>Ga0172379_10000735_pt1 | contig 77600 bp, 75 predicted proteins | sample GrowelOW334metaG_FD_119756 | JGI IMG/M metagenome (GOLD analysis project Ga0172379, IMG submission 119756) | Groundwater microbial communities from an aquifer near a municipal landfill in Southern Ontario, Canada - Groundwater well OW334 metaG | ecosystem: Environmental > Aquatic > Deep...
AGCGCAAAACGCGCTGGAGGAGGAGCCTATGGCCCATCAGCTAGTTGGCGGAGTAAAAGCCCACCAAGGCTACGACGGGTAGGGGGTGTGAGAGCATGACCCCACTCACTGGGACTGAGACACTGCCCAGACACCTACGGGTGGCTGCAGTTAAGAATATTCCCCAATGGCCGAAAGGCTGAGGGAGCGACGCCGCGTGTGGGAAGAAGGGCTTCGGCTCGTAAACCACTTTTATTTGGGACGAATTCTGACGGTACCAAATGAATAAGAGGTTGCTAACTCTGTGCCAGCAGCAGCGGTAATACAGAGACCTCGAACGTTGTCCGGATTTATTGGGCGTAAAGGGTCCGCAGGTGGCTGTGCGCGTCGGGAGTTAAATGTCGGGGCTCAACTTCGACACTGCTCTCGATACGGCATAGCTCGAGGCCGGGAAAGGCACACGGAATTGCCGGTGTAGTAGTAATATGCGTTAATATCGGCAAGAACACCAAAAGCGAAGGCAGTGTGCTGGAACGGTTCTGACACTCAGGGACGAAAGCGTGGGGAGCGAAAGGGATTAGATACCCCTGTAGTCCACGCCCTAAACGATGGATGCTAGATGCTGGGAGTATCGACCCTCCCGGTGTCGTCTAAAAAAGCTAACGCATTAAGCATCCCGCCTGGGGAGTACGGCCGCAAGGCTAAAACTCAAAGGAATAGACGGGGACCCGCACAAGCGGAGGAGCATGTGGTTTAATTCGATGGTAAGCGAAAAACCTTACCTGGGCTCGAAATGTAGCTGCAAGCCGACGGAAACGTTGGCCGCCTTCGAGGGTGCTATATAGGTGCTGCATGGTTGCCGTCAGCTCGTGTCGTGAGATGTACCGTTAAGTCGGATAACGAGCGCAACCCCTGTCCCATGTTATATTTTCATGGGAGACCGCCTCGGATAACGGGGAGGAAGGTGGGGATGACGTCAAATCAGCATGGCTCTTACGTCCAGGGCTACACACGTGCTACAATGGCGATAACAAAGGGCTGCCAAACCGCAAGGTGGAGCTAATCCCATCAAATATCGCCTCAGTTCGGATTGGGGGCTGCAATTCGCCCCCATGAAGCCGGATTCGCTAGTAACGGCCGATCAGCAATGCGGCCGTGAATACGTTCTCGGGTCTTGTACTCACCGCCCGTCACGTCAAGAGAGTTGGTAATGCCCGAAGGTCCCGATAAGGGAACTAAGGCAGGACCAGCGATAGGGACGAAGTCGTAACAAGGCATCCGTAGCGGAAGCTGTGGATGGATCACCTCCTTTCTAGGGAGATACCGACCAGTTTACTGGTCCATTCCCGAGGTCGACGATGTATCACCCGCCGCAAGGTGGGAATGACATCTCATTTCGGCGTATTTCCTTCAGATGGTCACTTTTCTGGAGTTCAACCAAAATTGAACCACCCCACAAGGGTGGTTTTAGTTTTGACACAAACTTCAAATCATGCCTAAATGACGTGGTTCCTAAATGGTCATGGAGGACAAATAGGGGCAAACCAAGGAGGAGTTTGACATGCTGAGTAGACTTTGGATCGTAGTGGTTCTCGTGGTCATGTGTCTCGTCGGATGCTCTTCTGACAAAGATCCCTCACAGACCTCTCCGGCGTTGACTGGAGATCCGAAGGCTGATTGCCAAGCTGCCTGCTCGCGTGGCGTGCCAGCCTGTCCGAAATACGCTACGGATCAAGATGTCCAAGTGTGCGTCACTGTTTGTTTGGAGATGAACCAAGGAGCGAGCACAGAATGCCGGGCACGATTCCAGGATTGGTTGATTTGTGTCACGTCAGCCCAGATCGTGTGTAGCGAAAATGGCACAGGTGAATGGGAGGGCGAGGCGGCTGGTTGTCATGGATTCAAGGATTGGCCAAGCCCCTGTCCGTGCGCTCCGATTTCTGACTGCGAGGATATGGCTGGCCAGATCAGGCAAGTCGCAAGTATGGATGTAGAGCTGACGGCCATACAGCGGGATAATCCCTGTGCAGATCCTGTGCCAGTAACGAGCACACATGATTATCACACAGCCTGTGCCGTGCTCACGAAGTGTTTGTGCGACGGCTGTGCGGCCAACTGCAGATCCCTTGATGGTGGATGAGGGGAGGACTGCGCTCTTTAATATTTCCGGCCAGGGTCTCTCCTGAGCCGGTATTTTTTTTATAAATTTTTGGATAATAAAAAAACCGATTCGGTAGTGCCGAATCGGCGAGGTCGAGTGCAGCCCTTAGGCTGCTACTGACATGTGAGGTTGACTTGCACTGGCGAAGGCTTGCAAGGGAACGAGTTGCAGACCTGACCGTCTATCGTGCCATCTCCGAGCTGGCCGTTGTCGTTCCTGCCCCAGCACCAGAGCGTTCCGTCGCTCTTGCGAGCACAGGTGCTGAAGTCGCCCGCAGAAACTTCGAGGACGTTTGAGCCAAGTGGCGTGATTTGCACGGGAATAGGGGCGTTGTTGATAGTCCCGTCTCCGACCTGACCGTAACCATTCCAGCCCCAGCACCAGAGAGTGCCGTCATTTTTGACAGCGCAGGCATGCACCATACCTATCGAAAAGCTTAAGACGTTCAAGCCCATCGAGGTCAGTTGGGAGGGTGTCGACTTACACATTACATAGTGGCAGCTTTCTCCGGTGGTAATTCCATCGCCGACTTGGCCGTAGTCGTTCCTGCCCCAGCACCAGAGCGTTCCGTCGCTCTTGCTTGCGCAGGTATTGTAGTCTCCGGCGGCCATGTCCACGACGTTTGTAAGAGCCGTGACTTGCACCGGTGACGGCCTGCATGGCATACCGTCCATTGTCCCGTTGGGACAAATTTGGTCCAGCCCATACCCCAGGCCAAGTTGCCCGGCGCCATCAGCTCCCCAGCACCAGAGTGTGCCGTTGATTTTACGAGCGCAGGCATGCTGGGCGCCCGCGGCTACTCCAGCCACGAATGATCCGAGAGAGGAAACTTGGATGGGAGATGGCTTGTAGGCGCAATAGCTTCCACATGACTGCCCCGTGGTACCCCCGTTACCGAGTTGACCGAAGCTGGTGTTGCCCCAGCACCAGAGAGTGCTGTCGCTCTTGCGAGCGCAGGTGAACCAACCGCCCGCTGAAGTATCGAGAACGTTGGTTCCGAGGGAAGTGACTTGGATGGGGGAATAATGTTCGAAATCGGCGATGCCGCCGATACCGTTGCCCAGTTCCCCATCGCCGTTGCGGCCCCAGCACCAGAGTGTGCTGTCGCTCTTGCGAGCGCAGGAATGGCTGCCTTTGGCTGTAACTTGGTAGACATTGTTTCCAAGTGAGGATACTTGCACGGGATTCGGTCTGCACAGCGATGACCCCGCGCATGCCTGTCCGTCTCCAGTCCCATCTCCGAGTTGTCCGATGAAATTGTCGCCCCAGCACCAGAGGGAACCATCCCTTTTCCGAGCACATGCATGACGCGCCGCGACGGTAACTTGTGTCACGCAGGGCGCTACGCAATTTCCATTCTGGCAAAGCGGAGTGGCTCCTGAGCAGACGGTATCTGTCCAAAATCCGTTAGCGTTACACTTGTGCGACGTGTTGCCATTGCATTGGGCAGATCCAGGGAGACAGTCTACGCACTGGTTGTTATTGATACAGACGTGAGCACACGCCGTATCCACCCATTGCGCGGACGAGCTGCATGTCTGCAAAACAGTCCCGTTGCACTGTTGAGATCCTGGTACGCATTGCCCAGTACAAGCTCCGCTGGCGCAAATGTACGGACAGGTTGTCCCATTCTGCCACGCGCCATTCGCGTCGCAAGTCTGAGGCACGTTGCCGTTACACTGCTTGTTGTTTGGCGTGCAAATCCCGGAGCAGTTTCCACCAGCGCAGACGTACGGACAAGCCGTCCCGTTCTGCCATGCCCCGTTCGAGTCGCAGGTCTGAGGGATATTTCCGTTACACTGCTTAGCATTCGGCGTGCAAATGCCGGCACAAGCTCCGCTCTGGCAAACGTACGGGCAAGCCGTCCCGTTCTGCCACGCGCCATTCGCGTCGCAAGTCTGCGGCACGTTGCCATTGCATTGCAGACCTCCAGGTACGCATGTTCCGGAGCAGTTTCCTCCGGCGCAGACGTACGGACAAGCTGTCCCATTCTGCCATTGTCCGTTGGCGTCACACGTTTGAGGGATGTCGCCACTACACTGCTTGTTGTTCGGCACGCAGTTGCCAGTGCAGTCACCGTTGGCGCAGACGTACTGACAGGCAGTTCCATCTTGCCATTGGCCACCCACGCAAAGCTGGGGCGTGGTGCCCTTGCACTGCTTGTTGTTTGGGGTGCAAGCCCCCGCGCACAGGCCGCTCTCGCAGACATACTGGCACGCAGTTCCATCTTGCCAGGTTCCGTTGACGTTGCAGACCTGAGGAGTGTTACCGTTGCATTGCAGACCTCCAGGCACGCATGTTCCGGAGCAGTTTCCTCCGGCGCAGACGTACGGACAAGCTGTCCCATTCTGCCAAGCTCCGTTCGAGTCACAGGTCTGAGGAACATTGCCGTCGCACTGGATGCTACTCGGAGTACACGCCCCGGCGCAGTCGCCGTTCTGACATGTGTACGGACAAGCCGTCCCATTCTGCCACGCGCCATTCGCATCGCAGACTTGGGGAGTATTTCCGTCGCACTGCTTTGACCCAGGTGCACACGTTCCGGTGCAGGCTCCGCTCGCGCAGACGTACTGGCAAGCGGTTTCGTTTTTCCACTGACCATTCGAGTCGCATGTCTGAGGAGTATTGCCGTCGCACTGTTTGCTACCCGGAGCACACGCACCCAGACAAGCGCCGTTCTGGCAGATGAACTGACAGGTTGTCTTGCTCTGCCATTTCCCGTTAGTGTCACAACTCTGCGGCACCTGACCGCTACATTTCACGCTGTCCGGTACGCACTCTCCAGCGCAAGCTCCGTTCTGGCAGACGAAGGCGCAAGCCGTTCCGTCCAACCAGGTGGCATTGGTATCGCACGTTTGCGGCGTCTTACCTTTGCATTGTTTGGATCCCGGTGCGCACGTTCCTGTGCAGGCGCCATTCGCGCAGATGTACTGGCAAGCTGTCCCATTCTGCCACGCACCATTCGCGTCGCAGGTTCGTGGGATCAAACCGTTGCACTGCTTGTCGCCAGGCGCGCAGTCAGTTTCCGCGGTAGCGTCCTGGGCAGGAGAAGCGTCTTGAGCGGGGAGTGAAATGACGTTGTCGCCACCTCCGCCGCAACCAACCAAGAGCGCGCAGATGAATGTTGCGTACACGACCAAAGACATGAACTTCTGCATGACCAACCTCCAATCACGTTGTCGATGAACATCGTAATAACTAGCTAACGCAAAATAGCATAAATTAGGGAAAAGTCAAGCTACGGAACATAAAAAGATAACTCGCAAGGGAGTTATCTTTTTAGTCAGTTCACGATTGAGTCGGGGATGCGGGACTTGAACCCGCGGCCTCTTGCACCCCATGCAAGCGCGCTAGCCAACTGCGCCAATCCCCGACTCAATGGTCAACATGAATTGCGCCGTATTTATCTCATATTTTACAAGGTTAAGCAAGAGCTGAGTAAAGGCCTTGTTTTTGGTCTGGGAATTGACAATGGAGCAAATTTTTGATAAGAGAACAGCGTTAATTCGTACCCCGGCGGCTGGGGGAGCCGTGTTCCGAAAAAGGAAAAAGATCATGAGGCTTTCCATGTCGGCGTTCAGCCTCATGATGGGGACTTTGTTACTCATCATCTTGCATATGACGGGCAATCCGCTATCCTCATTTGAGCGAATAATGGTGATGGCGGGAATCGCAGTCGTTGGGTTGTTGGCGCAAATCTCACTCGACATCTCCAAGATCGCCAAGAGCCTCGAGAAGAACGCCGAGACCAAGTCGCCTCAAACTTCGTTTGAACCGCGTGACAAGTAGTCACCCACAAGGAGGTCTGCTATGTACCGAATGTTGATCTGTCTGTGTTGCGCTATGGTTCTCGGCTGTTCATCCGCGCCGTCACGGCCGATGAGCGAGGAGGATATCAAGCTCTGCGTTCTTGAGGCACGCGCTCATCCGGAAAGGGGTGACGAAGCCGCGCTGTGCTACGACCAAAAGACGCGCATCCAAATGGCGCGGGCCGCAGCGCAGAAAGCTGACGAAGCGAGGCAACCAACCTGTCGCAATGACAATGAGCTGTACGCTTGCGCCGTCGCCCCGTCAGTCAGAAATGATGTCACGACGAGTACCAATTCTCGTTACTACGACCTCGGTAGGTTTCAGGACTCTCAAGGCAACATCTTCCACCACATTCGTGTGAACTGCGACCACTATTTCTGTGCGGTGGATGCGGAGTGCCTTAAGAAGGACCGCGAAGACCAGTGTCTTCGGACCGACATGTGCTGTGCCGCGGATAAACTGAGCATAGCCCAGATCACGACGCCCCTCGAGGCACGGAACGACTGGGATGCCGGCCTTCGTGAGATCTGGTCGTTACCATCAGGTAACTTTAAGATCGTGGGGGATTATCCTGCCCCGCGGGTTCGTGTGGTTATGACCGACGGTCCGCAGAAATTCAGCGTCCATTTCTGCAAAGCACGGCTTCCCGAAGGTTGCTCCTCCTGGAAGGGTTGTGCCATCGTGGATCGTGACATGTGTCTAGGACTCGCGCCTTCTCGTCTGTTGTCTAAGCCGGGTGTCTTGAACGGAGGAACCAAATGAGAACATTGAAGATCGGATTGGGTGTCGCGTGGTTGTTGTTGGCGCTGGCTTGCAGTGCCGTTGATACGGGCGGAGGGACACCGCCTGTCGGAAGCAGTGGAGGGAGCGGCGGTGGCAGTAGTTGCAAGTCTGCTACTTTCACCTGCAAAGCCACCTCGGAGTGCTGCGCCGGCTTGGTCTGTCCTGATATTGGCAAAAATACCTGTTGCGTACCCTCGGGGGATACCTTGGGGGATGGACAGTACGATCTCTATTGCTGTTCTAACCGGGCAGATGCTAACCGCGTCTGTGAGAAATGCCTGGGAGTCGGCCAGAACTGCGACTTCATGAATAACCGGTGTTGCGCGATGACGTGCGACAGCGGCACAGGACGTTGTTGCTTAGCTCCCGGCATGGGGCACTGTACAGATGACTCGCAGTGCTGCGATACGGCTAAGTGCAACAAGGTGTCTGGTTATTGCGGGTACTAGCTCCTCGCGCATTCGCGCTCTGACATCATGTCGAGCCGGGTGCGCTTTTTTTAATTCAAAATGCAAAGAGCAAAATTCAAAATGTTGGAGGCCTACGGCATATATAATATATTAAATATCCCGAAGGGATACCGACATTTTGCTCTTTGAATCTTGAATTTTGAATTAGCATAGGGGTTGCTCGTTATGGATTTAATGGAGTAAGGTGTCCGGATATGACCCAAAAATCCATTGGCGAACAAGCGCTCGAATTACATAAAAAACTCCAGGGCAAGATTGAAGTCAAAAGTAAGATGCCGGTCAAAAGTATGGCTGATCTTTCTTTGATTTACACGCCGGGCGTTGGCACAGTTTCGACTTATCTGGCTGAACATAAAGATCAAATCCGCGAATATACCATCAAACGCAACATGGTGGCTGTCATCTCAGACGGATCAGCTGTGCTTGGTTTGGGCAACATCGGACCGGAAGGAGCGCTGCCAGTCATGGAAGGTAAAGCAGCTTTGTTTAAAGAACTGGCGGGCGTAGATGCGTTCCCGATAGTCCTCGCCACGCAAGACCCGGATGAGATTGTTCAGACCATCAAAAATATCGCGCCTGTCTTTGGCGGCATCAACCTCGAAGATATTTCAGCGCCGCGTTGTTTTGCCATTGAAGAACGCTTGCAGGCCATGCTGGATATTCCAGTTATGCATGATGACCAACATGGCACGGCAGTTGTCGTCTCAGCTGCCTTGATTAACGCTTTTAAAGTCGTAGGCAAAACATTCAGTCAGGGCCGCGTGGTCATCGTCGGGTCAGGCGCGGCCGGTAACGCTGTCGCTAAGCTCTTGATCAGCCTGGGTATGGGTGATGTGATCCTTTTGGATCGCAAGGGCATCATCTCGCGAGATAGGGATGATATGGATGAATATAAAAAAGCTATGGCAAAGATTACCAACAAAGAAAATCGGATAGGGGATTTGAGCCAGGCTATTAAAGGTGCGGATGCCGTGGTCGGCGTTTCAGGCCCGGGATCTATCAAGGGTGAGCACATTAAGCTCATGGCTGAAAAACCAATCGTCCTCGCGCTGGCTAACCCGGTTCCGGAAATTATGCCGGACGAGGCTAAGGCCGCCGGAGCCTTTATTGTCGCGACCGGTAGGTCTGATTATCCCAATCAAACGAATAACGCTTTGTGCTTCCCCGGATTTTTCCGCGGCGCTTTGGATAATGGCGTGCGCAAAATTACCCAAGACATGAAAATAGCGGCGGCTAAGGCTTTGGCCGCGACGGTTACCGATCCAACTCCGGATAGAATTTTACCGACAGTTTTTGAGCCGGAAGTCGTCAAAGCGATCGCGGCGGCCATTAAAGAGTAAAAGTGTTACAATGCTTTCATTATGAAAGAAGGCATGAATCCTTTCAGAGAGGTCGAAGAGTCCTTGGGCCAACTTGAGACTCAGCAGGCGATTACAAAGGAAATCCGTAAAACGGGATTTAGGGAAACGATGAAGACGCCTCAATATTCCGAACATCATACGGAGGGGGAGGGTGTAGCCAGTCATTATCGTCTTATCTTTGATGTGGTAAGTGCTATTCAACATGAGGGGGATGAAAGGTTCATGGAACGCTTGCCAAAATTTACTCGTGAGAAATTGTCAGAGATAGATCCCATAGTTAAACACACCATCAGGCAATATCCCGGGGTAATGCGGTACGCCATCATGGTGCATGATATAGCTAAGCAAAGTCAGAGCAGGATGTTTAAGTTTCCGGATTTACACTTACCCGAACAGAGGCCAGGAGGTATTGACGATGAACAGTGGAGTGCTTTAGAGGGGTTTTTGACCAAGGGTTTGTCATGGAACGCGAAAGACAAAACTCCTGATTCGCCTGATCAAGCAGAAGCCCGTGATTTGCATGATCATTTATTGGCCCTCGGATTCAGTGGAGAGCAAATAAAACAAATGTTTGGTATGGATGTCCGTTTTTATGAGCACGAAAGGCGTTCAGGTGAATTAGTCAGTGGCATGGAAATACCCGACCAGATAAAAAAAGTGTTGTTTAAGTTGGCCGCCGAACACATGAAGCCGCTTTTAGCTTTTAGTGATCATAACATTACGTATTATAAGAAAAAGCTTGGAGCTAATGCGGCTGAAGATAAGGTTTGTAATAAGATCTACAGGGAAAGATTCAAAGATTATTCAAATACCGAGCTTCGTTTAGCCATGGCCTTGTTTGCGGTAGACAAATTGGGTTCTTTACCTGAAAATGGAGAATATGATTTAAGGCCAATGCACAGAGCCTTAGCGGCCAACAGAAGAGTCTGGGTGGGGGACATGATAGAAAAAAATAAGAGAGCTGTTTTTAATGAGATATTGAGTAAAAGGTACCCTAGCCTGATGAATAAGAGGGAAAATGAGATGAGCCAAGCAGAAGAATCAAAATACTTTGCGCTTCAAGATGAGGTTCTGGATGATTTGAAAAACAGGTATACAAAGCAATACCAGGAGATGATGGAAGGCGAAAATGACGAATAGAAATAAGGTTTATACACAGGGTCAGAGGTTCAACCCTTGATTTTATTGGCGTTTTGCCTTGCGATGATTCCGCAGACGCATTATACTTGGTCACATTGAGTCATAAACTCAAGAAGCAATCTATAATTCATTTATTCTTTTCATACATTTGCACTATGGCAAAGATGACCAAGTCCCAAATCCTGGGCGAGCTCGCCAACAAGACGGGCCTTTCTAAGAAGGATGTCGGCGCAGTCATAGACACTCTCGTGTCCCTGGCCTACAAAGAGGTTAAGAAGAGCGGCGAATTCGTGATTAATGGTATCGGCAAGCTGGTAAAGGTTAAGCGCAAGGCTCGCGTTGGCCGCAATCCAGCCACCGGCGCCACCATTCAGATCCCGGCCAAGACAGTTGTTAAATTCCGCGTGGCCAAGGCCGCCAAGGAAGCCGTACTGTAATCCAAAATTCAAAATTCAAAACCCAAAATTCAAGAGGGCCCGCATTGCGGGTCTTTTTGGTATACTGTCCGCATGTCGGATGATACCCAGTCGCAGAAGGGCGTGCCTTATACTTTAAAGGTAGCCTCCTTGCCGCATGCCGTGCGCGAGGAGCCTTCTTTGCGTCCCACGCCTCTGACCTTACAGCAGGCCTTGAGCGCGTTTGGCCAGCAGCTCGTCAGGCAGGCGTCTGATGAGTGCCGGGTTTTGCCGCATATCCTCCATTTGATCGGCAAAGGAGGAGAGCATGTTGTGTTTGAGGATCTGCGATACCCCAATTATGTTTTGAAAGTCGATTTCATAGAAAGCCTGCCGGTGCTTTACGCTCAGGCGAGAGGGGATGAAGAAGCGGAAAAAGCCGTCGCCAAGTTACATGAAAAAGCGGAGATTCATAATCAGCGGCTCAAGATCCTGCAGTCTTTTTTTCCTTTAGGCTCAGTGCCTTTAGAATTAGTAGCCGTCAAAGAGTTACCGATCAGCGAAGAGGTCATTTTGGGTATTATGCGTGACCGTAATTTGGACATACCAAAAAAGTTAGTCGTTCCGGCCTTATTGCCGTTGTTATGCACGATCCAGCATAAGATTAATTTACCCAAAGATAATCGCGTGAATATTTATTCGAGCTACGCGGAATTAAATCGGACGATTCTTCTTGAATATTATTTAGAAGGTCATCGTCTTTTGGCCGGAGCAGAGCCGATCGGACCCGCGACTCAAGTTGCTCGTGAAAAAATTATTTATTACATTTATCCTTCGCTCAGGTCTGTCGGCGAAAAGTTGAAGACTGATCAGGGTTTGAAACGCGTCTTGGGGCAATACGTTAAACAGGCCATGGCCTATTCTGTCCAGACGGGTGAAATCATTGATATGGCCGGCGGAGGCAATGTGCTTTTTATCACTAATGAAGACAAGACATGGCAACCGTTCCTGATGGATGCGCTTTCACCGCCGGAATTAAATTTTAAGCTTTTGAAACAGTCGGCGCTTATGGTTAAACATGGCCAGGAGTTGGATATCCATACCAAAGCCAATGTCCTGAATGTCATCAACTATGTCAGGTTTGCCAATGCCTTGGCTATGCTGGCTGGTCTGCCCGATCGTCTGGACGTATCAGGCATGACGGAAGTCGCGCCTGAAGCCTGGTATGAAAATTTGGTGATTGAGAAATATTTTGACGTTTATACGCCGAAAAAAAGACAATAGCTTTTAGACAATAGACGATAGCTGGGCATATGCAGCACATTGACATAAGGCCCATGATTACGTAGGATAAGAGTCGTTAAGGACGTTTAGCTCAGTTGGTTAGAGCGTTCGATTCACATTCGAAAGGTCGGAGGTTCGAACCCTCCAACGTCCACCACAAAAATCTCGACTACGGTCGAGATTTTTGAAACATCAAAAACCAAACATCAATAACCAAAAATCTGTAGGATAAGGATGGAGAGGGGGATTGTGGATAATCAATTTTTTACGCGCGTGCTATAATCGCAATGCTTTTATATGAAAGATTCCAAGACAAAGCCAAAGATGGTTCGGAGTAAAAAGGCGGCCAACAGCCCGGCCCCGACCGTGATCGGTTCGTGCGGTCATTCGCACTGCGGTGAAATGTGCCGCGTCAGGTATATTGGGCCGGTTACTTCCATCCGTGACCATCACATTATGCATGTGGCGCGCGGAGTCTCTCATATTTGGACGGCCGTCATCATCGCGGGTTTGGCGGTAGTTTTGACCGGAGCCGTGGCTTATTCCTCGGTCAATGCCTCCAACCAGCAGAAGGATGATGTGCGGTCTGCCAATTCCACTGGATTGATCCTGGAGCAGATGCAACGTCTGGATGACCGTTTGAGCGCTCTGGAGAGTGAGGTCAAGGCTTCAACGGCTGAACCGGCCACTATTAACGCGGTTTTTCCTTAAAAAGTGAGATAAATTCAGTGGAAACATTGGGGATTGATTAGTCTTTTCAAATTTCCCACCTTTTGGTATCCTATTTGAGCTGGGATGGGGGGCGAGTTCTACGAACGGGTTCTGGCGAGGATGCCGTTCGAGATCTCACCTCCCATCCTTTTTTTATGCCAAAACGCAACCCACACCCTCGCATATCTGTTTTGCCGGGAGACCGACCGGCCAGGATCGAACATGTGAAAGCCCAGCGCTGGAAAGACTTGGAATTGGTCTTGGAACAGATCGACGACCCGCATAACATCGGGGCTATTTTGCGGACCTGCGACGCGGTCGGCATCCAGACGGTGCATTTGGTTTACGAAAATTCCAAACCGCCGCGCATGGCCGAGTTATCGTTTTCCGCCATGTCTGCTCTCAAGTGGCTGGATATAAAAAAATGGCAGAACGTCGATGAGTGTCTGGCTGATTTAAAAAAACGTCATTTAAAAATTAAAGTCACGGTTTTGGCGCCGGAAGGCAAGCCGCAATGGGATATCGATTGGCGCGAGCCGTCAGCTATCGTTATGGGCAATGAGTCCCTTGGCATCTCACCGGCTTTCTTAAAAGCCGCGGACGCCATTGTGGCCATTCCCATGCGCGGCTTCGTACAATCTCTTAATGTTTCAGTCGCGGCCGCAGTGGTGATGGAAGAGGCTTTACGACAACGGTTGTCGTCAAAAACCAAAATCCAAAAATCCAATGTCCAAATTTGGTAATTGGCGTTTGGTTTTTGGATTTTTTAATTATTTTAGTTGTTGTCTCAATGTTTCTACCGCGTGATCCCTGGCTTCCATAAGCGGTTTGGCAATAGCGCCGCTGGCGCGTTGGTGTGAACCATCCAACCCAAAGGGTCGGCCGAGGACATTGGCGGCATAAGGTGGTTGGGCAAACAAGGCCATGCGGGTTGTAAACGCATCGTGTTCAACAAAGACAGCGGTGAGTTTGGCATCCGGGACAAAGGCAATCAATTCGTTGACCAGTTCATCCAAGCGGGCTTCGGTTGTGCCGCTGTCTAAAATGTCTTGGCGGGAAAGAGTCGTCCAAACCAAACCGCGGGAACGGTCATGTTCCAAGCGGGCCAAAGCGCGTCCCCAAAGCTTAAGCGTGTTGATCTGACGCGTGCGCCACAAACCGTGCACGATATTTTCGCGGTCCGCGCCCAGCGTGATGAGCCGCGCGGCTTTTTCCAAAGTTTGTGGGGTGACCTTGGCCGAGCGGAAGGAATTGGTATTGGAAATCAAGCCAGCCAAAAGGGCCGTGGCAATCTGGCCGTCAATTTTATTTTCATCCCAATCCTGAAACCAATTAAAGGCCATCTCGGCGTTCGAAGTGGCGGCGAGGTCGATCAGATTAATGGAGGCCCAATGTTCATTTTTAGCATCGTGATCCAAGTTGATAATGGGCAGGCGATGGATGATGTCAGTCGGTTCGCGAAAAGCCGAGCTCAGGGATTGCCGATCAGGGAAGCCGATGGCAATGATGGCTTCGTAACGATCTTCGCCCGGCATGATCTGCACATCCTCGGCGCGCCATTCGCCTGATTTGGGAGTCAGTAAAATTTCGAGCTTGCTATCCTTGACGTCGTAAGTCAGCTCATGGATAGGCGACCGTCCCACATCCAAATTGATCCGCAAATCGCGCATGGCCGTCAATTTGGATTGGATTTTGTCACGAGCGGGGAGATAGGCGGGAATTTTTTCAGGATTGACTTGCGGGATAATGCCATCGACCGGAATTTGGTGAGCGTGCAGGTAAGCCAAAACAGCGGCCATAGTCGCCATGGCGTCCGAGGTCGGATTTTCCTGAGCCAAAACCAGCGTGCGCTTAGCTCGCTTGATGGTTTCAGTTGCTTGTTGTGAGGCTTGCCATGCCATAAGAATATTGTTCCCTGATCGACTTTGCGGCTTAACCTTAGTCGCTTAATCTTTTTTAGGGAATTGGATAACTTACAGCTTTTTTTAATAAATGTCAATCCTCTGACACGTTTATTGCTTCATCTCTATACTTAGCCAAAATAGCTTGTCAAAACTGTCTGACAAAAAGAAGGGCTAAGTTAACTGCTTTTGTAATGAGGCGGTTTTATTGATGTATCTATAAAAGACACGTTTTCCTAATTCAACGAAAAGCCCATAGCCCAAAACAATCAGCAGGATATAAGTGATCGTCTTTAGATTGAGGGGCACGAAATCCAGGTTCTGACCCAGAGAAGAATTTAATATAGCCAAAGAGACGACAACGGTCAGAAGGCCGACTAATGTTAAAAATTTACTGGGAAGGTTCGCCAGAGAAGTCCGTTTGGAGCGGAACAGGAAAATTACAATTATTTCAGTAATAAGCGATTCAAAGAACCACCCGCTTCGGAAGAGTGGGGCGTTGGCTTGGAAGATGAAATACATCACGCCGAATGTGGCGTAATCGGCCACGCTTGAGATTGGTCCAAAAAACCACATGAAAGTAGAGATATACGAGACGCTCCATTTTTTGGGATGGGCCAAATCTTCATCCGAAACCCGATCCGTGGATATGCCAAGCATAGGGATATCGCTCAAAATATTCAGAAGTAAAATTTGAGCCGGGAGCATGGGTACGAAAGGCAGGATTAAAGCCGCGCCAGCCAAAGAAAGCATGTTGCCAAAGTTGGAGCTGATGGTCGTGTTGATGTAAGTCTGCGTGTTGGCAAAAGTCCGGCGGCCTTCGCGAATGCCGTCGCAAAGCACGCCCAGATTTTTTTTGAGTAAGATGACACTAGCCGCCTCCTTGGCCACGTCCACCGCATCTTCAAATGAGATGCCAACATCGGCCGCGCGCAGGGAAGGGGCGTCGTTAATGCCATCGCCCATAAAACCAACCGTGTGGCCGCACCGTTTGAGCGCGTGGATAATGCGAAGTTTTTGCGTGGGCGTAATGCCGGTGTAAACATTAGTCAGCTCAACCATTTTGTTCAATTGAGCGTCACCCAGTCTTTCGAGGCGGTCGCCGGTCAAAAGTCCGGTGATTTCAAAACCTAATTGGTTGGCTACATGCCGCGTGATGCGTTCGCTGTCTCCGGTTAAGATGTTGATTCTGACATTAAGTTTTTGAAGGGCGGCCAAAGCTGTTTTAGCGGTTTGCTTTGGCGCATCACTCATGAGAATAAACCCAAGCAACTCTAGATCTTTTTCATCTTTAGGAGAGTAACGCGATTGTTCGCCGATTTCGCGTTTAGCCACGGCAATAACTCTATATCCCTCATCTTGATATTTATCCGAGAGCGCGGAAAACTTTTTGCGGGTCTGAGCGGAGAGGGTTAACTTTTCTTGTTTGGAATTGGATTGGTAATGCGAGCAGACTTTGAGGAGTTCCTTGACGGCGCCTTTGACTATCATGCAACGGCTACCGCGCCCACGACCGACAATGCAACTCATGCGTCGTCGGGTGAAATCAAAAGAGACAATATCAATCAGTTTGGTATTTTTAAGTTCTGACGGGAGGGCCTCGTGCCTAGCCTCTTCAAAAATAGCCTGATCAATCGGATTTTCGGCGCGGCCATTGGCGTCTAAAGCCAAGCAACGGGAAGCGTAGACTAAAGGTGAATTATCCGGTTGGCCTGCGACATCAACGGTTTGTCTGACGCGGATTTTACCGACGGTTAACGTGCCCGTCTTATCCGTGCAAAAAACGTCAGCGTTGCCCAAGTCCTCTATGGCAATCAACCTTTTAACCAGCACCTGCTTTTTGCTCATGTGAATGGCGCCACGCGAAAGGTTGATGGTCACAATCATGGGAAAGAGCTCCGGGGAGAGGCCGACGGCCAAAGCCAGCGCGAAAAGCAGGGATTGAATCCAGTCGCCCTGTATCAAGCCCATGCCAATGGCCGCCACGAGAATCAGACCAATGGTGATTTTAAGCAAGAAATTGCTAAAGCTTCTGACGCCTTTTTGAAAGTCCGTCTCTTCCACGCGTTCTCCCAAAAGCGCGGCCGTGCGGCCCATCTCAGTGTTTTTGCCGACAGAGGTGACAATGCCCAAGCCCGAGCCTTGCACGACGTGAGTGCCCATGAAAGCCATGTTGACCTGTTCCTGCGGAGTCAGCTTACGTCCTCCGATAGCCTCGGAAGATTTGGGAACAGACATCGATTCGCCAGTCAGGATAGATTCGTCCAATTCCAGATCTTCGGTTCTGATGATGCGCAGGTCGGCGGAGACAACCGTGCCCGGTTCCAGCGAAATTAAATCGCCCATCACGATTTCCCGCGCATCCAGCGTAACGGGCCGGTTGTGGCGGATGACCGTGGCGTAACGGGTCATCCTTTTGCGGAGCAGACGCAACGCGCGTTCACTTCTGTACTCTTGGATAAAAGCCAGAGTACTGCTCATAGCCACCATGACAACAATCATGATGACTTGGCGCGGTTCGCCGAGGAAGTAGGCGATAGCGCTTGCGAAAAGCAAAATCAGAACCAGCGGGCTTTTGAATTGGCGGATAAAGATCAGCCAGCCGGGAACATTCTTTTCTCCCTGGATTTCATTCGGACCGTATTTTTTTAAACGTAAATTAGCCTCATCGTTAGATAAGCCTTTTAAAGTGGTCTGATATTCTTTTAAGGTTTGGTCCAAGTTTTTCGACCAAGGAGCAGAGTAGCCGTTTGAGGGCATGAGCAAATTATAGCATATCTAAGCCCAGATTGAGCTAATAACGAGCGTAACGACTAAAAAGAGGGGCTATGCTAAAATAATCTGCATATGAGCAATCCTTTTGAAGGCGCCGCGGCTCTGTATCTCGCGCCTGAATCAATGGAACAGCCGCTGGCTAGGGAGTCTGAATTACCGCCCGGATATCTGAAAAGGCACGTGGTCGATATCAAGCCTGGCCGCTATGGCAATAAGGAATCTCTTTTGGGTTTGGGCGGCGCTCAGTTTGGTTGCATAGACGCCGAAATAGACAGATGCGATCCGGTTGTGACGGTTGATGAAATTAAAATGGTGGCCGGCAGTTCATATGTTCTGATCGGACCCAACGGAAGCGGCAAGTCCACGGTTTTTGACGCCATTATGGGCAAGGATGCCGAGTTTACGGGCCATGGCAATAAGCATGCCGTGGTTTATGGCGAGTCATCGCAGGACAGGCCGCGCCTCCGCGTCGCGCGTTTGGATCAGGAGGAGATTTTGGTGGGCATGCACGAGTCGTCCGTGGCTGAAGTTTTGGAAAAAGCCATCGAAACTTTTTCCGCCAGGCAGGAGTTGGATCAGGTGGATTGGAACCAACCGGACGCGCAGGACAAGTTTGATAATTTAATGGCAGATGTCCAAAGATCAGAAGAGAGCAGCAGTAAGTTAAAAAAACTCTTTGGCATAAACCAGTTTGCCGGAAGAAAAGTCAGTGAATTGAGCGGCGGAGAAAAAACCAAACTATCCTTAAGCTTGGTTCTCATGAGCCAACCGGACGTGTTGTTACTTGATGAGCCCACCAATCACCTTGATTTAGAAAGCATCAGCATGTTGCATGAGCTTTTAAAAATGCATGTTGAATCGGATGGTTCGGTGTTGAGCGTCAGCCACGTGGATTGGTTTTTGGACGAGGCCGGAGTAGACGGAGTCATGGAAATCGCTTATGACGGCCAGCAACGGTCGGTCGGCATGTCTCACGCCCCTTATGCCACCTATAAAAAAGACGCCAACCGGCAGGAATTTACCATCATTGATAAAAACGGGAAGATAGATTGGTCAAAACAGAAAAAGGAAATCTCGGGTGCCATTATTTCGCCGGTTACGGAAAAAGTATCGGTGCCTGATTCGCCTTTGCAGGACATTCAAGTGCCTTCTTTTTTAGCTAAGGAAGTTTGGGTTTTAAGCGGCGGCAACGGGACCGGCAAAACCAAGCTCATGGAAGCCATGGCAGGCGAGACCCCACAGTCGCCTTTTGAAAGAAGCAAAGCGGCCATCGCCTATATGCCTCAGTTTTGGCCGGAAGACGTGGCGCACGGTACGGTCGAGGAGTTTTTTGAATGGATCCACGATCAGGTTAATCCGCATTCGATGATTATGGCCAGCAATTTTTTCTCAGCCCTCAAGGAAATAGGTTTTAAGTCCGTTAAAAGCGAAGCGGATGCAGAGGGCAAGCGTTTTTTAAACCGGCCTTTAGCCTCGTTAAGCGGAGGCGAACAGCGTCTGCTCTGGCTGGTAGCGGTCAGCCGTTTTGAGAATCTGAGCGCCTTGTTTTTGGATGAACCAACTAATCACATGGATCCTAAATTGCAGGAGGTTGTCACGCGGGCCATTCAGGATTTTCCGGGCGCGGTTATGCTCTCGACGCATGATCCGAGGTTGTTGGCGGCTTTAAATAAAAACGTAGGCAAGAAAGGTTCGACGATGGCTCCTAAAAATATTGTGCTGGAGAAGAAAGGCGACCGCACCGAAGTTACGGTCTCAAAGGAAAATCCTTTGGCTTACATGCAAAAGAGGATGGATGAGGCCAGGAAAAAGGCTCGGAGATTAGGGCGGGTGGCTTAGGCCGAGCCCGCTTGCTTAGAAGCCTCTTTTTCCGTAAGATGGCAGGTATTATGGACATGAAAGACTTGCCAAAGGCCTATGATGCCGCGGCTGTGGAAGCTGACATTTTCAAGAAATGGGAAGATTCCGGCGCTTTTGACCCGGATGGTTTGGAAAAGCTTGATCCGCGTTATAAAAAAGCCGAGCCTTATTGTATCGTTCTGCCTCCGCCCAACCGGACGGGCACTTTGCATTTGGGCCATGCCAAAATGCTGGCTATCGAAGATCTTCTAATTCGGTTTCATCGCATGCTCGGTAAAAAAACATATTGGGTGCCTGGCACAGACCACGCCGCGCTCGCAACGCAAGTTAAAGTTGAACAGATATTAATCAAAGAAGGTTACAAAGATCCGCGCAAGGAGCTGGGACGCGAGAAATTTTTGGAGCGCGTGCGCGAGTTTGCCCAGCAATCCCGCGACACGATTGTTAACCAATGCAAGGCCATGGGTTCCTCCATGGATTGGAAGCGTGAGAAATATACTTTGGATGATGAACGCAACCGGGCGGTCAACACGGTCTTTAAGATGATGTATGAGGATGGCTTAATTGAACGCGGTTATCGCGTGGTCAATTGGGATCCAACTTTTCAAACAACTCTATCGGACGATGAAGTCGACCATAAAGACACTCAAGCTGAATTGGTGACTTTTACTTACGATAAAGATTTTCCGATTCCCATCTCGACCACTCGTCCGGAAACTAAGTTTGGTGATACGGGCGTAGCCGTCCATCCGGATGACAAGCGCTACAAAAAATTCGTGGGGAAAACTTTAACGGCTAATTTTTGCGGTAAGCAGATCACACTCAAAGTCATCGCCGACGAGGCCGTTGATCCAGAATTTGGTACGGGCGCGCTTGGCGTCACCCCAGCGCATTCAATGATTGATGCGGAGTTGGCAGAGCGTCACGGATTACCCATGGTTCAGGTCATCGATACTGACGGTAAGATGATGTCTGAGGCGGGATCTGATTTTGCGGGGCTGACTGTCAAAGAAGCTCGCAAAAAAATTGTTGAGACACTCGAAGCCAACGGATGTCTGATCAAAAAGGAAACCGTGCCGCAAAGTTTGCTCATCGCTCAACGTGGCGAATCGCCGGTTGAACAACTACCCATGCGACAATGGTTTGTTCGCGTCAACAAGAAATTTAAGCTCCGCCAAGATACTCTCGACCATTGGAAGAAAGGGGATGAAGCTACGCTCAAAGAATTGATGAGCTACGCAGTTAAGTCAAAACAGACGAAAATTCTGCCTGACAATTTCGAGAAGATTTATTTTCATTGGATAGATAACTTGCGCGATTGGTGCATCTCGCGCCAAATTTGGTTTGGCCATCAAATTCCGGTTTGGTATAAGCGTCCATTGGCACCATTGGAATTAACCTTCGTGACTCATGGTTCGACCCAGGATAATATCAATGAAACATACTCCGGCGATCCTGACCTGCCTCTTGCTGAGCAGGGCAAGCAAGAAGCGGTTAAGCAGGGCGAACTTCTTGTTGGCCAGAATTTTGATCTTGTCATAACTTCTGATTTGCAGCGCGCCGTCGAGACGGCTGAATTGACTTTCACGGGCCGTAAGATTCCCTTTGTTCAGGATGTACGTCTTCGGGAGATTGATTTAGGAGGTGCAACAACTAAAGATAGGCGCTTGGAGGATCATGTTGCTGAACCGTTCCAGGGAGGTGAATCCTGTCGCGATGTGGAAAAAAGAATGGTCTCATTTTTGAGTGAAATTGCGGGCAAGTATCCAGGAAAAAAGATTGCAATCATGGCGCATCGGGCGCCGCAGCTCGCACTTGAGGTACTGGTTAAAGGAAAGTCTTGGAATGAAGCTCTAACTAGCGACTGGCGTCAACAAAAGCCTAAGGCTTGGCAAGCCGGATGGAAATATGTTCTTAATGACATCAAGCTGGTTGCTTCGGATACGCCTGGTGAGGGCTGGACTCGCGATCCTGATACTTTGGACACGTGGTTCTCATCCGGGCTTTGGACATTTTCGACGCTTGGTTGGCCGGATGAGAAGGAATGGAAGAAGAACCGCGGATATCATCCTACGGCAGTGCTCGAAACCGGTTATGATATTTTGTTTTTCTGGGTGGCACGCATGGTTTTGATGTCGACTTATGTTTTGGGCGAGATTCCGTTTAAGGATGTTTATCTGCATGGCCTGGTGCGCGACGAAAAAGGCCGCAAGATGTCCAAGTCAATTGGCAATGTTTTAGATCCGCTCGAATTAATTCCAAAATACGGGACTGACGCCGTGCGTCTCTCGCTCGTCATGGGCACTTCGCCGGGCATGGACCAAAAACTTTCGGAAGAAAAAATTAAAGATTATAGGAACTTCACGAATAAACTTTGGAACATTAGCAGGTTTATTTTGACCACGACTCAGCCCGGAAATGATACAGAATCTGAAGTTTTACCAAAAACTCTTGCGGATAATTGGATTCTTAGACAATTGGATGATGTTCTATTTCAAGCTAAAGCTAGATTGATGATCTATCAATTTTCTCAAGCTGGTGAAATGCTGAGAGATTTCACTTGGGGTGATTTAGCGGATTGGTATTTAGAGGTTGCAAAAGTGGAGAAAGGTAAAGATGAGATTTTGAGACTGATTCTTAAAACTATCTTAAAGGCTTGGCATCCCTTTATGCCATTTCTGACAGAGCATATTTGGGATTTAGCTGGTTTTGGAGGGCGGCTAATTATAGCGGAATGGCCTCCGGCTGTTTCTTATGACAAGAAAAACTTCCGTAGCTTTGAAACAATACGTTCACTGATCACCGACATTCGTCGCGTGCGTGCCGAACAGAGCGTAGAACCGGCGGCGTTTATCAAAGTTGCTATGGTGGCTGATGAGGAGAAGCAAAAATTGATTGGAGAGAACATAGCGATTGTTAAACAACTTGCGCGTCTCGAAGAAGTTGAGTTTGTCAGTGAAGTTGCCAATAGTTGGCCCGTCATCGTTTCTGGAACTGTTACAATCGGCCTAAATCTCGCAAGCAGTGTCCTTCAAAAGGCCAGAGCCGCATTAGCGACGGCTTTCAGTATGGAAATTGATCAACTCAAACCTTACATCAAATCCACTGAAGCCAAACTCAAGAACAAGGAGTTTGCATCTAAAGCCCCGGAAAAAGTGGTGAATGACATGAAAAACAAATTAGATGAAGCAAAAGCCAAGTTGAAAGCGCTGGAGGAGAGGATGAAGGCATAAAAAAATACGCTCGGTGATTACCGGGCGTTTTTGTAGATCTCGTCGAACTCGGGGATGAAGCCACAGAGCTGGGCTAAACTCCTCGTGCCTTCATTGGTGAAAAGGACATTTTTGCGTTCCCTGAGTCCTCTGACAATCAGTCTGATCAATTTGATACTGGCTTTGGGGCGCTCAGTTACGAGGACTGGCCTAGGCCAGAGAACCCGTTCGAGGGATGTGATCTTTCGAATTCTTGAGTTTCTCAGAATGACTAAATCGAATCTTGCCTGGCCTTCGGAAATCGCACCGTATGTGAAGGCTACAAGGTTGTCGCCTCTAAATGCTACAACACCGTGCCAGGGCAATGTATTGGAAACAAACCAGGCACTGTCTGTTGTGCTTAAGGTCTGGAGCGTGAAGGTGAAAAATTGCAAGCCATCAAATTTGCACGGGTTGCTCTTTTTATTGGGTTTGCTATTCCAGTCCCTTTTCCGTAAATTGGCCAAGTACTCGCCATCAGTTATGCGGGAAAAATCGTTGGTATTATCCATGGTTTCTCCAGAGTGAATGGTGCGATTTGTACGCTATTTGAATACCATGAACAATGGCAAGTGTCAAGGCCGTTGGCATGAAGCTTGACATTCAGCTATGTATGTAATATCGTATGTACATATGACAAGCAAAGCCTATCAAATATTATCCGTTGAAAGGGTCGCTTCGGTACGGGACATCCAGCGCAACCCCTCAAAAGCGCTCAAGGGCCTGACGCGTGTTATGTGCGGCAGTCGGACCATGGGGTATTTTTTTGACGTCGTATCATTCGACGAAGTCCTGGAAGATCTCGAAGCTCTGGCTGGCTTGGAACTTAAAAAGAGGGTGCGTGAGGCGCGCAAAGGCTTAAAATCAAATAAGTTGCACACGCTCGCTTCAGTGATGGCCAAATATGGCGTTTAAATTAGTCTTAACCGATAAGGCGGTTAAGGATCTTGATTATCTTAATCGAGAGGTATCGAAGAAATTGTTGAAAAAGCTGGCATGGATCATGGAGCAGAGGGACCCGTTGTCTTTTGGCGTTAAACTAACTGATCCGTCGGTCGGAGATATCAGGTTCAGGATTGGAGATTATCGGGCGATTGGAATTGTAAATTACCGATCAAAAAAGATTGTCATCGTAGCCATAGGCCATCGGCGCGAGATATATCGATAATTTTTTCGAAGCATCATTCCTGTTTTTTCCTTTTGGCCAACCAGGCAAAGAACCCGGTGATCAGTCCGCAAAAGATAGCGACGCCCTAGAGGGCGGTGTTTAAGCTCTAAAAAGCAATTGATCAACAATAACCCGCCTTCGCTACCCACTACGCTAAAGCTACGTGGGTCAAGAAAGCTACGGACGGGTTCGCTTTCGGTAAATAAAAAAACGCTGGGAGTGCCAGACGTTGTGTAGCGCGTTCAGAAGGTCGAGATATCCGTCTTGCAGACGGTCTCTTTGGCCTGTTGCGTGAACAGCGGGTGGATTGTTTCTCGCCCAAAGAGCTCGAGGCCGTCCCGTTTTTCCTTGGCCGGCAAGTTGGGCAACGATTTGGCCTGGGCGTAGGCGGCAAAGCTGCTGCAGGTGGCTTTGGCCAGGTCATTGTTGAATTGGCCGTTGTAGTAGGCAGTGCAAGCGTAGCTCGCGCCCTGGGGATTCGGAGCCTCGGAGATTTCGAAGACGCTCCAATGGGAAGGCGAAACGAGCAAAAGGTGCAGGACGGCATTCGGTCCGCGCGGCTGGTCGAGCTGGGCGTGGTCCGTGCAGCGATGGTTGTTCTTGCAGGCCGTCAGAGCGACGAGCAAGAACAGTACGCATGTGAGGAGGGAGAATGTGAGCTTGTTCATCTTTCACCTCGGAAGTGAGTTTACATGCTTTTTGTTCTTAGTCAAGCCTACATTAGTAACAAGTAAAAAGTAAAAAGTAACGGGTCTCAACCAGTTTCCCGACACTTGTTACTCGTTACTAGTTACTCGTTACTTTAGAGGTTCTTTGATTGTTTATGCTTGATCTTTTTTTCTTCTGGATAGCCAGGCAAAGAAAATGGCGATTAGTCCGCAAAAGATAGCGGCGCCCCAGAGGGCGGTGTTTAAGTTCCAAAAACTTCCATTATTTTCTTTGGCGGTCTCGACGGGTTTGGTTACGCTGCCTAAATTCTGGTCTTCTGGAGTCGAAGTGACGGCTTCAGTGGTGGTCGGCGTCACGATTTCAATCGTCGAGGTCGGTGCGATCAAGTCTGTGGTCGTAGCGACCAAGACGCCCGCGGTCCGCACCTTGTTCGTCTCATTATTGACTGAGCTATCGTCGCTAGACTCGGCTGCGGCCTTGGCGGCTACGGTTTTGACTGACGGATTTGTTCCGCCTTGATTGTTATTTTGGGTCAGGACCGGGGCTGGTTCGGCTTTCCAACGCTTGGGATCAAGGGGGAAAGCATCTTGTTTGTCGCCGACTCCGTCGCCGTCCGTATCATATTTGGTCGGGTCAGTGCCGATGGTTTTTTCTTCCCAGTTATACAAACCGTCGTTATCAATGTCAGTGTCCACGCCGTCATCAATCCCGTCGCCATCCGTGTCTTTGGACATGTTCGGGTTAGTCGGGAATTGATCTTGAGAATTCAATACGCCATCGCCATCGATATCCGGATCGACCGAATCGCCAATCCCGTCGCCATCCGTATCCTTGTCTACGAAGACGGTGATCTGCGCCTCGTTGTTAGTGGGAGTCGGATCAAAGATATTGGCGTCTGGCACAAGTTTAACTTTAATGAGGTGGTTGCCCACGGTGGTGGGTTTCCATGCCTGCCAGGTTTCCTCAGGTTTGCCGCTCGCCTTGGCCGAGATAGCCTTCATGCCGATGTTGGCGCCATCGTCCATGAAAATAGCCGTGCCTTCGGTATCTATACTGCCGACATTGTTGACCGTCACGTAGATTTTAACCGTCTGTCCGAGCATGACAGGGGAATGATCAACTGTGATGCCATTGGCCGGGATTAGAATGTCATAATCGGCGGCTTGGGCACTCAAGGGGGCTAAGGCTATCGCCAAAGCCAAAAACCAAGGCTGAAGTTTCATACAAACTAATTATATCACCTCACAGTGCTCAGTTACAGTCAGATGTAGCTGGTAGACGATAGACGGTAGACGGTAGCCAGTCAGGCACCTATCCAAGACCCATGCCAATTGTCTTAATTATTTTGGCTATCGTCTATCGTCTACAAGCTACCGTCTCATTGAATTTGTCATTTTGTCGCATTTTAGCTAACATTCGAGTCATGTCCAACATTAAAACCGATGAACAGTCGGTCACAAATTTTTTGGAGCGCGCGGTCGAAAATGTTTACCCGAACAAAGAAGCTTTTGCTAAGGCTTTGCAGTCGGGCAAACGCCTGACGGCTTATCTTGGGATTGACCCGACCGGCCCTTCTTTGCACATCGGGCACGCGATTGAGATGCGTAAGTTGAAAGAGCTACAAGACATGGGTCATCGTTGTATCCTGCTGATTGGTGACTTTACGGCTATGATCGGGGATCCGACGGACAAAACTGCCGCCCGCAAGCAACTGACCCGCAAGCAGGTTTTAGAGAACTGTAAAAATTATCGTGAACAGGCGGCTAAGATTTTAGATATGGATGGCAAAGTGACGGGCAATCCGATCGAGATGAAATATAACAGCGAGTGGCTGGGCAAATTGAGTTTCGCGGAAGTCTTGGAATTAGCCTCTCATTTTACCGTCCAACAGATGCTGGAACGAGACATGTTCCGCCGCCGCATGTCGTGGCGTTCAATTTGTCCGGAATGCCATAATGAAAATTTGATGTCGTCCGAGATCCAACAGACGGTCACGGATGAGCATGGCAATAAAGTTGTTTTATCCAGCATCGATGATCTGACCTGGAAATGCAAGCAATGCGGGCGTGAGTATACGACCGAAACCGCCAACGAAATCCATTCGCCGCGCCCGGTTTTTGTCCACGAATTTTTGTATCCCTTAATGCAGGGTTATGACTCGGTGGCCATGGACGTGGATATTGAAATCGGCGGGAATGACCAAACGTTTAACATGTTGGCCGGCCGTGATTTGATGAAAGATCTGAAAGGCAAAGAAAAGTTTGTCATGACATGTAAATTGCTGGCTGACCCGGATGGCAAGAAGATGGGGAAGAGCGAAGGCAATATGATTACGCTGGCTGATTCGCCGGAGGATATGTTCGGAAAAGTCATGAGCTGGCCGGATGGCGTGATTTTAGACGGCCTTGAGCTTTGCACTAACATCCCCGGCGAGGAGATTGATGAAATTTCCGGACGTTTGGAAGATGGTGTCAATCCAGTTGGTTTTAAAAGACGCCTGGCGCGCGAGATCGTCTCGACTTGGCACTCGATTGAAGATGCGAACCGCGCTGAACAACACTTCGATCGTCTTTTTAAAGAACATCAAGCGCCGGATGATATGCCGGAGGTCGCGGTCAAAGAAAGAAAAAATAAGTTAGTTGATCTCTTGGTGTTGGCCAAGCTGGTTCCATCCAAGACAGAGGCTAAGCGCCAGATCGAACAGGGGGCGGTCAAAGTTGACGGTCAGGTGGTGGAAGATATGGAGGCCATGGTTGAAATTACGGACGACCAACTCGTGCTCCAAAAAGGCAAAAGAGGGTTTGTGCGGATAAAAATTAAAAAGTAGAAACTGGAAACTAGAAAGAGTTAACTAGGCCACTCTTTCCAGTTTCTAGTTTTCAGTCGTTATGTATACATTAGACGCCGTCAAAATCAACCTGGCCCGGGTGATAAGTGAGTTATCCGAGAGCAAAGTTCAACCCGAAGAAATTGTTATCCCACCCAAGCCTGGAATAGGGGATTTGGCTTTTGGTTGTTTTAGGCTGGCTAAAGAAAAAGGTTTGAAGCCGGATGAGCTGGCCAAACAATTATCTGCCGCTTATAAGCAGGCCGATCCAACCATCAAAGCGGTCGCGGCGTCCGGGCCTTATTTGAATTTTGTTTTGCGCAACGAGGTTTTAGTTGAACGCGTGATTAAAGACATAGAGACCGCGGGCGGGAAATACGGCAGCCGGGATGTCGGGCAGGGCAAACAGGTCATGCTGGAATACGCCAATGTCAACACGCATAAGGAATTCCATGTCGGTCACTTGAGAAACATCTTGCTCGGCCTCGCGACTCACCGCCTTTTGGATAACGCCGGCTGGCGCACCATACCGGTTTCCTATATTAATGATTTCGGTTCGCATGTCGCCAAGTGCCTTTGGCTGTTTGTGCGCAATCACGCCAAGGCCATCCCGCAAAAAAAATCCAAGGCCGCTAAAAAGTCAGAATCTCAAATGGATGAGAGCGCTTGGGCAGCTAACGTCCTCCAGAATTTGACCGGCCCGGGGGTCAGGAAAATGATAGATTCCATTCCCAGTGAGGAAAGAGTGGGGGGCTATCTCGGCAAACTTTATGTCGAAGCCAGTAAGTTGTTGGATGAAAATGAGGATTGGAAGAGTGAAGTTTCCCTGGTTTTGCAAAAACTTGAGTCGCATGATCCGGCTTGGACTTTGTTGTGGCAGGAAACGCGCCGGTGGAGCTTGCAGGAATTCAATCGCTTAATGCAGGATTTTGGAGTTACCCTCGAACGTCAGTATTTGGAAAGCGAACTAATCGATCAAAGCAAGGACGTGGTGGATGAACTTATGGAAAAAGGCATTGCCATCGAATCGCGGGGAGCCATTATCATTGATTTGGACGCCTATCCTGATCCTGAAATTCAAAAACAGAAATTGGGAGTGGTCATCATCCGCAAATCCGACGGCACGCTCATCTACGCCGCTAAAGACATACCTTTGGCTGAGCTCAAATTCATGGAATATCCGGATCAGGTGTTGAGCATCATCGTAGTTGATTCGCGCCAGGGTCTTTATTTCAAACAACTTTTTGCCACGCTTAAGATCATGGGTTATACCAAGCCCTTCAAACATTTGGCTTTTGAGTTTGTGACTTTGCCGGAGGGCGCCATGGCCAGTCGCAAAGGCAATGTGGTTTTGCTGAAAGATTTGATGGCGGCCGCAGAACAAGCGGCAAGAGATGAGGTCCTCAAACGTCACGCCGACGAATGGAATGAGGGCAAAGTCCAGCACGCGGCTTGGTGCATTGCCATGGGTGGCATCAATTTTGCCATTCTCAGACAAGACCCGGAAAAAATTATCGTGTTTGATATGAAGAAGGCTTTGGCTTTTGATGGCGATACCGGACCTTATATTCAATACGCCGCTACGCGCCTCAAAGCTATCTTGCGCAAAGCCGGCAAAGTTGATTTGCGCAAAGCCGATCTGACGTTGCTTAAAGAGGACGCGGAAAAACAACTAGCTTTGTGTTTGGCTCAAATGCCGGAAGTCGCCGGCAGAGCCGCGGAAAATTTCAGGCCGTCGATAGTCGCTCAATGGTTGCTCGAGGCCGCCGGCCGCGTCAACGCCTTTTATAGAGACGTGTCTGTCCTGGATGCGCCGGAAGAAGTCAAAAAGGCCAGACTGCGCTTAATCTCAGCTTCTCTCAGCGCCTTGACCAATGCTTTGCAATATCTTGGCATCGCCATACCGGATGCGATGTAGGATTTGACTGGTTTTCACTCGCCCAGTAAGGTTTTGGGGCTATTTATAATGAGCAAAGCCGAATTATGTCATTTTTTGGAAATATGCAGTCTGACGAGATTAAACCTCAGTCGGGACGGCCCGAGGGCGCTTCAACGCCTTCTCACCTGCCAATTTTTAATGCAAACAAAAATACGCCGGCTACTATCATTGCCAAAGGAGTCAAGTTGGAAGGTGAGTTCAAAAGCCAGGGCGACGTGCTGATTGAGGGCGAGGTCGTGGGCAACATTCAGACTGATGGCTTGCTAACAGCGGGGCCTGAGTCTCTGATTAAGGCTGGTATTTCGGCGGCCGACGCCGTGATTGCCGGTAAGGTGGAAGGCAACTTGCAGATTAAACACCGTCTGGAAATCAGAGCTACGGCCAGAATTAAAGGCGATACGGTTTGCCAGACCATCGGCGTCGAGGCAGGGGCCGTCTTGCAGGGTAACGTCCGCTGCGGTGAGGAGGTAAAAGTCCCGGCCGAGGTGCTCACCCCCAAAGAACAAACAATCAAGGAACCTTTAAAGTAACGAGTAACTAGTAACGAGTAATCTACGTTTCACGTGTCACGTGTCACGTTATCCGTTACTGTTATGAATCCCGCCTACGCTTACATATATGATGATTTTCTGATGGATCAGCGCTATCAGGATATTTTGGATTCATTGGAGACAAAATTGGCCGGTTTGGGTTTGAGCGGGCGCATCGGCCGCCTGACTTTGTTTAGGAACTCCCAGGAGCTGGTGGAGGATTTTGTGCGACAAGGCGTTAAGAATTTGGTGATCGTGGGTAACGACAACACTTTGGATAAAGTCATGTGGTTTTTGCCGGATCTCCCGTTGACCATGGGCTATATACCTTTAGCCGAACCGTCAGGCATAGCTCGTCTTTTGAACATCCCCACCGGCTTGGCCGCGTGCGAGGTTTTAAGCGCCCGGTTAATCGAAACTCTGGATGTGGCTAAGCTGAATGATCGGTATTTTATTTCGGAAGTTATTTTTGAAAACACGACAGCTACTTTGTCAGTCGACGAAAAATATAAATTGACTCTGACCGGCGGAGGAACATTAAGCATTAGGAATTTAGGGCATGCGGTCGGATCGGATAATAATCTGGTAGATGCCCAGGATGGTTTGCTGGAAGTCGTCCTTACTCCTCAGGGCCCGGGTGTTAAGAGCCGTCTTTGGACCAAGCTTAAGATGATGTCTGCGCAGGAAACGAAGGTCACCTTCAAATCAGGTGAGATTGTTTCGGCTCAGCCCATGGAAGGCCAGGCGGATCGTTTTGGGGTCAGCGGGTTCAAATTTTCAGTCTCAATCGTTCCGCAAAAATTCAAGGTAATCACCGGCCGTCGGCTTAGGCCGGTTATGTAAACTTGGTTAAAATCAAAATCGCCCAAATATGGGCGATTTTGGATGGTGGACGCCGAGGGATTTGAACCCCCGACCCTCTCAGTGTAAATGAGATGCTCTAACCAACTGAGCTAGGCGTCCGGACCGATTAATTCAAAATTCAAGATTCAAAATGCAAAATGCAGGTGGCCTTCGGCATATATAGTATTATCCCGGAGGGATACATTCATTTTGAATTTTGCTCTTTGAATTTTGAATTTACGTAGCGCTATATTAGCCTAATACGCCAAGCTTGCCAAGTTCGACAGAGGTTGGTATTCTGGCGTAACAAAAGAGATGTGCTCGGGTGGCGGAATGGTATACGCACTAGCTTGAGGTGCTAGCGGGCGCAAGCCCTTGGAGGTTCAACTCCTCTCCCGAGCACCAGCAAAATTCCTCAATGATAAAAGAGGAATTTTTGTTAAAGGGAATCCATCGGTGAATTATGGTATACTCTTCCAGTATGTCACTTAAAGTTCTCACGCTCGGATCAGGCGTTTGCGCCAATAAATGTTTGCCCGGCCCGCGTCGTTATCCGCCGGGCTTCTTAATTGATTACGACGGCCAATTACTGCTCTTGGACGTAAGTGAGGGCGTCAGATTCCGGCTCGAAGATGCCGGGTATGACTATGGTAAGGTCGCGCATGTCGCTATCAGCCATGTCCATCCTGACCACGCCGACCTTTCTCCTTTTTTGCAGGCTAAACTTTGTCGCACCTTGTGGTGCCAGACGGAAGAGGGGATGGAAAAATTAGATGTCTATCTTAATGAAACTTCCATCGCTGGTTTTGAACAGACTTGGCAGTGGCGCCATCCGGAAGCGGCTGGCAAGCTCAACCATTTTCCGGAAAAATTCAATTTTACTTTACAGCCTCTGAGGGGCGGTTGGGAAAAAGAGATATTTAAAGGATTAACCTTGAAGGCTTTCGGCGTTTATCATGGTTTTGGCCAACACCCTGCCTTAGGCTTTAGAATCGAGGTTGAAGGCAAATCAATCGTTTACACCGGTGATGCCGGTTTGACTGAGTCTCTCTTTACTAACGTCGAGAAAGCGGATCTTTTAATTGCTGACTGTGGGACCAGGATCGGCCAGGAATACACCGGCGGGTATGGCCATATGGGGCCGGGGCAATGCGGCATGTTGGCTTTCCGCGGACAAGTTAAAGAACTTTGGCTGACGCATTACGTTGGTTTTGACACTCCGGCGGCCATGGAGGCCGAAGCTCGCAAATCTGGCTTTTCAGGTATTGTCAAAGTCGTAACGGACGGCCTCATTTGGCAACAAAAATAACAAATAACAAATAGCAAGAGCACTCTTGTTATTTGTCATTTGATATTTGTTATTACTAGTGCGTGAGTGATATAATCACATCGCAATATGATTCTACAAATTATTATTGGTTTAGTATTGGTGGTCATTGGCGCGGCGATCACTATCAAAGCCAATCAGGTTTATGAATGGTTTGGGTCTATGGAGTGGGCTGACCGTTATTTGGGCGCTGGCGGATCGAGGCTGATGTATCGGGTCTTGGGAATTATTATGTGTTTTATCGGTTTTATGGTAGCCACCAACCTTTGGGGAGCTTTCTTACACGCCACCATTGGCAGTTGGTTGAATCTTAATCCCAAGAATGAGATTCCAACTTATTAAGTATGCAGGGTTTTGTTTTGCGGAGCGGTACAGAGCTGATTAATCCATTTAAATTATTGGAGCGCGTTGGCATACGTAGCGCTTGGCACGTGGCAGATATGGGTTGCGGTGCCATGGGCCACTTTGTCATACCGGCTGCTCAGCTGGTCGGCCCGGACGGGGTAGTTTACGCGGTGGATATTCGCCGTGATTTTTTGGAGCATGTGGAAAGGCTGGCGAAGCACGATCAGTTTTTTAATATTCATACCGTCTGGGCAGACATGGATGTCTATGGCGCGACTCGCATTGATCCGGGTAGCTTGGACCTCTGTTTGTTGATCAACAACCTTTATCTTTCTCAGAATCGCCCGGCTTTGATTCGCGAGATGGCGCGTCTGACTAAACCAGGAGGGCGCATCTTGGTCGTTGAGTGGAAAGCCACGGCCACGGCCATTGGCCCGCCTGCGGAACGCCGTCTTACGTCGGAACAAAGCCAGACTATTTGCCAGAGCCAATACATGGAATTACTGGATGAAGTTGATGTTGGCCATTCGCACTACGGTTTGCTTTATGAAAGGACTGAGGCTCCGGTAGAAGGCGGGTTTTAGAGTGGTCTTGCTAAAAACGCTCCCTTGAGGCAATCTTTTTGCGAAACATATGAACTTACTCTCCATAAACTTTTGGTTCCAGATGCAGCCCGACATGTTCATCCCTTGGGTGGGTATGACTTTTCTTGTGGTTTTTACGGTCATGGCGATTGTGGGCGTAGTCGTTAAAATCTACGGAGTAAAAGCCGGATTGGACAAGTTTGTTCGCCGGGCCGTCGAAAGAGCCGGGAATTTGTTATTGACCATGGGTCTGATCGGTCTTCTGATTTACTTCTTCACTTTTGAGCATGTGCCGATTTTGAGCATGAGACTTTGGTTGCTGGTCTGGCTTTTGAGCGCCCTGGCCTGGGTGTGGAGCATCGCGCGTTATGTGCGGGTGGACATTCCCGCCAAGCGCGAGTTGATGGCCGAGCGTGAGCGGTTGAACAAGTGGATTCCGAAACCTAAAAGATAGACGATAGCTTTTAGACAGTAGACGGTAGCTCGACCATTAGACTCGATTCGTAATTCGTATATTCGCGTAAATTCGTATTTTCGTAGACCATCATGGAAATTAGTAAACAAGTTTTTGGACAAAGCGGCGAACAAATCGCCGCCTTGTTTTTTGAGCAGAAAGGATACGTGGTTTTCGATCGCAACTGGCGTTGCAAAGTAGGGGAGATTGATTTGATTGTTCGTAAAAATGACGAGTGGCGTTTTGTTGAAGTTAAGACCCGTAGCTCGGATCGGTTTGGCAGGCCGGAAGAGTCGTTGACCCCGCGCAAACGGGACCATTTTTATAAAGCCATCCAATGGTATGTCTTGGACAAAGAAGTCGAGTCGCAGGATATCCATGCCGATGTCCTGGCTATCATAATCAACGAGCGGGACTTTGATGTCCGCTATCTGCCCGACGCTAATTAAAGCGTTTTTTTATTGATTGGTAGAGACGCAAAATCTTGCGTCTAACCTATGAACATAGCGTTTTTGGGTTTGATTGTTTTGGGTTAGACGCAAGATTTTGCGTCTCTACCCGCACCAACATCCGTCCCTCTTGACAGAAAGGGCGTTTTAAGCTTAAATATTGACCGTTGATACGCTTTTGCGTTTTGATTCAACCCAAGCCAGGAGGTCACCATGCCGGAAAAGCAGGCTCGACTGAGACGCGGGGAGCTCATAGCTCCTGAAAAAAATCCTTTTGCGACGACGGAGACGAGGACGATCAGCATCGGCGACGAGAACGGCAACATCGAACGGAAGATCGCGGGCGGGCACAATGCGACGACGGCCAGCCTCGACGAGCACTTCCCGCATGCAAGCCGCATCGGAATCAGCGACGAGCAGGAGCGCTACGTGAACGGCGCCGGCCAGCTCGAGAACGACGGGGCTCGCCACAGCGGCGACGCGCCCTGACCGCCGGCCCTCGCAGACAACCCTGCGCCCGCCCGCACCCTCCCGCTCCTGACACACTCACCATCCAGTCCGCGGCCACGCGCCGCCGACTCCTCTAGCCTCGAAGCCTCGCATCCACGCGGGGCTTCTTCATTTCCATTTGTCATTCTGAACGTAGGTGAAGAATCTGCGAAGCCTAAAGATCCTTCGCATACGCTCAGGGTAAACTCCGGTGAAGAATCTGCGAAGCTAATAGACCTTAGATGTCATCCTGAATTTATTTCAGGATCTCAGCACTCACAGCTCCGGGAGATGCTGAAACAAGTTCAGCATGACATTCTTCCTTGACAAGATAATTTGAAAATAGCATCATGATTCACCTGGGCCATGGGGTGAGCTTTGCTCGATGAACCCCCACGAGCCTGGGAAGGAGACATCGTAAGATGTGTGTGCGTAACAACTAGTGCAAGCAAGTGGTGGCATCCACTCAGGGCACGCGACCACTGCGTGGTTAGAAAGGAGGTTTGATCACTTCCGTTTCTCAGCAATGCGTTGCAGTTTTACTCTCACCAGGAGGCTACCATCGCATGATGGCACGCAATTCGTTCAACAAGTAGCACCCCCGGCCGCAGTTGGTCGCAGAGGGTCACACGGCCCAATGCGGTGTCCTTAACTTGGAGCCCTGGCGGCTCGCTTATCTTGACCCTCGGGCTATGGAGCTTGAGGGTCGCTGCATATCTACTGGATAAACATGGCAAAGCCAAACGATAGTCGTAGGTTTGACGGGCGTTTAAAAATGCGGTAATAGACAAGAACGGGAATGAAAGGAGGTCACAATGTACTTTGAATACTCCGTATACGCTCTCGCCCGCCCCCCGCTCTTTGACGAAAAGTTCGGAAACGGAAGCGGACTCGAGGCTTGGCTAGAGGCCTATCTCCGCAAGACGCAGAGCCGGGATTACCCGGACGCAAAGCACTTCATAAGCCTATGCGTCCTCGCGCTCCGGTTCGGCGCCTACCGCGTTCTCCTGGAGACATGGATCAAGTCATTGGGCCATGATGCCGTTCGCGCGCTTTTGGCGGACGTCGAGGAGCTTGCCGATCGAGTGCAGAAAGAGGCATATTATGTCGCTTATGGCGGTATGTGCACTGGTGTGACGAGTCGTGTACTGCAAGAGGCACACAAATGCCTGCATGCTTACGACGACCTGTATTGCCTATCGCACATGGTACGAGAGCATCCAGAGGCCAGAGATCGGGCTACGGAGCTCCTCGTTCAGACGGACAGGCGCCTCAAAGATAGTTTCGAGAGGATGCATGAGATTCTTTACGCGTCTGACAAGCGATTGTCCTTGGCCATCTGGTGGGATTCGAAGGTTTGGCACATGGCCGAACCTTGGCCGGACGATGGAAGCCTTTGAGCCATACGGCTCATTTTTTTAACTGATAAACATCGCATCCCCGAACGAATAAAAACGGTAATTGTTTTTGATAGCCTCGTCGTAGGCCTTGAGAATAAATTTTCTCCCGTCCTCTCGCGTCCTAAAAACGTCCTTTAACGTCCTATTAGTCCTGAATTGCGCGAAAGCCGAGACTAGAACGATTAGGGTCGAAGATGGAAGATGAAAGTTGGTGATCAAAGCGTCGACAATTTTAAATTTATAACCGGGAGTGATAAAGATTTTAGTAAAACCATTTTGGACGCCTGATTCCAAAGATCGGACGGTCGTGGTGCCGACGGCTATGACTCGGCCTCCGCGCCGTTTAGTCTCGTCGATCATATCGGACGTCTCTTGAGGCACCTCGATCCATTCTTCGTGCATGATGTGGTCTTCCAATTTTTCTGTCTTGATGGGCTTGAATGTCCCAAGGCCGACATGCAACGTCACGGTCGCAAAATTGATTCCTTGCGACTTCAGTTTTTCGATTAATTCCGGAGTGAAGTGAAACCCGGCCGTGGGCGCGGCGGCTGATCCAGTCTTCTGAGCATAAACGGTTTGGTAATCATCCAAATTTTCAGATTGTTTGACGTAAGGTGGAGTCGGAACCTGCCCATGGTGATCTGCAAAAGCGAAAACCTGCTCATTCGTTATCTCAAAATGCAGGAGAACCGATCCGTCTGGCAGTTTGTCTACCAACTTAGCCCTAACGTCTTCCGCGAAAACAAGCCCTTCACCAGTCCCGAGTTTCTTAGCTGGCTTGATGAGAGCCAGCCAATCGTTAGCTTGCGGTCTAAGTAGGAAGACTTCGAATTCTTTTTTACCGTCATCCTGAACTCGTTTCAGGATCCCAGTACCATCTGCTTCGTGAGATGCCGAAACAAGTTCGGCATGACCAACTAAGTATTTACGGGCAGTCAACCGGGCGCGGAAGACCTTGGTATCGTTCCAAACTAAAAGATCGCCCGGTCTGAGCAGGGAGGGCAGGTCGTAAAAATGTTGGTGGTTAATTTGGGCCTTTTGGCAGTCCAAAACCATCAACTTAGAGTGGTCGCGGGGCCTGATCGGAGTCTGGGCAATGCTTCCGGAGGGCAGGTCATACCAGAAATCTTGAGTCAGCATGGCCTCAGGGTAGCTTAGCCAGACGGGCTTGCCAAGCCGGCAAACATCTGTTAACCTGTGCCCATTATGAAAGCCGAAATCCACCCTACATATTTCACGGATGCCAAGATCGTCTGCGCTTGCGGCAATGAGATGATTGTGGGCTCAACCGTCAAAGAAATTCACGTTGAATTGTGCGCCAAGTGCCATCCTTTTTATACTGGCAAAAAAGTTTTGATCGACACCGAAGGACGCGTTGAAAAGTTTAAGGGCAAGACGGCCGCCAAAGAAGCCAAAAAATCAGTTCTGGGCAAGAAGGCCAAAACCGAAAAACGGGCCAAGGCCAAGGCAGATAAGCGGGCCGCCAAACAACCATCCGCTTTGGTCGAAGATTAGAAAGTAACGAGTAAAAAGTAACGAGTGACTGGTCTCAAATCTTGTCACTTTTTACTTGTTACTAGTTACTAAGTTTGTTATGTCTGACTTAATTGAGAGTTTAAGACAAGCCGAGGGACGCCTGGCTGAGCTGGAAGCCAAGATGGCTACCCCAGAAGTTTTATCCAACCCTGAGAAACTCAAGGAGTCTTCGCGCGCTTATTATCAAGCTAAGAATTTGGTCCAGATCGGACAGGCTTTTGAATCAGTCAAAAAGGCTTTGGAAGAAACCGAACAGGCGGCGGGTGCGGATGATGAAGAGTTAAGATCCATGGCCGAAGTGGAGTTACCGCATCTCAAGGCGGAACATGAGACAGCTAAAGAAGCTTTTGAGCTGGCCTTGATACCGCCCGGGCCTTATGACCACTCTAACGCCATCGTGGAAATCAGGGCCGGCGTCGGCGGGGAAGAGGCGGCCATTTTTGCCGGGGATATTTTACGCATGCTTACGCGTTACGCCGAGCGTCGCGGTTGGAAAACTTCTTTGGCCAGTCAATCTTTGGCAGAACAGGGCGGCTACAAAGAAGTTATTTTTCATGTCCAAGGTCAGGGCGCTTATGGAACGCTCAAGACAGAGATGGGAGTGCATCGCGTGCAGCGCGTGCCGACCACGGAAAAGCAGGGGAGAATCCACACCTCAACCGTGACGGTCGCTGTTTTGCCTGAACTTGAAGAAGAAGAATTAAAAATCGAATCTAAAGATTTACGCATCGACACGTTTTGCGCCGGCGGCAAAGGCGGACAATCCGTGAACACGACTTACTCGGCCGTCAGGATCACGCACATCCCGACGAATACGGTCGTCAACTGCCAGGACGAGAGATCGCAACAACAGAATCGTGAACGCGCCATGCAGATTTTACGCGCCAGGATTTGGGAACATCAAGAGCAAAAACGTCGGCAAGAATTGGATGCGGAACGCCGGTCTCAAATCGGTTCCGGCGACCGTTCTGAAAAGATCAGGACTTACAACTACCCGCAGGATAGGATCACCGACCATCGCATTAAAAGATCCTGGCACAACATCCAATACATTCTGGATGGAGACTTGGATGCCATCATTGCGGCCGTTAAAAGCGGTAAAATGGGCAACGAAACAGAAGAATAAGGCTAAAATAAAGGCTTATTAGTGGTTATGCCCTTGACAAAAGGGCAGTTTTCGTGTAATAGAAAGGTAAGCGAACCCGATAACCATCGCAAATCGCAAAGGAGAACTCGCGATGAATAAGCTGATCTACGCTCTTTCCATTCTCTCGGTTTTGTTTCTCGGTTGCGGTGGTGATGCGTTCACCTCCTTCCCTCTGTCTGAAGATTCGGGCAAGGATGCCAAGCCGGACGTCAAGCTCGATGTCGAGGCAGGTCAGCCTGACGTCAAGCCCGAGGCAGAAGCCTCGGTCGATGCCAAGCCTGACGTCAAGCCCGAGGCTGGTCACGATGCCGAAGTTCAGCCCGAAGTCGGACCGGACGTCGAGCCTGTCGAGGCGGATGCGGCTGAGCCACCCCCGGACGTCATCGAAGAGCCCATCAAGGACGTGGTGGTCGAGGACAAGCCGCCGGTGCTGACTGACTGCCAGACCTACGGAGTGTCCGGCAAGGTCGCGATCATTGTCCGTTACAACCTCGCGGTTTCAATCGAAGCTGGCGTCAAGGTTTTGGCGGTCATGGGAAAGCTAACCTTCAACAACGCCTCAAAGAACACCAACTTCGAGACCTGGTGTTGGGCACTTCCCGGGGAGAAGCTGATGGTCTGCATCCCCAAGGACGGTTCGTCGCTTCCGGTCGATGTCGATCCCGGCATGATCGTAGAGTTCGAACCCGGAACCGCTGCCCCGGGCGTCCAAATGACCGACGGCGACGGCTTCTGCACCGCGCAGGACTGTCCGGCAGGCGACTTCCAAGTCTGCTCGGGAAAGCAGAAGGAACCGATCTGCCGGGTCCAGAACGGCAACTGGATTCCGATGGCCGAGAAGGCCACGGGTCCGTGGAACATCACGACCATCAAGTGCCCCTTCCCCCAATCAGCGGATCAATGATCCGTCCTGTCTAGAAGGCCCGTAGCGCACCCCCTCGCGCTCCGGGCCTCTTCTTTTTGTTCGGTCTGGCAGATTGACGCTGATAGAGGCTTTTGTTATACTGCTGGAGCCTATTTTAGGCTTATAAATTATTCAAATGTCCCTTAATTGGGACAAATTCCCATCTTTGGCTCTTGTAGTTTAGGAGCCTGCTCCCCATAGCTTTATGCGCCGGGGAGTCCCTAAACTTACCAAAGAGAGGTCTAAGGCTCTCGGGCTAATAACGGCCGCGAGATCAAAACAATATGGCTAAGGTCCCCACACTCGTGGAGATGCTGGAAGCCGGCGCGCATTTTGGCCACCGGACATCCAAATGGCATCCCAAGATGAAGCAATACCTTTTTGGCTCGCGCCAGGGTATTCACATTATTAATTTGGAAACCACCCAGAAGGCTTTGGAAGAGGCGATGGTTTTCTGCAAGCAGATCACGTCACGCGGTGGCGTCATTTTGTTTGTCGGCACAAAAAAGCAAGCCGCTCCGATTATCGAAGCGTCTGCCAAGGATGCCGGCATGCCTTACATCAACAAGCGCTGGCTGGGCGGCACCATGACCAACTTCTCGGTCATCGCGCAGTTGCTCAAACGCTTTAAGGATTTGAAACGCAGACACGAAAAGGGAGAGCTGGGAAAATATACCAAATTGGAACAATTAAAATTCAGCGAACAGATTAAGATGTTGGAAGATAAGGTGGGCGGCATTCAGGATATGACTCGCATTCCTGATGCTATCTTCATCGAGGATATTCATAAGGATAAGACGGCTTTGGCCGAGGCTTCGCGCCGCGGGATCAAGGTCATCGCCATTTGCGATTCAAACGTCAATCCGAAAGATGTGGATTATCCGATCCCGGCCAACGACGACGCGGTCAAGTCCATCTCACTGGTTGTGGGTTTGATCGGTCAGGCTTGCAAACAGGGCAAGGATGAATGGGAAGCTAACCGTTCGCGCTTAGGCGGAGCCCTGCTCCAAGGCGGCCCGCGCGAGATTCGCAAGCCGCAAGAACATAAATAACATTCAACATAGAATATTCAACATACAATTAATGAATCCAATTGAATGCTGAATGTTGATAATTGATAATTGAACCTTATGTCAGACGCACAACAAGTCGCGCAGCTGCGCGAAAAGACAGGGGCCGGCATGATGGCCTGCAAGAAGGCTTTGGACTTGGCCAATGGTGACATGGAAAAAGCCATGGAAGAGCTCCGCAAGATGGGTGAGATGAAGGCCGCTCAAAAGACGGCTGAACGCACTTCGGCCGAAGGTATTATCGCTACTTACCTCCACCACAACAAAAAGATGGCCGCCATGGTTGAGCTTCGATGCGAGTCTGATTTCGTGGCCTTGAACGAGGATTTCGTAGCTTTTGCCAATGATTTGGCCATGCAAGTTGCGGCCATGAATCCGGATTTCCTTTCGCCCGAAACAATTCCCGAGGCGGATTTGGAGCGCCAACGCCAGATGTTTTTGGAAGAAGTCGCCGGCGACAATAAGCCGGAGGAAATCAAAGCTAAGATCGTGCAAGGCAAACTCGACAAATGGATGAACGATGTTTGTTTGACCAAGCAAAGCTTTTTCAAGGACGAAGAAAAGACTATCGAGCAGTTAGTCGGCGAGAGAATCGCCAAGATCGGCGAGAAGATCGTGATTGCTCGTTTCGCCCGCTGGGAACTGGGTAAGAAGGGGACGGTTTCCTAACTCACCCTGCCCTCTCTTTAGCAAAAGAGAGGGTTCTGTCAGTTAGGGCGGCCGCCTAGTATTGACAAGGCGGTCGTTTTTTGTTAGCGTCAGTCCAGCTCGCGGCAATCTCGCCACGGCAAACCATGTCACGTGGTGAAACTCTACGTGACGGGCCATAGTAAGCCCATCCGCCAAGGAGAATTACGATGAAGCCGGAAATCAAGTTCAACGTGTTCGTCAACGAGAATCTTAGAGAATGCATGACCGTCGATTCAAAATGGTCGCAGGTGTTCCTCGCGGCCATGGATGGCCTCGGCCTGCTTCAGCGGTATTGTCTTGTTTACCGAATGACGTGGAGCTCCGAGTATTTGCTTTCAGCTCAGACTGTAACGCTGGGCAAGTGCAGCGACGGACTGAATATCAAGCCCGGATCAACGATAGAGGCTAGTCTGCGGTACGCCCTCAGGGGCGCGTCTCGGATTCAGTGCGTTGTAGATCGGCTTGGCCAAGATGGGGGAGTGAAGGTTGGTGCTGATTTTTTTGCAAAAGGGAGAAAGTCAGCTATCTCGCGTCTTGAGCTGACTTGGTTCCTGAAAGATGGGCATTTTCTGATCACCATAGAACTGCCCTTCGTCTTCGCGCCTCAAGCCCAGCCAGCGTCTTACTAGCCGGGCTCTATTTTTATCTCAACCATCATCAAATCTTGACGTATAGGTCTAAAAAGCCTAAGCTATGCGCCATGAACGTCAGTGATTTGGCTCGTCGCCTCAAGGTGACCCCTCAAGAACTCTTGGATAAACTCCCTGAGTTAGGTTTTGATATTGGCGCCCGGGCCATCAAGATCGACAATGTTATGGCGGAAAAGATTTTCCGCAAATGGATTGAGAAAGCCAGACGGGATCGCTTGCGCGGACAGTTGCTCTCCAACAGCCAGCAGGCTAAAGACAGGGCCGACGCGGAAGCCGTCGTTAAAAAAGAAATTTTCTTGCCGGAAATTATCATTGTGCGTGAGTTGGCCGGCAAGATGAATCTGCCTGTGACGCGCGTCATTCAAGAACTCATGCGGGCCGGCATCTTGGCCTCGCAGAATGAGCGTTTGGATTTTGAGACCGCGGGCATCATCGCCGATGAACTGGGTTTTGAGGCCAAACGCGAAGCTTCGGGAACCGAGAGCCACGAGTCAGTCCAAGCTCAAGACAGGTTGAAAGAAATTTTAGATACACAAGAAATTAAACAAGTCGTGGCCCGTCCGCCGGTGGTAGTTGTCATGGGTCACGTTGACCACGGCAAGACCAGGACTTTGGATGCCATCCGCAAGACGAATGTCATGGAGGGAGAGGCTGGCGGCATTACTCAGCACATCGGCGCTTATCAGGTGACGCGCAAAGGCCGCATGATGACCTTTATCGCCACGCCGGGCCACGAGGCTTTTACGGTCATGCGCTCACGCGGTGCCAAAGTCGCTGACATTGCCATCTTAGTCGTGGCCGCCGATGATGGCGTGCAACCGCAAACCAAGGAAGTCATCGACATCATCCACGCGGCGCATCTGCCTTTTATCGTGGCTTTGAATAAAATTGATAAACCGGAAGCCGATCCCGATCGCGTCTTGGCACAACTGGCGGATTACGGCGTGACGACCGAAGCTTGGGGCGGCGCAGTGCCGGTGGTTAAAATTTCAGCCAAGCAAGGTTTGGGCATTGATGATCTTTTGGAAATGATTTTGCTTTTGGCGGACATGAATGCCGAACAAATCAAAGCCGATCCGACGCGTTTGGCGGCGGGTACCATCATCGAGTCTCACGTGGACAAAGCCGAGGGACCGGTGGCTACGGTTTTGGTGCAGGCCGGCACTTTGCATCGTAACGATTGGATGGGTATCAGCAACAGCTTATACGGCCGCGTGCGTGCCATGCGCGATTGGAACGGTAAAATAATTGACGCGGCTGGCCCGGGCGTGCCGGTCAAAGTTTTGGGTTTCAAAGTTGCGCCGGCCGTGGGTGATATCGTTGAAGTGCCCAAGGATTTTCATGATCTGGAAAGGAAAGCCAAAACCAGCCAGCAGATTGCCAACCAGTTTACGGCTATTAAGGCGCCTAAGGCCGAAGGCAAGGAGGGCGAGCAAAAGAAGGTCATGCTGAACATCGTAATAAAGGCTGACGTCTTGGGTTCGCTCGAAGCCATTTTGGGCATGCTTGAAAAAATTGATCACGAGTACGTGGGAGTGGAAGTTTTAAAGAAAGGTTTAGGCAATATCACGGAAAATGATGTTGAGAGCGCGGCCGCCGCCGCGCCTTCCGTGGTCTACGGTTTTAACACAGTAGCCACGCCGGCCGCTTCGGTTATGGCTCGCGAAGGCAAAGTTGAAATTAAGCAAGTCAAAATTATCTACGAGTTGATTGATGACATTGTGGCCCGCTTAAATAAGCTTTTGCCGCCTGAGGTTGTTCGAACGCCTTTGGGCAGTGGCGAGATAGTGGCTATTTTCCGGACTGAGAAAGACCGCATGGTTGTGGGTACCAAGATTAGGCAGGGTATGGTGCAGGACGGCGCTAAGCTTATCGTGTGGCGCAAAGAGAACGGGGGAGATGAGCTACCGGTGGGCGAGGGCGTCATAGAATCCCTGCAGGTTGGCAAGGAAAAGGTGAAAGAAGTGCATATGGGACAGGAGTGCGGCATCTCTTACCGGGGCAAGGAAAAATTACAAACAGGGGACAGGTTGGAAATTTTCCACGAAGAGACTAAAATACGCAAAGTTGAGATTCAACGCTAACTCACTTTTGAATTTGGAATTTTGAATTTAGGGATTGGGGGTCGACCCCTAAATTCCAAATTCAAGATTCTATTCCCAATTCGTATGGAACTAATCGTTACCCAGGACAATTTTGAAAAAGAAGTCCTCAAGTCAGACCTGCCGGTTTTGGTGGATTTTTGGGCACCTTGGTGCGGCCCGTGCCGCATGATGTCGCCCATTGTCGATGAATTGGCCACTGAGTTAGAAGGTAAGATTAAGGTCGCCAAGATCAACGTGGACGAGAATTCTGGTTTAGCCGGTCAATACAACATCATGTCTATCCCGACTTTCCTGATTATTAAGCAGGGCGTCGTAGCCGATCAGTTGGTAGGCGGGATGACTAAAGAAGCCATGAAAGAAAAGATCGTCAAACATCTATAGTAACGAGTCGGGTCACTTTTTACTTGTTACTAAGTCGGTGCGTTTATGGTATCCTCTCCTTAACCGGAGAGGTTTTTATTTCCTTTCCTTTAATATATATGCCTATCAAAAAACGCCCTAATGTCCTGCGTCCTGCGTCCCAACGACGAACGTCGGATTATGAAAAGGCTCAAGTGACGCGGAAGGCTTTTCCGTTTTGGACAGTATTCGTCATCATGCTTTTATATGTCGGCCTTTTTATCGTCGGTTCGATGGCTTGCCTTCTGTATAACCAGCAAGTGGCCATCATCTCGGCTTTAAATGCCCTGGGAGGGAAGGTTGAGGAGACAGGCATGTTGCCGACCGCGCAAGAATCGCAATATCAATATCAGCAAACCTCGGTTAAAAATCTCTATCTGTTTTACGAGGCTTGTCGCCCCAGTTTTACCGGGGCCTGCGATGATGCCAAGCTCTACCGCCTGGCGACGGATGGATCCAAGCAGATCATCCTACCTAGCTTAAGGTCACTGCCGGGGGCTCCTTTGGGTAGCGAGTTGCTCCAACCGATTGAACAAAGCGTGGGCGGGCAATATATTGTCTTTGGCGCCTGGGCTTTTGGCTCTGAGCGTAATCCAACTGATCGCCGGGTTTGGGTTTTTGACACGGTTACCGCCTCGGTCGTAGTTCAATCAAACAAGGTCCCGAGCGGCTCGGTTTTCTCCCCGGATTATGCTTACGCGGCCTACGCCAGCTTAATAGATAATGACATGCAAGATTTGATGATTGTGAATCTTAAAGAAGACAAGGTTGTCTCCGGAGCCAAGGCCAAGACGCGTCACTCTTTTAAGAGCCCGAACGGTGAAGCCTCAATCCGCTGGCAGGACGCGAAGAATTTATTTATCAAAGAATACGTAACAGATGAGGGCGGCACCACTGAAAGTGGCGAGGTTCACGTTAAAGTCAAATAACTTTATCTATGACTAATATTGCAATCAATGGTTTTGGCCGCATAGGCCGGGGTGTCTTTAAAGCCGGTTTTGGCATGAAAAATTTTCATGTCGTGGCTATCAATGATCTAACGGACACTAAAACGCTGGCTTTTTTGCTGACGCATGACACGAGCTATGGTTTGTACGGTAAAAAAGTAGACTTCACTAAAGACGCTCTGATTGTCGGAGGCAAAAAAATTCCGGTTTATGCCGAGAAAGATCCGGCGGCTTTACCCTGGGGTAAGCTCAAAGTGGATGTCGTTTTGGAGTGCACCGGACGTTTCAGATCTTACGAGAAAGTTAAACCACACCTCAAAGCAGGCGCTAAGCGGGTCATTCTCAGCGCGCCAGCCGAAGGCAAAGGCGTGCCAACCCATGTCGTTGGCTTGAACCATAAAGGCGCCGGCAAGAAAGACAAAGTCATTAACAACGCGTCTTGCACGACTAATTGTATTGCCCCGGTCATGGCCGTGCTTAAGGAGCATTTTGGCATTAAGAAGTCTTTGATGACGACGGTGCATGCTTATACGGCGGATCAGGTGCTTCAGGACGGCCCGCATAAAGATCTGCGTCGTGCTCGGGCGGCAGCCGAAAACATCGTACCGACGACTACGGGTGCGGCTCTGGCTGTTACGGAAGTTATTACCAGCCTAAAACATAAGTTTGACGGCATATCTATCCGCGTGCCGGTAGCAGTCGGGTCCATTTCAGATATAACCGCCGTCACGCGCAAGAAAGTCACGATTGAACAGATCAATAAAGTTTTCAAACAGGAGGCGCGTAAAGCTAGGTGGCAGGGGATACTCACGGTCACGGAAGAACCGCTAGTCTCATCAGATATCATCGGCAATCCGCATTCTTGCATCGTCGACTTGGCCATGACCAACGTGGTAGACGGAGATCTGATTAAGGTCGTGGCTTGGTATGATAATGAATGGGGCTATTCCATGCGTTTAGCTGAGATCGCGTTAGAAGTCGGTAGGAATATCTGACCCTCTAAACAATAGACAGTAGACGGTAGCTGGTAGCCAATCCGAGCTACTGTCTATCGTCTACCAGCTATCGTCTTTTCCGATGAATTTACAGATCAATAATCAGTCCTTCGCGATATTTGATGTAGCCATGGCAGGCTTGGCGGTTTTGGGTGTGGCCTTGGCTCTTTTGGGTTGGTGGCTGGGAGGATGGTGGAAGCTGGTGATGTATCTCATGATTCTTGGTTTGGTAACTTTGGCCTACGGGATTTGGATCGCGCCTAAAAGATTAAAGATAACTAAGATTCGTGAGATTCTGGTTAAGTCGCCCAAAGCTTGGATCAAGGCTGTTTATATCGCAGACTTGCACGCGGATAAACACAAGCCTCTGACTTGGCATAAAAAGGTGGCCAAGGCGATTGATGAACTTGGAGCCGACATGTTATTGGTCGGCGGGGACATGGTTGTCGGCGACACGTCGCATTTAGACAAGCTGGATGATCTGGCAAAAATCAGTTTTCCTTACGGCAAATATTATATTTTAGGCAATCACGACTACTTGGATAATCCTTCGGAAATAACTAACCAGATGGAGACTTGGGGGTTTGTCAATCTGGTCAACCGGGCTCACACGGTGGTTTTTCAGGGGTTGGAAATGCAATTAGCCGGATTGGATGAAACTTTGTATGGTCAGCCCAATCTCCCGAACAGGGATTCGCTTGAAAAACCATTTCTCCTACTGGGACACGAACCGGACGTGCTTTTGGATATGAAAGAAGGCCAGGCTGATCTGGTCTTGTGCGGACACACCCACGGTGGCCAAATAAGGTTGCCCATCATTGGGAGCGTCTTCATCCCTTCAAAATTAGGGCGTAGGGCAGACCTTGGCCATAGAGTCATTAACGGTGTCCCAACCTTCATCACGCGCGGCCTGGGCGAGGTTTTGTGCCGGGCGCGTTTGCTTTGCCAGCCGGAGATCGTCGTGCTTGAGCTCGGGATCTAAACCATTCTGTCATCCTCGGGCGAAGTCCGACGTAGACCCGTGGATCCAGTAAAATAAATAAAAACAAAATTCGGATGGATCCCTGTCGTCGGCACTAAGCCTCCACAGGGATGACAAGGAGGGGATGGATTCTCGCATTCGCAAGAATGACAATTAGAGCGGATCCCCACATTCCCGCCACAAGCCGGGCGTAGCGCTAGGATGACATGGGAAAGTTATTAGGCTAAAATGTACGTAGTATGAAAGAGCTACCAGTTTTGACTTCCCGCGTGCCTTTGCGCAATAAGCGGGTCATTTTGCGCTTGGATTGGAATATCCCGGTTCAGGGTATGCCTTCCAAGGAGGACATGGCTAAGATCGAAGCCTCGGCTCCGACGGTCCACTATCTCCAAAAGCACGGCGCTATCGTGATTATCCTGTCCCATTTGGGTCGGCCCAAAAAGAAGGAAAAAGAATTTTCGACGGCTAGATTGTTGCCTTTGGCCGAAGCTTATCTCGACCATCCGCTCATGTTTTGCGGGGAGGATATTATGACGGCTCAAGGCATGGCTATGGTCAAAGATGCTTTGTCCGCGGCCAGCCCGGGCGATTTATTCCTGATGGAGAACGTCCGTTTTTATTCGGGTGAGGAAAAGAACGACAAGAAGCTCTCGCAGGCTTATGCCTCGCTGGGGCATTATTTTGTAAATGACGCCTTTGCTTCCAGCCATCGAGCGCATGCTTCGGTCGTAGGCATCGCGGAGCAACTGCCGCATTTTGCGGGCGTTAACTTGGTCGAAGAGATCAAAGCGGCCAACCACCTCATTGAGAAGCCAAAGAGGCCGTTTATAGCCGTCATTGGCGGGGCCAAACTTTCGACTAAGATGCCGGTCATCCAGTCATTGCTTAAAGTGGCGGACCAGATTTTAATCGGGGGAGCCATGGCCCATCCGTTCTTCGCGGCTAAGCACATTAAGATTGGCAAATCACTGATTGAGAAAGAGAGTTTAAAATACGCCAAGGCTTTGATAAAAAATAAGAAGATTATTTTGCCGACGGATGTTCTGGTTGCGCCCAAGCTCGATAAATCGGCCAGGCCGCACGTTGTGCCGATCAATAAAATTAAACCTAACGAAGTGATCGGCGACATCGGTACGACTACCATGCGTGAATGGTCGGCTATCCTCAAAAAAGCCCAAACCATTCTTTGGAACGGCCCGGTGGGCGTGGCCGAGATTCCAGCTTTCAGTCACGGCTCGCTTGTCATCGGTCGCACAATCGCGGCTCGGAGCAGAGGTAAGGCTTACGGCCTGGTGGGAGGAGGGGACACGGTGCCGGTTGCTTTGCAAACCGGCATGAGCGAATGGTTCGATTATATCTCAATGGGCGGGGGAGCCTTGCTGGAATATATAGAGAAGCATGGCAAGTTGCCTGGTATTGAGGTGCTCTACAAAACACCCCAGCGTCTTCAGGCATCCACTAAAGGCTTCAAACGTACCAAGCGCACCACGCGGACCAAGCGTAGAATTACGGGAAATAGAATGTCTAAAAAAGTTGTTCAAAAGACTAGGAGTAAAGTATACAAAAAGGGTTCAATTTCCGCCAAAGGCGGATCCGCCTTTGGCGGAAAAAAATCATAATGTATATGTCCAAATTTGATATCCAGTCCATCCAAGCGCGTGAGGTTTTAGATTCGCGCGGCAACCCTACGGTCGCTTGCAGAGTGACACTTAAAGGTAATGCAACAGCTGAGGCCAAAGTCCCATCGGGCGCATCCACGGGCAGTCACGAAGCTCTTGAATTACGTGATGGCGGTAAACGTTATGGCGGCCAGGGCGTGCTTAAAGCAATCGACAACGTCAATCAAAAAATTGCGAAAGTTTTGAAAGGCGTCGACGTTCGTCGTCAGCAGGATATAGACCATGTCATGCTCGAACTTGATGGAACGCCTAATAAAAAGAAGTTAGGTGCTAACGCCATTCTGGCTGTTTCATTGGCTTGCGCTCAAGCCCACGCTCAAGCCATCGAACAACCGCTTTGGAAGACCCTGCGCCGGATTTATCGCTTTCCGCACTCGGCCGCCATGCCTATCGCTACCATGAACGTATTGAATGGCGGAGCGCATGCCGGTTGGTCGTTGGACATTCAGGAATGCATGATTGTGCCGTTGCAGAGAAGTATGCAGGCGCGCGTCCGCGCCGGGGCGGAAGTTTTTCACGCTTTAAAGTCACTTTTATCAGAACGCGGCTTTGCGACAACTGTCGGCGACGAGGGAGGTTTTGCGCCCAAGCTTAAGAACGTGGAAGCGGCGTTTGATCTGTTAAATTTAGCTATTAAAAAAGCCGGTTACAAGCCCGGACGCGAGGTAGGCATGGCGGCCGACGTTGCGTCGTCCGAGTTTTATGACATTAAGACGGCTGAATATGTTTTTAAAGCTGAGGGTGGCCGTCGTTTTACGGCGGATAAACTCTTAGAGCGTTATCTGTCCTGGGAAAAGAAATATCCTATTGTCAGCCTGGAAGATCCTTTTGCGGAGGATGATTGGGCGGCCTGGTCCGGCTCAATGCCCCGTTTAGGGCGTCATTGCCATATTGTGGGGGATGATCTCTTCGTGACTAACCCCATGCGACTAGCCAAAGGCATTAAAGAAAAAGCGGCTAATGCCATTCTCATTAAATTAAACCAAATAGGCTCGCTGACCGAAACGGCCGAAACTATCATCCTGGCGCACAAGAATAAATTTGCAACCAGCATCTCTCACCGCTCAGGCGAAACGGCGGACACCTTCATCGCCGACTTGGCCGTGGCTTGTGGGTCGGAATATATCAAAACGGGTTCGCTTTCGAGGTCAGAAAGAGTTGAGAAATATAATCGGTTGTTGGAGATAGAGGAGGCAGAGTTAAGCTGATTTTAGCCAGAAAATAAGAATAAACGCAGAAAACAGGGTGAGCCTAAAACTATTGACAAAACCTCTGTTTTGTGCTATATTGTTTTATTGAACATTTGCGCCATAGGCGCATCCGCCTTTGGCGGAGAAAAGAGAATATAAGGTTTGAAAACGGCGTTTTGTGGTTATCGTGTTGCGGGGTAGAGACGTCCCGGCGGGGCGTCTCTACAAAATCACAATGATTCCAAAACGCCGTTTTCAACAAAGGAAACCTCTGGGAGCGGATGGTCCGCAAAAAGAGGATACCGACGGCGTGTGAAAGGAATGGGGTATCCATATGGAGAACCTGTTCAAAGTAGACGGTGGTCTGATGTGGGCAGTACTCGGAAAGATCGCATCCAGGTTGCCTGTTGATTTGGCGAAGGACCTCAATGACGATCCGAACATGATCGGCGCGATGGTCAATGCCGCCATTGAGTACAGGGATAAGAACCCCTACGAGATGACCGTCGAGGCTCAGCTCTCCGCGCTCCATTGTGCGAACGACGAGGAGAAGTGGGGAATCACCGAGGAAGACTTCGCTCGTCTTGCCTCGACCGCTCCCGCTTGGCCCAAGGGCAAGCACGCCTACCGCAGTTTCCGCATCCGCTTCGGCGAGGGAGACGAGGGCGTGGCCAAGACTTTCGAGGCGCACTGCGCCCGCATTCAGCACGTCTTCGGTGAGGATGGCTACTGGCGCTGGGAGCTTCTCCACTCGGGCAAGGTGCCGTACAAAGGCGAGCCCGTGGAGCGTCTACGGCTCCTCAACGGCAACCACACCCACAAGGCTTGTGCCGAGTGGATCGTCGCTGACCTCGATACGAACCGCAAGCGCGACAGCGTCACGGCGGTGCGCGGCTCGAAGTCGCTCGCTGACGAACAGCTTGTCATCGCCTGGCTCTTCCCGGACATGATCCGCGCCATCGACTACAAGGAGCGTCCCGGGCTTTTCGCCGCTGGTTACGAAGCTAACGTCCCCGGGCACGACGGCGGGGCGTGGCAGGTCGTCGTGATCGTCAGCTTCGACTGCGGTAGCCGGCAGGTGGGCGTTTACGCCCGCGGCCGGGGCGATGCCTTCTCCGGCTACTCGGTTCCGGTTCTTCGGGAGTAACAGGCTCTCGGCACTCGGACTCTTGGCGCTCGGGGAATCTTGGTCTTCTGACCTTGGTTCCCTCGGGTTCCGCAGCCGCATCTACAACGTAGACCCGCAAAAGGGCTTACGTCTCTCGTAGATGCGGCTCTTTTGTTAACCTGCAATCATCTTTTGCAACTCTTCGGCTTTCTTTTTATCTAAATCGTTTAAAATTTCTTTAACCCGGTCGCGGTGTTCGGCCACGATCGCTTCGGCTTCTTCGCGATAACGACGCAAAATCTCCTGGATAGCTTTTTGCTGTTCTTCGGTTAAATCCATATTAGACGGTAGCTTTTAGACGATAGACGGTAGCCAGACAGCAGTCGGATTTTCAGGCTACTGTCTACAAGCTATCGTCTATTGTCTTGTCTTGAGTTAGTTATCATGTTACTCTCGCGCGCATGAAACGTCTACACTTCGCCCAGGCTTCGTGTAGCCTCCGGCCACGATATTTCATCCAAACTTATGGCTGTCAGATGAATAGCAATGACTCGGAACGCTTGGCCGGGCTTTTAAAATCAATCGGTTTTGATTCGGTTGCCACGGAAGAAGAAGCCAACCTCCTAATCTTCAATACCTGTTCGGTGCGCGAGCATGCCGAGGAAAGAGTCTACGGCAAAATGAAAGAATTGATGGACCGTCGGCACAAGGGAGATGATCTATTGATTGTGATCACCGGCTGTATGGCCGGCCGGGATAAAAATGGCGTCTTGCGCAAACGCCTTGCCATGGCTGATTTATTTTTCGCGACGCCTGACATGGTAAATTTACCGCGCTGGATTGCCGAACTGCGCCCCGATTGGACGATCAGCGGTGATGTGTCCGAGGATTATTTAAAGATCAAACCTTTGCGTCAAAAGGATCATCAGGCTTATGTGACCATTCAAACGGGCTGTAATCATTTTTGTACTTATTGCGTCGTGCCTTATGCCCGGGGTCTCGAAAAGCATCGGCCAGTGGCTGACATTATGTTGGAAGTAAACGATCTGGTGGCTAAAGGGATCACTGATATTACTTTGTTGGGCCAGGCGGTGAATGATTATGAAGCGCCTGATCCGGGCAATTTTAGTGAGCAAAATCCATTTAAGAATCATTATGGGGCTTTGCTCTGGGAAATTAATCAGATTGAGGGTTTGAAGCGTCTGCACTGGACGGCAGCTCACCCGCTTTCCATGTCAGAGGAAGTAATTCATGCTTTGACCTTACCCAAGCAGGTCAATTATTTACATTTACCGGTGCAGTCCGGATCCAACGAAGTCTTGCGCCGCATGAATCGCAAATACACGCGCGAGCAGTATTTAGAGATTATTCAAAAAGTGAAACAAGCCCGTCCGGGGATAGCTTTGGGCACGGATATTATTGTTGGATTTTGCGGTGAAACAGAAAAGGATTTTGAGGATACGGTCAGCCTTTATAAAGCTTGTGATTTTGATATTTCATATACGGCCCAGTACAGCCCCAGGACAGGGACTTTAGGTTATCGGCTTTACGCGGATGACGTGACTGAGGAGGAAAAGAAGCGTCGTTGGCAGGTGCTACAAGATTTGATGGAGGAAAATACTTTACGCAAGAATCAGGCGTATCTGGATAAAGTTGTAGAGGTTTTTGTAGAAAAAATTGAGGGGGAGAATGCTTACGGGACATCGTCTGAATTGAAAAGCGTCAAAATCGTCGAGGCCAGTGGGGTTATGGTAGGGAGCTTGATACCAGTCAGAGTCACCAAGGCCATGACCTGGCAACTCGAGGGGTCTGTTGACCCCAATTGTCAAAAACCAAATAACAATCACCAATAAGTTTTTTGGTTATTGGTCTTTGGTTTTTTGGTGTTTATCTGTTATAATGGCGGTATGTTGAAAAAGTCTTATTGGATAATCGGGGTGGTCGTGATCATCGTTTTAGGGGCCGTAATTTATTGGAAGTTCGGGTCCACCGACGGCCAAAACCTTGTAACAAAGGCTAAAGATGAGTGTCCTCAAGCTAAATATCCCTTTGCCTGCTATTTGGATAAGGCTATGGCTGCCAATGACCTCAATTTATGTGCCGCGGCCGGTGCGGAAAGAGTTAACTGTTTAAAAGCTTTTGTCGAGATTCAGGAAGTTGAGCTAGATTGTTCCAAACTTCAAGATATCGGATTCAGGAACGATTGCCAGGCAAGTTTGGTTAAGCCAACCAGCCAGCCGGCACCCGCGGGGAATAGGGCGGCTTCGACCACGCCTCAAACCATCCCAGCGACAAATAATCCTTAAAAAATATGTCAAAAGAAAAAGCGCAAAGCACGGCGGGACCAAGGGTCTCAAAGCCGCTGCCGCGCGTTATTGTCGTACTTGGGCCGACTTCTTCCGGCAAAACTGCTTTGAGTTTGCGCCTGGCTCGCCAGTATGGCGGGGAGGTGATCAATGCGGATGCCAGACAGATGTATCGGGGCTTTAGTATCGGAACCGGCAAACCGCCGGGCAGACGAGGAAAATTTGCCACGCACAATGCCTATCTGGTCAGGGTGCAACATGACGAGGTTATGGAAAAAGCCGAAGAGGCTCATAAGGACGTGGATAAGCTTTTTCCTGAGATCCCGCATTATCTCATGGACTTTTTGGAACCCGGTGAGCTCATGACAGTTGCCGAGTGGCGTGAGAGGGCTATCAAAGCGGTTAAGGGCATTGTCCAACGTGATCATTTGCCGATTGTGGTCGGCGGGACAGGCCTTTATACGTCAACCTTGATTGATAATTTTGATATTCCGCACGTTCCGCCCAATCTGAGCTTGCGTTCATCGTTTGAAAAACAATCTTTAGACAAATTAGTGTCCCATCTTTTGAAATTGGATCCGACAGCCGCCTCGGTCGTCGATCTCAAAAATCCTCGTCGCGTCATCCGGGGCATTGAGATTTGTACTTTTACCGGCAAGTCGATTGCGGAACAGCGGAAAAAACACCCGCCCATCATTGAGGCTTTTCAAGTCGGCATCAAACGGCCCAGGGAAGAGATACGCCGGCGCATTGATGGGGCTATTCGGCGCATGATGGAAGATGGCTGGCCGGATGAAGTGCGCAAGCAACATGAAAAAGGCGTTTCTTGGAATGCGCCGGCTATGACTTCGATCGGCTATAAAGAAATTGCCAGGTATTTACGGGGAGAGATTATGCTGGATGAAGCCATTCAATTGATCAAGCTCGCAACTTATCATTACGCCAAACGCCAGGAAACTTGGTTTAAGCGTGACCAACGGATTCATTGGGCCAAAGACGAAGACGAAGCAGCCGAGCTCGTCAGCCAATGGCTGACTGAATGACCCTATCGTCATCCTGAATTTATTTCAGGATCTCTGTATTTAGTTTTGGGATGCTGAAACAAGTTCAGCATGACTTATCACACTTCTAGTTGTCGTCTAATCTCTTCTTCGGCTTGTTGCGGATTGGCGCGGCCTTCGGTTTCGCGCATAATGACGCCCACAAACCATTTGATGATTTGATTTTTCCCGGCCTTAATATCCGCCACCTTATCCGGATTGGCTTCCAGACTGCGTTTGACCGTCTCAGACAGCTCGTCGCCTTTTAAATTTTGTCCGAGGTTGTGCGTTTCCATCAAATCAGACGGATCGTTGCCCGAGTCCATCATGAGTTGCATGAGTTTTTGGCCGTTGGTGCTATTAATGACTTTGGAATCCAGGAGCGTCAAAAATTCCGCAAAATTTTCCGGCGTGATATTAGCCTGGCTGATCGTTAAATTTCTTTCCGCCAAGAGTCCGGCCAGTTTGGAAGTCAACCAACCGCTGGCCAGTTTAGCTAGTTCGGCTTTTCGTCCATCGTCCCGCGCCGCGTCCGTACCTTTACTTTCCAGCCAGGCGCCCAACTCTCCCATAACCTCTTCGGCATAATTTTGCCAAGCCTGGTCCATGGTGAAAAAAGCGGCCGCCGCGGCCGGGAAACCCCATTCGGATTGCAAACGTCGGCGGGCCGCGGCCGGCAGTTCTGGCAAGGAATTCATGAGGCGTTCTCTTGTTTGGATCAGATCTTGCGGGGGCAAATCCGGCTCTGGGAAATAGCGATAATCGGCGGAAGTTTCTTTGGTCCTTTGTTCCAAAGTTTTGCCTTGGTTGTCATCCCAGCCGCGAGTTGACTCGACCGGAAGCGTCCCAGCCTCATACATAGCCGTTTGTCTTTGGACTTCGTAGGCAATGGCGCGTTCGACGGCTCGGAAAGAGTTGAGATTTTTGATCTCCGTCCTGGCGTTGAGCGTTTCTTTGAGGGGATAACCGTTATCATCAATTTCAAGCAATGAAATGTTAACATCACAGCGCATCTGGCCTTTTTCCATATCCGCGTTAGAGACTTTAATGGCCCGCATGATAGCTCTGAGTTCTTGCAGGAAAAATTTAGCTTCGGCCGGGGCGCGCAAATCAGGTTCGGTCACAATTTCAATCAGCGGAGTGCCCGCGCGGTTGTAATCAACTAAAGTCGCCGGGCGGCCGTTTAGCCCCTGCGGAGCGTGGAAATTTTTAGCGGCATCTTCTTCCAAATGGACGCGCGTGATGCCGATCCTTATCTGCTCGCGTTTGGGCAAGGCGTGTTCGGCCACCTCGATTTCTATTTGCCCGATTTGGGCGATGGGCAGGGCGAATTGGGAGATTTGGTAGCCTTTGGGCAAGTCCGGGTAAAAATAGTTCTTGCGATCAAAAGCGCTTTGCTCCGGGATGTGGCAATTTAAAGCCAGGCCGGCCAGAATGCCCTTTTCCAGAGCCTTTTCGTTCAAAGCGGGCAGAGCACCGGGTTGACCTGTGCAGACCGGGCAAATGGCCGTATTGGGAGGCGCGCCATCGTCCACATTGGGGCAAGCACAGAACATTTTGCTGGCCGTATTCAGCTGGACATGGATCTCTAAACCAATGATCGGGATAAACTTCATACCCAAGCAGATTAGACTAAAAACTGGAAACTGGAAAGAGTTCCTTCATGTCATTGCGAGCGGAGTTCGACGTAGCGCGGCAATCTACCGTAGTTTGCTTTGTCGATGACTCCTCGCAATGACAGAACGCGTTTTTTAGCCGGCTGTTTTTTTGAACGCGCGATAAAGCTTGACGCTGTAGCCCATGAAGAGGGGAACAATTATCATGGCAATTACGCCATCGGAGACTTGGGTTAGCAGGGCATCCACGCTCAGACCTAGGTTAAGCGTTTTAAAAACGGTGGCCAGGATAAGGATGGCAATGCTCATGCCGATTCCGATGAGCATGCTGTAACCGCCAAAAACGATGCCGGACAGCTGATTCTTCCAGAATAGGCCCCACCATCGGCCTTTGGCGATGCGGGTGGCTTCCTTAAGATTGACCAAGCCTTTTTTGTCATCCAAGACCAGGTTGGGCATGGCAAAACTATTCCAAACAGCGGTTTTATAGATGAGCCAAATCCAGGCAGGCACAAAGAGAACAATGCTCAGGATGGTTAAGCCCAGGCGGGAACCTGCGTTGATATTGGTTAAAGTCGGTAAGGCTAGCGAGGCTATGCTTTGCCAATTCCCGGTTAAGAACGAGACCAATAAAACAATGAGCGCGGCCAGGATTAATGGCCCGACGGCAAAAACCACGATTTCAACGGCTATCCAGACATAAGAAAGCCATTTGCGCCAGCTGGCCGTGAGAGGCTGATAGGAGTCTTGGCCGGCTTCCAGGGCGGCTACGCGATGGAAGACGAGTATGGAGATCCAAAGATTAGCCAAGGCTAAAGGCAGGGTCAGGCAGAGGGCCATCAGTTGATAGGAGACTCCCAGATAAACGCCAATAGCGGCAATGATGCCGCAGACGATTGAAGCGTAAAGAAAATAAAGCGAGACCTTAACGCTATCTTTGAAAGTTTCCGTGTAAAGTTTCCAAGTTTGCTTGATGAGATCCCAGGTGCGAGGCAACTTTTTATCTTCTGGTTTACCATCAGCCATGTATTTAAGAGGCTCGAGGAAAAGCATGCCGATCAGGAAAATGCCGATAAACGGGAAAAGGAGCCAGAGGGCAGCCCAGGGAGTCACACCGACTTCCGAGGCCAGCCTCCAACATTGGATAAAGAGCCAGATGAATAAGGCTAACCAGACGATGAAAAATAAGAGCACGCCAATGGCCATGTTTTTAACCCCGATGGCGGTCAGTAGGATGCTTAGCAAGGCACCGATGAACGGCCAAAGGACGGAAACGAGCAGCATTGCTAAAGTTGCGCGAAACTTTTGTTTCGCTTGGGTTTGATTAAGCATATATAGGATGTTTTTTAATGGCTATATTTTACCAAAATCACGCAGATTTTGCGAGAGAAGCTCTTTGACGGCCGCGGCCACTTCGTCAATGCCAAGATTGCCGTCTACTTCGGCGATGTTTGTCCCGGCTTTTTTGAAAGGACCTAAGACATCGTCGGATAAATATCTTTGAACCAGTTTTTGTTGGAAATTCGGTTCTTCAAAAATATCCCCATCCTGCTTTTCAGTCCTGCCGGCCAGGCGAGCCATGGCCGCGGCGGCTTCGGTCCGAATTAAGATGAGCAAGTTGGGCGCAAAAGCCAGAGTCTGAGCATTACCGGGCAAAGTAATAATCTGCTCAGTCGTGAGAGTCGTATCTTGCAGGGGTTGATAAGCCAAGGAAGAACCAAGCCCGCGATCTTGGAAGATGATGCGTTCGGGGTGGCCTTGCAAAAAGGGGATGATCAATCTCCGGAATTGGACCAAGCGGTCCAAAGCGTAAGCCTGAGCCGTTTCCCAACCGGTATAACGTGACTCGTGACATGTGACATGTGATATCTCGGAAGGTTCAGACGGGTCACGTATTACGTGTCGCGTGTCACTGTTTTCGTGTTTAGCAATGATTTCCTCGCGGATGGCTTTGCCCACCCAACAAAAAGTCGGCTCGGCTGTAATAAGGCCGGTTGCCTGGCCCATTTCCTCAACGCTAGGCAAGCGACCCTCGCGTTCAGAGAATTCAATCGTGTTGAAAAAAGTAACACCGCGCTCTTCGGCCCAAGCGCGGCAGGCATTAAGGACAGTCGATTTGCCCGAACCATCAATACCTTCGATAATGGCATGTAAGCCGTCGTTTTTCTCACGTTGGATCATATCGGCCCATGGTACAACGTCCTCTGGCGTCCTTCAACGTCCTAATCGTCCTGGTCGTCCTAATCATGAAGGACGTCGTAGGACGTAAAGGACGATTAGGACGATAGTTAGAATCCCTTCGGTTTGGCGCCGAGGGTGGAAATATTTTCCTGGCTCAGATCAACGCGGATCAGCGAGGCCAGGACAGAGTGGCTTTCGTCTAAAGTTCTCCAGATTTTTTGGGCAATGCGGCGGTAAGATGGATGACCTTTTTTGCCCGAGCGCAGTTCGATGAAATGGAAAAGCTCGCGCAAGTTCCAGCTGACCAGCAAACGGCGGCGGTAGGCCATGGGCACGACGTATTGCGCTTCGGCGACTAGGCCGGCCGCTAAAATCTCGCGATTTAATTGGCGCGCCTGATCCATAACCTCGGCAAACTCTTTAGCTTTGCCGATTTCTCCGATTTCTTCGGGTATGTCAAAGCCAAGATCAGTGCCCAGGGGTTGATTGGTTTGCGTGCAGATACGGTGACGTTGGATATCGCGCCAAGCTCCGTAATCCATGATGATTTCGTGTTGGAACCAGGCATGCTCAAACTCCCGCGGAGGCGTGTCATGGAGCCCGCGGTCTTCCAACGCGGTCCGGATGATTTTTTCTTGAAGCGGGCGATCTCTGGAAACGGTATTCAAAGCTTGTTCCATGGGAATCAAAGCGTGACGGGAAAGCAAAGCCGCCGCGATGCGCATCTCAGCCAGATTATCGTCATAGGTACAGACAACCGGATTTTCAGCCGTCGCGCCTGTGGCATATTCTTTGGTCTCAGATTTTTTTTCAGCCAGGATCTCACTCGCGAGCCCGGCCATCTTGTCCGGCAAGCTAGCCAGGTAAGCGCTGGGGTCGGCGTATTTGAGCAGAGTAGGCAGAGGGAAATGTTTGAGGGCCTGGTCGCGATCGAGATTAGCAAAACCACGCAGAACGCTTTTAATTTCTTCCCCGATTTGTTGGGCCAGCGGATCCGAGGATGAGAGAAGCTTGATCAGGGCGTGTTCCCAAACGCGGGCATTGGCTGTCATGCCGAGCGAGGCCAGGGCCGCGGCCGGCAAAAGATATCTCACCCGATCGCAAGTCATGGCTTTGATGGTCGCTTTGTAAGCCCCATCTGGCATGTCGCCTTGCGGTTGGCGCTCACGGAAGATTGGATCAAGCAAAGCGTAACACTCGTCGTAGAGGTTATACAGGGCGTCAAACAGTTCACTGACCCGTCCGGCGAACTGGCTTTGCGCCAGGCTTTTGGGAATACCGACTCTTTGGCGCGTAAAAACCTGGTAGCGTGAAGAAACTTCGGTAAAGGAGGCCAGACGCGAATCCTCAAGAATTTTGATGATGGTTTGGGGGATGTTTTGGAAAGCCACGGAAGCCACGGCATGCTCGGCGACGGACGAATGGCCATAGCCTACGACCCATTTCTCATGAAATTCAGCAGCTTTTTCCAGACTCACGTCATCCACGTTTTGGTCAAAAGGCGTAGAGCTCCTGGAACACTTGGCGATGGCCACAGCCAATTGTTCGGGGGTGGGCCGGAGTTCGACTGCCTCGCCATCTTCGCGCTTGGTCTTGAAATGGTTGAGCCAGTAAATCCGACGCGTTGAGCTATCCGCAGGTTGGACCAATTTGGCTTTTTTAACTTCATCAGTTATGGGCATAGAAGTAAAAATATTGATACGAAGGTCTACGAAAATACGAATTTGATACGAAACTACGAATGGGTTGCAAACAAAAGATTCGCATATTCGCGCCAGATTCGTAATTTCGTAGACCAAATCGGGCTATACCTTGGCATACGGGAAAAGACCAGGCAATAGATTTTTGCCACAATGTCAAGGTAGGTTGGTTCCATCAGATTGCATAAGTCCTTCCCTCGCTGCGGAACTCGCCTTGCTTTTAGATAGGCAAGAGCTCAAACAGTCCTCGCTTCGTCCAGGGCTTTTGTCATCTGATGTTTCAGCCGGTTGAGCCAAAACCGCCGCGATCTGGGGCGTCAGCTGGCCCTTCGAGAAACTCGGCGCGCATAAAAGGCAGGAAAAGGCCTTGGGCCAGGCGCTCGCCTTTGGTAATCGAGACAGGGGATAACCCGGGGTTATAGCAAGATAAGTAAAGTTGATCATTGGGGCCGCAATAATCGCTGTCGATTGTCCCCACACCGTTAGCTAGCATTAAGCCTTTCTTTTTGAAGAGACTGGAACGCGCCGTCAGTATCAAAACATGTCCCGGGGGCGTGGCCACGATTAAGCCGGTTGGGACTAAAAACGATTGTCCCGGGGGAATGACAACGTCTTCGGCCGAAGCCAAATCAAACCCAGCCGCTCCGAGTGTCTGGTAAGCGGGCAAGACAACATCGTCTTTTAGTCTCGTAATGCGAACTTGCATATAACTGACAACTTACAACTGACAAGAGTTAAACTGACAGATGATAAGAGGACTAAGTTGCTCTTGTCACTTGTTACTTGTAAGTTGTCATTTTTTTAACTAATTCATCCAACTGCTTGCCTAAAGCCTGGATATCGCCCTCGTTGGTAATTTTTATATCAGCTTGTTCGGCCACTTTGGCTATTGAGAGTTCAGTCTCTTTTTGTCCGACGGCCAAAAAATCTTCCCAGGTCATTTCGGCCTCACCCGGTTTTTGGTTGCGCTTTTTTAAGCGCTCAAATCTTATCTTAGGATCAACCATGATTTCAATAAAATGGAAAGCCGGGTTAGATTTCAAGTCCTCAATATCATCCAGTCTCCGAATGCCATCCACAACCACCACATCAGCCGTGGAGTTTTCGATTTGTCGGCTCATAGCCTTGGCCAAAATGTTTTGTCCAAAGCCCTGCCGGAGCGTGATGGACATGTTGACCAGATTGTCGCGGGAAGAAGGCAGATAAAGCCGGTTTAAGATATCCGTCAGGATACTGCTAAAAGTAAAAACCATGGCCCCGTATTTTTCGTGCAGTAAATTCGCCGCGGTGCCCTTGCCGGACCCGGCCTGGCCGACAAATCCAATGATAAGTTTGGGCATATTAAATTTGGGTTATTTCCAGCGGCGGGTTAAGCCGTTCTTCCTCTTCATCCGGAGGGGGGAGTTCGTCGCCTTTATTATCATCCGGAGGGATACTCACAAATATTCTTCGCATAGATTTTTAGTTTAGCACACCTAACTCCTCCTGCCTCCTCTTACTCCGCAAGAGGAGGTTCTGAATCAGAACCCTCTCTTTTGCTAAAGAGAGGGCAGGGTGAGTTAGGCGAAGTCGGAGGGATCAACCGAGATACCAGGGCCCATGGTAGTGGTAACCGTAATGTGTTTGAAGAAAGTGCCCTTGGCCGAGGCTGGTTTTTGTTTTTTGATGGCCTCTATTAAGGAGATGAAGTTTTCGAGTAACTGCTTGGCTTCCAAGGAAGTCTTGCCAATGGCCTGGTGGATGATGCCGGTCACGTCGTTTTTGAAAGCGATTTTGCCTTTCTTAAGTTCTTCAACCATTTTTTTGACGTTCGGGCCGACCGTATCTGTTTTGGGGTTAGGCATGAGGCCGCGGGGTCCAAGGATTTTAGCCAGTTTAGCCAGCTTAGGCATCATGTCAGGAGTAGCTACGGTAACTTCGAAATTGATTTTACCGTTTGTCAAAATTTCGTTAATCAATTCCTCGCCGCCCACCAAATCCGCGCCTGCGTCCCGGGCATCCTTCTCTTTATCGGCGCTCACGAAAGCGGCGACCTTCTTGGTCTTGCCGGTGCTGTTAGGCAAAACCAAAGTGGCACGCACGGTTTGGTCTGTCTTTTTAGGGTCAATACCTAAACGGACATGGACTTCCAGACTGCCCACGAACTTGGTCGTAGCCGTCTTTTTAGCCAGGTCGATAGCCTCGGCCGGGGAGTATTTCTTAGACTTGTCGACCAGCTTTTTGGCCTCCAAGTAGCGCTTGCTTTGCGCCATAGTTTTGGCTGAGAACAGGCTTATTTAGCCCATTCCCGTGGTTTATCCCTGTAGAGACGCCCTGTCAGGACGTCTATGGGGATTGGTCGGTCCGACGAACGTCGAACCTCCCACGTGAATAATGGCCGTACAATAAACTAAATCAGCTATCTGGTCAAGGTTTGACATCGGCACCAAGAACACGCTACAACAACTGCGTTCCTTCACATCCGGGCTTCGAGGCGCATAGGGTGCCTTTCCACCCGGACTACAAAAGCCCTTTTACGTCGAGCCTGGCTCGATTGCGGAGGGCGAGGAGAGTGTCATGTTGCCGATCAATAAAATGGTGCACGACGATATTCATCCGTTCTTGCATGTGCTGGGCAAAGCGGGTTGCGACGCAGACATGGTCAAGGAGGTTGTGTATTACCCGGCCGAAGCGTATGTCATGATTGCGAATTTTCGCTTGCGTAAAAAGCAGTATCTTACGCCTCCAAGAGATCAAGTGGCGTATTTGCGCAAGGCGAACAGGGAATGGGGCATGTGCCTTTCGGAGGAGACGTTCCAAGCGGCGGCAAAGATGGACATCCACTTCAGTGTCTCGAATTTGTCACGCGTGCCTGTTCTCGTGCCGCATTGGAGCGACGAAGGCGCGGCTGGGAATGGTCCTTATAAAGATCGCATGGGCGTTTCTCGCGAATCGATTCGCTGCCAACTGTATCGGATGTTCTGTGCGGATCCGAAGCTTGAAGCATTGTCAGGCAGAAACGACTTCACCAGTTCCATCGAGCAAGACGATCCCGAGTTACATGCCGTTTTTGATCGCGTAGGCGGCGTTCGGCCAGGCGATGGCCTTGCGTGGTACATGCTCGACCTGACCGCCAACCAGGGCAAGATGCCCGACCGTTTCAAGAACCAAGAGTCAGGCTTGGCGGTCCTGGCAGCCGCCATCATGCATCCTGTTTGGATGCTGGCCATGAACGGCCAAAACATCCCGTTCGCCTGGCTCGAGGGCACGGTAGTAGCCTCCAGTCGCGGTTCGCTGGAATGCGTGGGCTTATCATGCGAGCGCGAGGGCGCGGAAGCCAAGATCGTGATTGCTCGCCACGACGCGAACACGCCCAGGGCCGAGTTCTGCGTTCCGCGGATACTCGAGATACTGCCGGTCGTCGTCTAACTAAAACCCGACAAACTCTGTCGGGCGTTTTTTATAAAGAGTAAATGAAGGGTTCAACTCGGCAGGTCAGCGATCGCGACGGATTGTCGCCTCGCAACTAGTGGATTATGCTGTAAGCCTAAACCATCAAATAATAAATATGCCTTTCGAAGAAACAATCATCGGTGTCGCGCCGCCCGCTCAGCAACCCGAAAAAAGTTCGGAACAGCAAGCTCTTGAAGCTGCCCACGAAATGATTAAGAAGGATGAAACGGGAGTGTACACATCGGAAATGTTAAAGGCCCTCAGGCAGGAAGCAGATCTTCCACCCATAGAAAAACCTCAACCGGCTGACAGGGTTGATGAGGTGCGGGCTGACATTGCACAGCAAGCCGCTCCGCGCAGTCAGGAGCCTTTTGTCGCGAGTAGCGAAGACGTTAAGACGAATTACGATTTTTCGTTAAAAGATTTGCAGAAAGGAAATAAACCCCCAGGCTTTTGGAGCAAAATAAAAAAATCCATCTTTGGTTAAAAGGGGATTAGGGCAACGGCAAAATTTCGAGCCGCGGATCTTCAATAAAATCCGTGAAGTGGTGTTGTTCGGTTTTGCCGTCTTCGTCTTGGACGGTGCCGTCCGCCTCGAAAAACACTTGGGCAAAAGGCAGATAAGCCTGGCCGTACTTTTCTTCCAAAGCCGGTCGATTGTCTGAGGAAACCGTAACAGTATAAGCGATCTTTTTTTCGCTGAACGGGGCAGTGTAAGTCATGGCAAAGCGCGCACCCGGTTTAAAGTGGCTGATGAGTTTACGGATCCTTTCACCTCTTACGCCGCATCCGCCCGTGCAGTTGTCGCCATCTCGTAACATCGAGTCGCTCGATCCCAGCCTAAGATTCAATTGCCAGAGGTCCATCAGTTCACCGTCCATTTCAAGGACGCCTTGGTCATCTATCATTTCAAAATCAGTGACGAGCTGCTTGTCAAAATCTTTTTTTTCACGATTGAACCTGAAAATTTCGGTGCCTTCTTGGATATGGCAAGGGTTGACGAGTTCCGGTACAGCGTAACTCAAGTCTTTAGCTTCATATTTTTTAATCAGCTGGCGCAGTAAAGTATGATCTTCAGTCTCTCTCATCCAGTGGCTGGCCGTGTTTGTGTCGACTTCAAATTTTTGGATGCAGGCCATGGCTTTAAGCAGACCGAGAGCCTTTGGTTTTAGGGTGTCCGGCAGGCGTTCGACCAGCCGCGTGTATTCATGTTCCGCGATCCAATCGCCGGCTTGCCAACTGAATTGGCCCATCCAGAGTCTGCCCGCGGCTTGGGCATAGGTCAGAACATCCTTGCGATCCCAGTTCTCGATGCCTTCAGGCGCACAACCTTCGAGAATGTCAGCATTGAGTTCCTTCTCTTTGGTGAGCGGGAAACGCTTGTCTTCTTGAACTTGATTTCTAAAAGAGTCTTTAACCTGTTCTTGACTCAGGATTTGAGGCTTGGATGGTATCAGCTCAAAAGGATTGCCCATATTTAAACTTTCTCGCTCTCCTTATCCTTCCTGAGGGTTATCCAGTGATACAAGAAAAGGGGAATGCCGACTACGATCATTGAGATGTCACGCACCGCGTCACGCTGGTTTTGGATGATGGACATTTCTGCCTGGTTTTGACGATCCGCTTCGCACTGTTTGGCATAATCAATGGTAGCGACCGTTTGTGTCACGCCTTTTTCAGCTGGCACCGGGTAGACCTGAGAAGCGCAGGGCATGCCGTAATAAGTGGCGTTTGTCTTGGGGAAGACCCAGGTTTTGAGGCCCAGGTTGATCAAATCAGCCGTTGAAAAGACGACCATGAGCAACGCGATTAAAGAAACCAGATAAAAATAGATGGTTTTGATGAGCGAAGATTTATTAAGCATATGACTGCTATTATAGAGCAAAAAGCAAAATTCAAAAAGCAAAATGTTGGTATCCCTTCGGGATATTAATAATATTACTAAAGTAATACCTGCATTTTTCAGCCAAAGGCTGATCCGCCTATGGTGTGAGAACTTTGCTCTTTGAATTTTGAATTAAGCAAAAACCGACGTGTAGTCGGTCTTTCGCTTTAGCCAATGACTTCCAGTCCCATGTTGCGGGCTGTGCCCTCGACTTGCCGCATGCCGGCTTCTATCGAAGTGCAATTCAGGTCAGGCATTTTCTTTTCCGCGATTTCGCGAACCTGTTTTTTGGTGACCTTACCGACCTTATCGGTCAACGGTTTGGGTGAACCTTTTTGGATGCCGGCCGCTTTCTTTAAAAGCTCTGGCACCGGCGGGGTTTTGAGGATGAACTCGTAAGTGCGATCCTCATAAACCGTGATGACGCATGGCACGACTTCGCCCATGCGGTCCTTGGTGGCATCGTTGAACTTTTTGCAAAATTCAGCGATGTTCAAACCTTGGGGGCCAAGAGCCGTACCGACCGGAGGGGCCGGGTTGGCTTTGCCGCCCTGGATTTGGAGCTTGATTAGCGCTTTAACTTTCTTGGCCATACTTACTTAAATTATCAACATTTAATATTCAACATTCAATCATTGTATGTTCAATGTTTATAATTGAATGTTGAATAGGCGTCGGGGACGCAGGCACGCAGGACGAGAAGCGCCCTGTTAGCAGGACCATCTTGCGTGCAACGCCACCGAGCTCCTTTCCCTCGTTCGACGGGGGAAAGGTGTCCCCGCAATAGAATTATATAATGAGGGGACGGATAGAGGGGGTTAGATCTTCTTAACTTGCGTAAAGTCCAGCTCCAGCGGAGTTTCGCGGCCGAACATGGAGACCAGGATTTTAACCTTGCCGCGGGCGCCGTCGATTTCGATGACCTTGCCTTCGAAGCCCTTAAAGGGTCCTTCGCCGATTTTTACCGGAGAACCAGGGTTGATGTCAATGGTGTAAGCCGGCTCTTCCTGAGTGCCGATGCGTTTGAAGAGGCTGACAACTTCGGCTTCCGAGAGTGGGGAAGGGGTGGTGCCGGTGCCGATAAAACCCGTCACGTTAGGCGTGTTGCGGACAACGTACCAGGAGTCATCGTCCACGATCATCTCGACCAGCACATAACCCGGATAAATTTTTTCTTCCACCAGCTTGCGCTTGCCGTTCTTGATCTTGATTTTCTTTTCAATGGGCACGATGACATTAAAGATTTTATCCTTCATGCCAAGCGTTTCGATACGGCGCAGGAGATTTTCGGCCACGTTTTCCTCATACCCGGAATAGGTATGGATGGCGTACCAGCGGCGTCCGAGGTGTAAAGTTTGTTTAGGCATAGCGCTGTTTTATTTTTTGGTGTCCGGAGCCGGAGTTGTCGCAGGAGCGGGAATTGTGATGGGGGTAGCCTCATCAAATTTTATGGTCGGAGTTTCCGGGTTGCCCGCGGGTTGCCCGCCTTCCACGGTCGGGGTGACTGGAACCTGGGTGGTTCCGGGTTGCTCAGTAGTAACTTTCTTGTTAGCCAAGGCAGTAGTCACCACGTTACTCAAGCCAACGTCCAGGACTCCAAAGAAGACAGCTACCCCCACACTGATGACGATGACCAGGGCTGAGTAGCGGATGGTCTCTTGGCGGGAGGGCCAGGAGACTTTGGAGAGCTCGTTTTTAGCCGACACGAAATAATCGACGATTTTGGTGATAATTGACATAAATTTCTTTTCTTAAAAAGCCCTTCCCAGGGCGATAAGAATATACCAGATATATACAGCTTAGGCAAGAGGCCTTAGATTGTGGGCTTTAAACCGTTCGGAATTGACGTCTTTTCGGGGAAATGGTATCAAATAAATATCAAGATTATGAACTTCCATCCGCAATGCACTTACGACGCCCGGGCTAATACCATGGGCATTTTGTCGTATGTAAATTGCCGGGTACGCGTGGAGTCTAATTTTATTGGGTAAACCATAGATTTGATTTCGAGCAAGCCCGGGAATAGCCCCGGGCTTTTTTGTCAGAGGAGGCAGAGATGTTCTTTGAAAAATTGAATAACTTACACCCGGCGACCATCTACAAAATTGTGTCTGCCTCGCGTTCGCTGGGCATGGGTTGCCATGCCACGGTCTACTCCTTATTCCTCAGGCAGATCGGCATCAGCCAAGACAGGATCGCCCTCCTGAATTCATTGTTTTGGTTGGCCCTGATCCTCTCCGAGTTGCCCACCGGTATGTTGGCCGACGGACGCAGTCGCGCTTGGTCAATTAAAGTCGGCATGTTCACCATGGTTGTCTCACTGTCGATTTACACCTTTGCCCAGGGATTTTGGTCGGCTGTCTTGGCCGAAGTCACGATCGGTGTGGCGTTGGCCTTTTTGTCCGGCGCTGAGCAAGCTTGGCTGACCGATGCCTTAGCGGCCCGTCACGAGGGCGATTCGCTCAAAAATGTCTATGCCTCGTCCACGGCTTGGTCGGCGCGGCCATGCTCATCGGCGGGATCGCGGGCGACCTGACGGGAAGCGCATTCGGTTTCCGTGCGACGTGGCTCTTGGGCGCGTTAGTTATGCTCATCGCCTTTGGGGCGACCTACCGTTGCATGGATGCTCAAGGCGAGCCGGCTAAACGCCTGACGGAAATGCAGGCTCTCAAAGCCAGCTTAAAGGCGCTCAAGCTAAACTCCGGATTGATTTGGGCCGTGTTGGTGACCATGACGTTGGGCTTCGTGAATCCGTTCAACCATCTCTGGAACCAGTTCTTCGAGCCCCGTCTGCACGGACACTCCCTCAGCTGGATCTGGATCCCGCTTTACGGATCATGCGCCTTGTCCGCCGTCATCGTGCGCCGCCTCAAGTTCACCAAAGGCCGCGAAGCCGGTGCCATGCTCGGCGTACTTGGCCTATCGGGGCTTGGTCTGACTTTTGTTGGCCACTTCCCAGGCCTCAGCTGGCCGTTGGCCATCGTGGTCATCCATGAGATTGGAAGGGGAGCCTACGTGCCCTTGGCTGATGTCTTTGTCCAGCGCCGCATCGCTAGCGGCTATCGCGCCACGTACGGCTCGCTCCATTCCTTCCTCAGCCGGATGGGCAACATGTTTGTCCTGGCCGGCGTCTGGTTTTTCACCCGCGGCATCCCGGACAGCGAATTCAAGATCGTCAGCATCTGGACCGTCTGCGGCGCCTTGCTCGTCCTCTGCACCTTGGCGCTCTACCTCTTCCGCCCGCGTTCGCTCTTGTCAGAGATCAAGATCGAACCAGGCTCTCTACCCGCTCAAAGCTAATTGAGCGGGTGTTTTTTATCCACATATTTAATTGGACAAAAAGGGGTTTTTGTTCTATTTTTGTTCTGTATGAAGAAAAACATATCAGATAATCAAATCGCCTTCTATCAATCGTCCGACGGCACAGTGAATATTGAAGTATTATTTGCCGAAGAAAATATTTGGCTTACTCAAAAGAAAATAGCGGAACTTTTTGATACAACACCTCAAAACATCACTCAACATCTCAAAAATATCTATGCAGACGGAGAAGCCGATCAAATGGCAACTTGTAAGGATTTCTTACAAGTTCGAACGGAAGGTCGGCGAGAAATCAAAAGGAATGCATTTTTTTATTCATTGGAAGCCATTATTGCGGTTGGTTATAGGGTTAATTCCGAGCGAGGCATTCAATTTAGGCAATGGGCGACTAGAATTCTCAAAAGCTATATTCATAAAGGTTATGCATTGGATGCTAATCGCATGAAATACGGCTCTCGTTTTAGCGCCAGATATTTTGATGAGCTTTATGAGGAAATCAAGGACATTCGTACCAGTGAGCGGATGATCTATCAAAAAATCACCGATATTTATGCGACGGCAATTGATTATTCGTCAAAAGCATATGAGAGTAAGCAATTTTTTGCTACCGTACAGAACAAGCTTCATTTTGCCATAACCGGCAAAACCGCGGCGGAAATTATTACGGATCGAGTCAGTAGTAAAAAAGACAAAATTGGATTAACTTCTTGGAGGCGTTCTCCGGAAGGGAAAATTATGCCGAGTGACACGGTAATTGCTAAAAATTACTTAGACAAAGAAGAGCTAGGGCATTTGAATCGCATTGGCAACATGTATCTTGATTATGCCGAGATGCAGGCCGCTCGCGGTAGAGCAATGGCGATGAAAGATTGGGTGGAAAAACTTAATGCCTTTCTTAAATTTAGTGAATATGAAATTTTGACAAATGCTGGCAAGATTAGCCATGAAGTCGCCGAAGCGCTTGCCTTGGAAGAATATGAAAAGTATCGGGTAACACAGGATAAGAATTATATTTCCGACTTTGATCGCGAAGTAAATAAACTTTTACAAGCTAAGAATAAAAATAAGGAATAGAAGTTAGAAAAATTCCGCGCTGTCCAGGATCGTGAATTTTGTCTCTGATTTTGATGAAGCGGTGAAGAAACTGATGGGGGAGAGAGGAGGGAATATAGTATATGAGCTCAAAAAATGTTACGAAATATAAATTTCTTATAAAATCAGGCAACGATTATTTCAAGATTGGGGATTTTGTAATTCAGAAATTTACCGGAGATTTTTATTATACGCCTTCACAAAAAGGTATCGTTGATTCCAATTTTGGATTCGTTCAACGAATCTTGGAACATTATGCATTTCACAGAACAGGAAGAGTTCATGTGAAAGATATCAGTGGCGATTATCAAATTATTGAATCAGGGTTTGGTGAAAATCAACCAAAAACAAACGAATTACGTTTAAGAATTCAAGATATAGGATTCCAAGAGATTGTGCGGGATATAATTATTGATTTTAATAAAATACCAAAATCTGGATCTGCTGATGAATTAGACGTGGTTTTTGATCTTGGTGATTATCAAGGTCCAGTTCAATTTTGTTTTTCAATCGTCTCTGGAAGATTAATCGTAACTTCTCATGAAGGAGCAAAAGCTGGTATACGGCACATAACAGATGAACAGAAAGGTTTGTTGTTAGGTTTAGACCGCCGTTGTTTGGGTGTGGAATCTGATAATGCTGATAAATTAATGCAATATCAATTGTATAAGTTTAATGGAGATGTTTCAGCCTTTCCGACTGGAAGAAGGGTTTTTATAGCTAAAAATGCAGGAATAAGTAGAAATTAGTATATCTAAAACAAAATTAAAATTTCTCGCCAAAAGCGAGTCAGCCTCTGGTTGGAAACAAAACGAACTCGGATCTATTCCGAAAGAATGGGAGGTTTAGAATTTATCCACTGGACAAAAAGGGATTTTTGTTCTATTTTTGTTCGAGAATATATGACGCCAGAAGACAACGAATTAAAATCAAGCAACTTAGATAAGTTGAGGTTTATTTATGAAGAAGTTTCTTCTGCTAGGGAACGACGTCTTAGGGCGATTGAGATGCTAAACCAAAAAATAAATTGGATATTAGTTAGCACAATTGCCCTATTTGGTTTTACTTTGCAAGCTCTTGGTTATCTGAAAAAGGGGTCTTTATTTTATGCGGCCTTAGGTCTAATGTGTGTTGGACTGCTTCTTTGTTTATTTGGCTTGTTTGTAAGGGCATACAAACTAGGTCCTTCTCTAAAATCTTTGTTGGAAAAAACAGAAAATGATGTAGAGAATATAATTAAGGAGTGTAATGAAAAAATAACCAAGGGGTTAGAGGAAAGCCAATTGACAATCACTGATTTATCAAAAATTTCACGGCTTGCTACTTTTTGTCTTGTGGGTGCAATAATTTTAATCGTTTTAACCATAATTCCAATATGCCATTAGATTTAAGTTTGATCGTCGCCCCTGATCCCGAGTCGGCAAATGAAGAATTCCAAATTGAGACCCTGGGTGAAGATCAAGGTCAGGTCTCAACAAAATAAAGCATTTAGTATCATAAATATCTCCAGTTTATTTGAAGTTGATTTTTGGCTTAGATGAGAGTAGCATCTTTAGTATTCTGAATACCACACATGGAATCGATTGATCCCGCATTGAACGCCTATATAGACGTTTTGGAAAAGACTAATCAGCAGTTGAGCCTTTGGTATAATCCGTATGGCGTCATGGTCATGATACTTACAATTCTAGTTGCTCTTTTGGCTATTTCATTTGCTTATATAATTTGGAGACAGGGAAAAGAATATAAAGAAGCTTTTAAAGCTTCTCTTGCGGAGCAGAAAAAAATCGCTAGTGATGAATTGTCAAAATGGAAAGAGGAAAGTAAAAAAATTGTCGACGCTCAGATCAACGAGCAAAAAGAAAAATTAAAAAGCCTTGATGGAGAAGCCAAGGAGCAAGTTGAAAAAGTAATTGAAGATTTAAAAAAGAAGAAAGAATCACTTGAATCGCCGGTTCCTAGTTGTTCAACCTCCCCTTTCACGGATATTGTTAATCGCTCTCTTTTTTACCAACCGACCAATGTCATGTCATGGATGGGGCAGAACTACTGCTCATTTTGTGGAAAAGAATGTATTTCAGGGTCTTTATTTTGTCCAAGTTGCGGTAAAAAAATAAATTAGAAATATGCCTAAGAAGATTGATTACGATGCGTGGTCAAAGGATGAGCTTATTAAGGAGATTAAGCGTATTAGGGAGACTGTGTATGGTCTTGTTTGGCATCGTGACTTACCGGAGGAAAAGATTGACGTTTTGATTAATCCAGACGCGCGCACGCCAAATGAGATGTTTCCGAACGAAATGGCGGGTAAGCCATTTCCGGTTTTGAAGGAGGTAAAATCAAAAGCTACTGAGACAGATAAGACGAAACCCACAAATATTTTAATTGAGGGAGATAATTACCACTCTTTGGCAGTTTTGAATTTTACTCACCAGGAAGCTATTGATTTGATCTACATTGATCCCCCTTATAACACTGGCAACGATGATTTTATATATAATGATAAATTCAAGAGTGAGTATGTAAAGCGTGATGACCCATTCAGACATAGCAAGTGGCTCGCGTTTACGGAAAAACGTCTAAAACTCGCAAAGAATTTACTTAAGAAGGGTGGCGTTATCTTTATCAGTATTGACGATAATGAATTCGCTCAATTGAAACTGCTTTGTGATGAAATTTTTGATGAGAAGAATTTTATCACCATGATAACAGTCCAAGTAAATAAAGGGGGAAGAGATTACCTACCAATAGCAACTACGCATGAATATATCCTTTGTTATTTTAAAGGAGAAATTGGAGAGTTGAATGAGCTGCCTAAAGAGGTTGACTTTGAACTTGAAGATAAGCAGGGCAAATATGAATTGAGGGAGCTAAGAAACCGTAATCCTAAATTCAACCGAGAGAATCGTCCCAATCTCTATTATCCTATTTATGTCAACCCGGATAGTAAAGATAAACTAGGGCAGTGCTTAATCTCCCTCAAAGAATCGAAGGTTTTTGATACGGAAGTATTTCCTATTAATAGTAAGGGGGAAGACGGCTGTTGGCGTTGGGGTCAAAAATTAGTCACGGAAAACATAAAAGCTAATGCTGATTTATCTAATGTTGTTGGAAAACAGCGTCGGGATGGCGGTTGGAATATATATGAAAAGTCAAGAAAGGCTACTACAAAAGCTAAATCTATATGGGATGAAACTAATGTAAGAACAGAACAAGGAACCATTGATTTACGTGAGCTTGGCATGGCTAATGCCTTTGATCATCCTAAGCCGGTATTTCTAGTAAAAAAAATTATTCAACTTGCCACACAGAAGGATTCTATCGTTTTAGATTTTATGGCTGGTTCTGGTACGACCGGACATGCAGTCATGGCTCTCAATAAAGAAGATGGCGGTAACCGTCAGTTTATTCTTTGTACGAATAACGAAAATAATATTTGCTCGGAGGTTTGCTACCCAAGGTTAAAAAAAGTTATTAAAGGATATAAAAATCCTAAAGGCGAAGCTATAGCAGGGTTTGGCGGTAATCTCAAATATTACACTTGCGATTTCGTTGAGGCAGAGCCTTCTGACCGTAACAAACGCAAGTTGGTTAATGAGTCTACAGAGATGCTTTGCATTAAAGAAGGCAAGTTCGACCTCGTACACGAAGGGGAGGATTTCAAGATTTTTAGAAACGAGAATAAGTATTTGGGGATCATCTTTGATGATGATGCTATTTCTGATTATAAGAAAGCAATAAAAAAGATTGATGGACATTTTAATACCTATGTATTTGCTCTAGGAGATGACCCTCATGAAATAGAATTTGAGGATGTGAAGAATAAAGTCACACTTTGCGCGATACCAGAGGTGATACTTAAGGTTTATCGTGAAATCTTCAAATAATTATGTCATGGATTGAATTTAGAGATTACCAAGAGAACGCCGTTGTAGAGTTGAAACGCGTGACAAACAAGCTTCTGGAAGCGGATGGCGATAAGGTTTGTATTTTTAAATCTCCAACCGGTTCAGGTAAGACGCTTATGATGGCTGAATTTTTAAAGCGCCTGATAGATTCGCGTATTGATGGCAAACATTTTTCATTTGTATGGATTGCGGTGAATAAATTACATGATCAGAGCAGGAATAATCTTAAAAAGTACTATGATCAATATGGTGTTAGTTTAAAGTGTTCAAATTACGAAGATTTAGAGGAAAGAAAGATAGCCGAAAATGAAATTTTGTTTTTAAATTGGGCAAGTATTAATAAAAAGGACAATGTGTACGTCCGAGCGAATGAGCGTGATAATAATCTAACATCAGTTATTGCAAGAACCAAAGATGAAGGTCGTATCATTATTCTTGTTATTGATGAAAGCCATCATACTGCGAGTAGCGATAAGTCTAAGGAGCTGATTCAGGACATTGGACCAAAGGTTACCATTGAAGTTTCGGCCACTCCGCAACTTAATAATGCCAATCAAATTGTAGAAGTGGAACTGAAAGACGTAAAGAATGAAGGAATGATAAAGAAAGAAATCATTATCAACCCCGGTTTTGAGTATTACATCATTGATAATAAGAAAAGTGACAAAACAGCGGATGAAATTGTGTTAGAAAGCGCTCTTAAGAAACGACTGGAGCTAAGAAAGAAGTTTGAAGCCGAAGGCTCGAGCGTCAACCCGCTCCTCTTAATACAAATTCCCGATTCAAAATCCGGTGTTGCCGATAAGAAGGACGAAGTTGTGGCGATGCTCGTAAAGTATGGCATTACAACAGATAATGGCCGCCTTGCGATTTATCTTTCCGAAAAAGATAACAAAATCAATCTTATTAATATTGAAAAAAATGAGAACGAGGTTGAAGTGATGATATTCAAGCAAGCTATAGCGCTTGGTTGGGATTGTCCAAGGGCGGCAATAATTGTTTTATTCAGGCAATGGCGAGAGGAAAATATAACGTTTTCAATTCAAACACTTGGAAGAATTATGCGGATGCCCGAGCAAAAGCATTATTCTGATCAAGATTTGAATATTGGTTATGTGTATACAAGCTTACCTGATATTCATGTAGCCGAGGATATTTCGCGTGATTATATTACGGTTTTTGAAGGAAAACGCAGGGCGGATTATAAGAATGTGGATTTAGAGTCCTGGCATTCAAAGCGGTTTCGAGAAGAGACACGACTTTCCTCGGATTTTGGGCCGGTTTTTAAAGCGGCGGCCGATGAACTAAGTCTTGCGAAAAAAATATCGACCAAGCATAGTATTATCGATACTAAACTTATCGCAAGCGGTCACATTTATGATGCTGATAAGATGGCAAAAACCATTGAAAAAACAGGCATATTGGCAATTCCAAAAAATTCAGTTGAATTACAGAATGCCTTTGATCTGTTTGTTCGTAATAACTTAGCGCCGTTTGCTCCCGAGTTGCGTTCTATCGGACGAGTTAAGTCGTCTATTTATAAATATTTTAATGTCTATCATGACGAAGATGAATGGTCGAAAATACAGGCGATGGTGCTAGCTGAAGTGAATCGTCAGCCGATAATTGACGCTATAAATCACGCAAAAGAGATGTATTTAGAAAGGGTTGGCTCCGGAAAGCATGAACTCGTGAAGAATGACGTTCCTTGGAATGTGCCTAAGATTATTAATTACAACCTGCCATTTATAAAGAAAGATTATAAGAAATCTATTATTCAACCCTACTATGCTTACTTGTCGGCAAATGGCATGTCGAGTATGTTCGAAGAAGATAGTGATGTTGAGGTTGAATTTATTGAATATCTTGAAAAATCTAAACAAATAAAATGGTGGTTTAAAAATGGTTCTCAGGACGGTTCATATTTCGCGGTGCCTTATATCGAAAATGGTATTCCAAAACCATTTTACGTCGATTTTATTGTCATGTTAAATAATGGCAAGCTCGGACTTTTTGATACTAAAGGTGGAATATATGCCCAAACGGCCAAAGAGAAAGCTGAGGGTTTGCAGGCTTACATAAAAGGGCAGAATAAAACCGGTAAGAAGTTATTTGGCGGTATCGTTATAAAAGACAAGAATAGCTGGCGCCTCAATACTAAAGAGAAATATTCTTACGATCCAAATAACCTTAGAGATTGGGAGTTTTTGGATTTGGGATAGCGGTTTAAAGCAAAAATAAAAATTATCCACATAGCACTCCCTTGACCCGAGTGCTAATTTGTGTTACGTTTGATTCGCAACGGGGCAAAGAGGCTAAACCTCAGAACCTCGACCGCCTAAGACCAGGTAGCCTGAAGGCATAAAGGCTCACAACCAAAGGAATTGCCAATTCCAAGGAAGGCCAGGGTTAAAGGAAAAGTTCAAAGGAAGCAAATCTTCAAAATTAAAGATGGGTTTTCAAAGGACATACCGTCAACGACAATAAAATGTCGAAGCATAACCGTGACGGGACTGTGATTCTTGCCAAAAGACACAGTGCAGGATATAATAGAGGAGGTAGGCGTCGCGACGCCTACCTCACCTCCAAAATATGTGATGTTTAAGATTACAGAAGAAATATTAACAAAAACATGGCGCCGAATTTATAGAGAGAAACCCCTGCGGAAGAGGGGTAGTGACAGAGGAGTAGATAATATTACAATCGAAAAATTTAATAAAAATGCCTTTATTTTTATTAAGGACATTAATCGTCAACTAGTGGGCGATTTTTTTAAATTTCAACCTTTAAAAAAACGTCAAATACCAAGAAAAGGTAAAAGCCCACGTATTATACAAATACCTACGGTTAGAGATAGATTAGTGCAAAGGGTTATGGCAGAATTTTTAAACAAACAATTTTCTATAATATTTAAGAATAACCATATCGTGGGATCGGTTAAAGGCATGAGGGTTGAGAGGATTTTACGACGAGCGTTAGAATATAATATGCAAGGATATAAGTTCGTCTTAAAAACAGACATTATAAATTATTTTCCTACTATTAGTAAAAAAAGATTGAGTAAAATTTTTTTTCGTGAAGTGCATGATAAAAAGTTAAGATTATTGTTTACACAATACTTGAAACAATCAAAAGAAGACGGAATACCTCAAGGCACGCCACTTTCGCCGTTTATGTCAAATTTATATTTATTAAAATTTGATCAAGTGCTTAATAGAGAAAAGGCTATAAAACATTTTAGATATGTTGATGATCTTGTCGTTTTCTGTAAGAGCGATGCCGATGCGAAGAGAATTTATAAATTGGCCATCAAATTATTTAGGCAAGTAGGTTTGGTCATTCACCCTTTGGGGACTGTAGGTAAAACATATATAGATATATTCGAAAATGGCAGCATTGATATTTTAGGAGTAGTTAATAAGCATGGTAGATTATTAATTAAGCCCCAAAAATATAAAGAATTTATTCAGGAAACGATAACTCCGATTCAGTTTAAAAGTTGTTTGAATTTGGAGAATCATCAAACAATTAATATTGCTTTAGATAATTTATTAAATAATCTTAACCAAAGAATTAATGGTTGGGTTGGTGCGTATAGGTTTTGTGATATGCAAAAGAGTCTTGAGATTTTAGACAATCTTATGCTTGTTATGTTTAAGAGGTTGCTATCTAAATTAGATCTTCCAAAAGCAGATCAGATTTTCTTTTTAAGAAAATTACCCAAATTAGTGAACGCTTATAAGAGAAACTGAAACTATGATTAAATCTAAACAAATTTTCACCTTCCTCATCTTCCTCCTCATCCCTCAACTCTTCGCCCTCATCGGCGCGTACTTCACTACCCCCGCCATCTCAGGTTGGTATGCGACTCTCATCAAATCCCCACTTAACCCACCAAGCTGGGTCTTTGCTCCGGTCTGGACGATATTGTTTTTGTTGATGGGTGTGGCCGCTTATTTAGTATGGATGAAACGGAAAACTAATGGATTCCCGCCGTCGGCACTCAACCTCCGCGGGAATGACAAAACTGAAAATAGGATGGATCCTCGCGTTCGCAAGGATGACAAAAGAATTAAAATTGCTCTCGCAATTTTCGGAGTCCAGCTGGTATTGAACACACTTTGGTCAATTTTGTTTTTCGGAATGCACAGCCCGGGAATGGCTTTGGTGGAGATATTTTTCTTGTGGCTCGCCATCCTCGCCACGGTCATCACTTTTTACAGAGTATCTAAGCCAGCCTCGTATTTGCTTTTGCCATATTTATTTTGGGTCAGCTTTGCCATGATCCTCAATTATTCCATTTGGAACCTCAATCAAGACACTCAAAATTATCCCGGCGGGGGAGTCGCATGCACCATGGAAGCCAAGCTTTGCCCGGACGGCTCGGCCGTCGGGCGCACGGGACCGAATTGCGAGTTTGCCGCTTGCCCCTCCGGAGCTTTAGGCGAAGGGGGGAATCCCGCTGAAGCTCTACCGCAGGGATATACGATTGATTCTTATAAAATTGAGAAGGTGACAGGGGAGTCGTGTCTGAAAAAGGCGGATTGTCAGACGCCTGGGGAATATCTGATCCAGTCGCGCTGTCCATTTGTTTCGTTGTGTTTGGCCAACAAATGTACAGTCGTTTGCCCGGACTATCGTCCCTAGCAAACTTTTAATCTGCAGAATTTCAACTTGAATATCTTTTATGTTACTTTTTGGAAGCAAAAAGTAACCAAAAACTTCCGGGGGTTCGTTATAACCTCTCATTGTCATAGGTGGCTTATTCTCTCTTGCAACCACGGTAAAGCTCACCCCCGGACCCCCATGGAG
>Ga0172379_10000736_pt1 | contig 77542 bp, 67 predicted proteins | sample GrowelOW334metaG_FD_119756 | JGI IMG/M metagenome (GOLD analysis project Ga0172379, IMG submission 119756) | Groundwater microbial communities from an aquifer near a municipal landfill in Southern Ontario, Canada - Groundwater well OW334 metaG | ecosystem: Environmental > Aquatic > Deep...
CTGCGTAGTTGAGCCTACACAGTCTGCTCCCCCGTAAGCCGGAGCAGGGTTGGTGCAGGTTCTTGTTTGGGTGCCGGAGTATCCACAGGTGGTGTTCTTGGCACTCCAGTCGGACCAGCCACCGGGGATGGGATTTTTAGTAAACGTTACATTAAAATATCTATCCCCTGACATATCTATCGAATACCCACTCGTCACATATCCTTGCCAAAGAACAGACTCTATGTGCGAGTCAGCATCAGGAACAATACTTACATTAACAAATACATGAGAACACAAGTAGTCAGTACCGGAAGCGCCATTAAAAAACCAACCACTAGCTCCATTATAAGTACACCCATTCAATGGGGTTATTGTTCCTGAACCGTTTCCTAATTTAAAAAGATCTAAATGAGAATAGTTGTTGAGATTTGCATTTGGATCTACATACTGACATTCTCCAGGATTAGCTAAAAAATGATCAATACATTGGGCTTCGGTATCTGTACAATATGAATCATGCCAACCTGAAAGATCTGGAAAATAACACCACCCAGCATTTGCTGATTTTACCCCTCCCCATAAAAAAACCACAAAAACAACACAAACCACAATCAAAATATTTTTTGTTTTTATTTTCGTTGTCATTAACTTAATCCCATCTCTTTATTGCTTCTTGGCCTCAGGTGGCAAAGGTGGAGGGGCGATTTGAGGACCAAGGTCCTTCATCAGCTTAGCGGCTTCTTCCGGAGAAAGCGTGCCGGCACTTACTTGATCTTGGATTGCTTTAAGTTTTTTTTGAGCCTCATCTATGGAAACAGTCGCAGTTGCTCCCGGCTGATTTTGATTGTCGGATGGCTGATTATTGGTTGATTTCTTACCAAACAAACCAAACGCCACAAAAATGACTAGAACTAAGATTAATAAATAAACCCAAACATTTTTCTTCTCCAACTTAAACTTATCGCTAAAAACATTTTTCTCTTCCATAAAATATTTTGTTAACTAATAACTAATAATCAATTCTCTATATACCCCGGACCTTTTTTCTCAAAACATTGAGCGCTGGAGTTCCCGCCATACAAGCCGGCGCAGGTCCAGGCCCAGCGGCTCGGGCTGTTGATGTTGTTCACGCTGTTGCCGACAGAGCACTCGTAGTGCACAGCCGGAGAAGAACATTTACCGTCAATCGGACAAGGCGGATTAGTGTATGGTCGTTCAGAATTGCCACCATCATAGTTAGGATTTCTTGGATCAGAACAACCAAGTCCGCCGTTTTCAGGAATAGGTTTGGTGCAGGTGCGAGTCTGGGTGCCGGAATATCCGCAGGCGTTGCTTTTTGGAGGAGCCCAGTCACTCCAGCCACCGGGGATGACTGGCGCGCACTTGTCTCCGTTCCAAACAGTACTGGATGCGCAGTTCGCAGAAGCCACTACCCCTCCGGGCGCATTCAACTCCATGCCACTGTTGTAAAGATAGAAAGTTCTGCTACCATACTTCACTGAATAATGCATACCCGCACTTTGATTCGCCTTCGCCACCGTAATGTTGGGAGAAGTGGTAACGGCCGAGATGCCTACAGGGTTAAAGGTGTCCCAAGATAGGGTGACATCACAACTATCATCCCCAGCAGAGATCGTACAGTCAGTGACGTTCAGGGTGCCAGTCATCACTTCGTTGTTGTTGCAGGTTTTGGTGGTTGAGTTGTAGGTATAGCCACTGTTGCAATTAAATTCGCATTTTTTAGCCGTATCGCCCACAGCAGAATATGTGTAAGAAATATCCGGGCTTGTAGAATCTAAGGTGTTGTCCGGTGGCGCAAAATAGTTCGCGTTTAACGGAAGGTTGGTGCAAGAAGGGTCTGACTTACGGCTGGCTAAACATTGGTTGCTCGTGGCTCCGCCGTCGGTACTAGTACACTCCCAAGTAACAATGTTCCCTGGCGCCGGAAAGGTTGTGTTGGAACTTTTACCAGAAGCGCACTGGAGGTCTGAGCCGTAGCCGGTAGCGCTGAGCGGGTATGACTTGCCTACTCCGACAAATTGAGAACCGCAAGCACCATCGTGGGTGGTGGCTAAGACGCAAACTCCATTGACTATTGTTTTTGGTGGGGTACATATCTCTCCAGCTTGACAATTGGCTGTTGAACCTCCGTTGCTCCCCGCGCATGACCAGCTCCATGGGCCAGAGCCAGAAACAGCCGAGGGAGTGCCTTTTTCACAAAGATTCGTTGTGGGCGCAGAGCCAGCTGAACCAGTAGACTGGACTTGGTTCAGCATGCGAGGCGCGAGTGAAGTGTCTACCCCCGCTGAGCCACAGACGCCATTTTCAATACAGCCAGGAGATTCGGCAGCAACCTCGGTTTTAAATGGGCCAATAATCGCATTACCGAGACCATTATAGGTGTTGCCACCAACAATAAATTCTGACTTAGAAGAATCATCACTATTTAAGAACTTGCCGGAACCATAAATTCCACATGTGCCAATTCTTTCAAAATTCATACCATAAGGAGCTCCCCCATCAATGTATGTCCTAGTAACTTCATTAGCATCTTCATCATAAGTAACAGAAGTCGTCACCCCACTGCCAGTATAGGTCGGCGAGATATAATCGCCTAGAACTTTTGCCACGTATGCAACATAAGAATTATCAGGAACATCTGTATCGTTAAAAGTACACACGTTACCGGTACAAAATTTTTGGCAATCGGTTCCTGAACATATTAAGGAAGAAGCAGGACCGACAAAACGCAGGATGGGTTCCCCAGAATCTATAGGCGCCCCTTGAGTGCTATTGAACCCGCCATCGCCACAGCCATTGTCAGCTGCATACGGATTAATCCAAGAACTATAATATTTACCATTCACAACGTCCGCAAAACCTCTACCAACCTGAGATGAAATATCCTGAAACAACCACTGACGATATCTTTCATCCGAAGAACTTATTGGTAAAGTAAAACGATAAATTGCAATTTGGCTGTTTGTTTCATTAAAATTCTGATCTTGAGTACAAGCAGAACCTGAATAGATTGAGAGCTTATGACATCCAGGGGGAGGAGAATTACGAGACACATACCTATCCACCAAACCATAAGTTCCAGTATCACTTTGAGTAATACATCTTGAATCAAGATAACGATGATCTGTTTGGATCAAAACTTCCAAATCACTTGTGCTTCCATCTTCTGGGTCAGGAGGAGTTGTATATATAAACGACATTTGATTATCAAAAATACCATAATTTACATTCATCTGCGGAATGTAAAATTTTGGAGACAAACGATAACCACAAGTAGCAGGATTTTTAGGAGCAACAACTACTACTGGTGTGCCTGTTGAAGTAGTGTAATTTTGGCAAGTTAATCCTGAGGAACAAGCCACCGTGCCCGCTGCTGAGATTGCTCCAATTGTTGCTACCGTGCCAGCAGATACTCCTGCTGCTAAAGTTGATGCTCCTGTTGCTGTCGCCACTGCTGCTGATGTCATCACTGGTATTGTTGCTGATACTGTTGCTGTTGCTACTGATCCTCCCCCAAGAGCTGCTACATAGGAGGCCGTCCAAGCTGCTTCAGCTGCCGAAATTGAAGCGGCTGAAGCTCCAGCTATCGCTCCTGCTGATGCTCCTGCTGATGCTCCAATAGCCGCTAATCCTAAATCTGCTCCTATTGCTCCGCTCATAGCTGCAGATGCTGCGGCTGCTGATCCTGCCATTGCTCCAGCTGCTCCTCCTGCTGCTATTGCTGCTGGTAATCCTCCTGATGCTGCGGCTGCTGCTGTTGCTCCAGCAGCCCACCCTGAAGCTGATCCAATTGCTGCAGCTGCTGCTTCTACTGCTCCTGAGGTTGCTGCTCCTGCTCCGGCTACTACCCCAATCGCTGCCTGTGCTCCTACTGAAGCTCCGAGCGCCGCTCCTGCTGCTGACGCTGTTAACCCTCCTCCTACTGATGCACCCGATACTGCTCCCAAGGCCGCGGCTGTTTCTATTGAAACGGTTCCTGCTGCTCCTACTCCTATTGATCCAATTCCTGCTGTTGTTGCTGCTGAAATTACTGATGCTCCAGCTGGAGTTCCTGCTAACGTTGCTATCTCTATGCCTGTTACAGCTGCTGATACTGTCCCCCCAGCTGTTCCTATCCCTGTGGCAACTCCTGCCCCAGCTGCTGTTGCTGCCGCTATAGCCACAGTTCCTCCAGTAATTGTTGCTGCTGCTCCTGCTCCTGCTGCTGCTCCTGCTGCTCCTGCTGCTTGCGCTGCTGTTAATCCTAATGTTGGGGCTGTTCCACTTCCAAGGGTAGCTACAGTAACAACTGCAACAATAAAAACAGTGGGGCCATATCTCTCAAGTGCATTTAAAAATTGCCCAAACAAGCTACTCGGAGCACATCCGCCCCAGCTAGCTTCCACCCTCGGCGCCGGGACGAAGAAAACTATTGAAAGTATTAAAAACAAAATAACAATTTTCTTTTTAAGAGATTGGTTCATGTTACTTAAACTGCAACACTTGATAATGCGGTAAAAATCCTGAAGCTGTAAGCCAGGCCGTAAATAGAGAAAGCGCTACATACCAAACAATAGAAAAAGCTATGATAATAAGACCTGATTTGCGGTTTTCTTTTTCCAAAGCTAAAACAATACCGTAAATCAAACCTGGAAAGGAAAAAGGTATAGACATCACAATCCCCACCCAAAACCATTTTTGCCACAGACCAAACTTATTAGTAGAAATATTTTGTTCATTCATAAAAGGAGAATTTAATTGTTATAAATTTTCGACTGTTTAAATTATACTATAAAAAGAAGCAGTAAAATTACGGGTAAGTAAAAAACTGTGGATAACCTCCATACCTTTCTTTTTATAATTTTATAAAAGAGATGCGTAATTCATATATTCGTATAAATATGTAAAGTATACTTTTTAAAATGGTATTATTCTGCCCTTGATTTTATCAATATTATTTGATATTATTCTCAATATGAAAACCATAACAATTCCTAAAAAATTTATGTTAAATAATGACTTCGTGATTATCCCGCGTCGACAATATGAGAATCTTTTGCGTTCAAATGTTGTAGTTAAACGATCAACTTCTTTTAAGGTGCCAAAAAGGCATGAGAAATTTTACAATGATTTAGATAAAGAATTAACTGTCGCGTTGCGCGAAGTCAAAGAAGGTAAGGTTGTAGGGCCGTTTAATAAAGCAGAGGAAGGAATTAGATTTCTACAATCTAGGAAAAAATTTGTGATAAATAAATGAAACATGAATTTTCAAAAAATTTTTTAAACGAACTGTATAATTTTCCACTTTCAACAAGAAAAAAATTTGAGAAACAGCTCAAATTTTTAATTTTAGACATTCGACATCCATCTTTACACGCCAAAAAATATGACGAATCCGCTGATGTATGGCAAGCACGAGTGGATAAAAGCGTGAGATTCTTTTTCAAGATTAATGATGACACCTTCACTTTGTTAAGTATCCAAAGTCACCCAAAGTAACTAAATTATATTGCATTTAAAAATCAATTGTGATATTATTTATTCGTATGAGTCCTGTAACAACGGGGCTTTTTTTAATAAAATAATCTAGGTATAGTTGCTCTTGCATTTCTGCTAGAGCCTAGCGCCTAAGGCCTAGAGCCTACCCACTATGTTAGATATAAAAACATTCAAGTCAGCGCTCGAACAATTAGAGGAAGAAAGGAAGATTCCTAAAGAAAAAATACTGGAAGCCATAGAGCAAGCGATGGCGGCCGCTTACAAAAAAGATTACGGTAAAAAAGGGCAAATTATCCGCGCCAAGTTTGACCTAGAAACCGGCAAAACAGACTTTTTCCAGGTAAAAATCGTGGTAGATGAAAGTATTGCTATTATAGATGAGGAAAGACCCCTACCCAGCCTCCCCCTTAATAAGGGGGAGGTGCCGAAGGCGGAGGGGGTCGACGAACGCGTGCATTTTAATTCCGAGCATCACATTCTCTTAGAAGATGCTAAAAAAATAAAGAAGGGGGCAGAACTTAATGACGAGATTATTTTCCCACTGGAAGCCAAAGACGACTACGGGCGCATCGCGGCGCAGACAGCCAAGCAAGTGATCATTCAAAAGATTCGCGAAGCAGAACGCACTTCCATCATAGACGAATACGGCACCAAAGAAGGCGAGATAATTTCCGGCATCGTACAGAAGGTAGAGCGTGGCAACGTCTACGTGGACTTCAACAGAGCCACGGGAATATTGCCAGCCGAAGAGCAGATCCCCGGAGAGCATTGGACCCGAGGCCAAAGAGTTCGAGCTTATCTTTACAGTGTAGAGGACAGCCCTAGAGGCATCAACCTCCGCCTTTCCCGCACGCATCCAAAATTTATAGAAAAGCTTTTCGCCCTGGAAGCGCCAGAGATAGAGTCTGGCGTGGTGGAGATAAAGTCCGTGGCTCGTGAAGCCGGCGCCCGCACGAAAATCGCGGTTTACTCAAACGATGAGCACATCGACCCGGTAGGCTCTTGCGTCGGCCAGAAAGGCACTCGCGTGAACACCATCACCACAGAGCTTTCCGGAGAAAAAATTGATATAATCCCCTGGTCCGAAGACCCGAAACAATTTGTTTCCAATTCCCTTTCCCCGGCCAAAGTTTTTTCCATTGAAATAGATGAAAAAGAACACAAGGCTACCGTAGAAGTAGGTAGCGACCAGCTTTCCTTGGCGATCGGCAAAGGCGGACAAAACGTACGTCTGGCCGCCAAGCTAACCGGCTGGAGGATAGACATCAAGGGTGACGAGAAAGTAGTAACTTCGGAAGAAGAAGTTGAATAAAAACATGTCTCCCGTACGAAGTTTATGTTATATTACTTTGCGGGAAAAATTTTAATTATTAATTTAATTTAAGTAAAAGCAACAAAATACCTTTTACTTCGTACGGGATGAATCAATTTTTATTGTTTGCTATCGTGAGTGCATTTGTAGCTATCGTTTACGGCTTGCTTCTAGCCAAGTCAATTTTAAAAAAGAGTCCAGGCAATGATCGCATGCAAGAAATAGCCAAGGCGATCCAAGACGGAGCCGGCGCTTATTTGAATAAACAATATAAAACTATCGGCATTATCGCGGTGGTTCTTTTCTTCGTTATTGCTTTGACTCCCAAGCTTGGGCTGGTCATGGCAGTCGGCTTTTTAGTCGGAGCGATTTTCTCCGCCTTAGCCGGATACATCGGTATGAATGTTTCCGTCCGAGCCAATGTCCGCACGACTGAGGCTGCCCGAAGCGGCATCAATGAAGCTCTTTCCCTCGCCTTCAAAGGTGGCACGGTTACTGGGCTCCTGGTAGTCGGCTTGGCTTTGCTTGGAGTTACCGCTTTTTATGCCATCACCAAAGACGTCACCGCGCTCGTCGGGCTTGGCTTCGGCGCTTCGCTTATTTCCGTTTTTGCCAGGTTAGGCGGAGGCATCTTTACCAAGGCTGCCGACGTCGGCGCCGACTTAGTCGGCAAGCTTGAAGCCGGCATTCCAGAAGACGACCCAAGGAACCCGGGAGTTATCGCCGACAATGTCGGAGACAACGTCGGGGATTGCGCCGGCATGGCAGCGGACTTGTTTGAGACTTACGCCGTTACCTCGGTGGCGACAATGCTCCTCGGTTCGCTTCTCTTTGCTGGTTTTGAAAACGCAGTTATCTTTCCTCTGGTTATCGGTGGCATGGCCATCTTTGCTTCTATCATTGGCACCTGGTTTGTACGCTTAAGTAAATCTCAAAACCCCGCCACGGACGGGGTAAATATTATGGGCGCTTTGTATAAAGGCCTCATCGCTTCCGGAATCATTGCAGCTGTCTTGTTCTACCCTGTTACCAACATGCTGATGTCTGGCAACGGCCAATACGAAGTTATGGATTTATTTATTTGTTCTCTAGTCGGTCTTCTAGTCACGGGCGCCTTGGTGGTCATCACTGAGTATTTCACTTCCACAAAATATTCTCCGGTAAAATCAATTGCCGAAGCTTCTGTCTCCGGACACGGCACCAATGTCATTCAAGGTTTGGCTATCTCCATGAAAGCCACCGCCCTGCCTCTCATCACCATTGTTTTAGGGATCATGATTAGTTACACCTACGGCGGACTTTATGGCATAGCGGTAGCCGCCATGTCCATGCTTTCAATGACCGGCATCATTGTCGCTATTGATGCCTACGGTCCAATCACCGACAACGCCGGAGGTATCGCCGAGATGGCCGAGCTTCCTGAAGCAGTACGCAACGTCACCGACCCCTTGGATGCAGTCGGCAACACCACCAAAGCTGTTACCAAAGGCTACGCTATAGGCTCAGCCGGACTAGCTGCTCTTGTTTTGTTCGCGTCTTACACAGAAGAAATTATAAAAACCGGGAACGATATCACTTTTGATTTGAGTAATCCTTATGTAATCATCGGGCTCTTCCTCGGAGGACTTTTGCCGTATTACTTCGGCGCGCTTTGCATGGAGGCTGTCGGTAAAACTGCTGGTAAGGTGGTAGAAGAAATCCGCCGACAATTCCGAGAAATAAAAGGCATTATGGAAGGCACGGGAAAGCCCGACTATGCAAAGGCTGTCTCCATCATCACCGGCGCCGCTATCAAGCAAATGATCTTGCCCGCTCTTATTCCAGTACTCGCGCCTATTTTAGTAATTTTGATTTTCGGCAAAGATAAAGGCTTGGTAGTTTTGGGAGGCCTGCTCGTCGGCTCTATCGTCACTGGACTTTTCGTGGCCATTTCTATGACCTCCGGCGGAGGTGCTTGGGACAATGCCAAGAAACACATCGAGCAAGGTAACCACGGAGGCAAAGGTAGCGAGGCACACAAAGCTGCGGTAACCGGCGACACCGTCGGCGACCCCTACAAAGACACCGCTGGTCCAGCCATCAACCCAATGATAAAAATCTTGAACATCGTGGCGCTACTCATAGTAATTTTATTGATCTAAATATGAAAATAACCGTAACAAAATTACCAAAAAGCGAGGTGGAGATAGAAGGAGAAATTGATTCTGAAATATTTGAATCTTACTTTGAAAAAGCGCTGAAAAAACTCGGCGAGAATCTAAAACTAGACGGCTTCCGCCAAGGCAAAATACCGGAAAATGTTTTGCTTTCCAATATCCCAGAAATGAGCATCTTGGAAGAAATGGCCGAGCTAGCTTTGGGAGAATATTATCCAAAAATGATTGCCGACGAAAAGATAGACGCCATCGGCCGTCCGGAGATTTCCATCACCAAGCTCGCTCGCAAGAATCCTCTCGGTTTCAAGATCAAAACCGCCATTTTGCCGGAGATTAAACTTTCTGACTACAAAGGAAGCGCTAAAAAAATTATCTCCGAATTGACGGAAGCAGAGAAAGACACCACTGTCACCGACGAAGATTTAGAGAACACCATAATGGATATCCGCAAATCTCGCGCTCCAAAAGTGCACATGGCAACCCCTCCCCAACCCCTCCCCGAAGGGGAGGGGGCTCCTTCTCCTTCGGGGAAGGCGGGGGAAGGGGTTGAGCCAGAGCTACCCAAATTCAACGACGCCTTCGTGCAAGCTATCGGTCCCTTCAAAGACGTAGCGGACTTCAAAGCCAAGCTGAGGGAAAATATAAAACTGGAAAAAGAAAATCAAGTAAAAGAAAAAACAAGGTTAAAGATAATTGAGAAAATACTGGAGGAAAGTACCTTGGAGGTGCCGGAAATTTTAGTTGAGGCGGAAGTCAGTAAAATTTTATACCGCATGGAGTCCGACATCACCCAGATGGGATTAAAATTTGAGGATTATTTGAAACATCTGAACAAAACGGTGGATGATTTGAAAAAAGAATTCAGAAACGATGGCGAGAAAAAGGCCAAGCTCGCGCTGATATTGAACGAAATAGCCAAAGCGGAAAAAATTACGGCTGATCCAGAACAAGTCGCCAAGGAAGTCGCAGCTATCCTCGAACACTACAAAGATGCCGACCCCGAGCGCGCCCAAATGCACGCCGAAAACGTCCTCACCAACGAAAAGATCTTTCAGTTTTTAGAGAATCAATAAACGTTGTGCAACATCGGATGTTGCACAAATTTATTAAAAAAGCTTATCTTCTTTCGCAGGACTTGTTTCAACAAAATTTTTATATGTATTAGAATTTTTCCCAGAAAATTGGCCAGTTAAAATTTCCGGTCTTAAAAACTTCCCCCAACGATTTACTAAAACACAATCTTGATAACTAGACCAAAAATATTTAAGTTCTTTATTTTTAAATTCTTTTATCTCTCTAGAATTTTTATGAATATAGGAAGATGTGTACAATAATTGCTCGTTACTATCTATCAATACCGCCTTATATGAACCCTGCAATAAATGTCCACTTCTATTATATTTCGTATTAATGTATTTTGTGTAAGCATTTTGTAATCGTTGCATGTATTTTGAAATGCCTCCCTCTTCTACCTCTCGGACAAGTAAATGAAAATGATTCTCCATTAAACAAAAATTTATAAGCTCAATTTGACGATTTTTTAATCCCGTGGAATCAAAATTTTTTATATATGTTTCTGGATCTAAAACAAAATCTTTAAACATGCGATCTACGTTTTTTATAGTTTCTGGAATTTGAAATATCAGCATTAAAAATAGAAATCTTTTACGATCACGATCGTTATAAAAAATGATACTTTTTGCAATACCTCTGTTGTAAACATGCAAAAACTCATCTGGGGCAATGTTAAATCTTTTCATGTCATTATTATAATAAATAATATTTAGTTGTGCAACATCCGATGTTGCACATTACAAAAAATGCATGCCTCCAATATCCTCACCAACGAAAAGATCTTTCAGTTTTTAGAAAGCCAATAATCTCCCAAGGGGGTCCCTGTAAACTATTAATTGTGCAACATCCGATGTTGCACAATCTTATATCCCTAGAGCATAACAGAGCAGCGCCATGCGGACCCAGAGGCCATTTTCGGCTTGGCGGAAATACGCCGCGCGAGGATCTGCATCCACCCCTATTTCAATTTCATTTACTCTCGGCAGTGGATGCATAATGATGGCGTCTTTTTTCATTTTCTTAAGATGTTGAACTTTCAAGATAAATGAGTCCTTCACTTTTTCATAATCTTTCGCCCTGGCGAAGCGTTCCTTCTGCACCCGGGTCATATAGAGCGCATCGGTAGAGCCAAGCACTTCATCTAGATTTTCTGATTCAACAAATTTAATTTTTTTATTTTTCAAATCATTAGTGAAAGCGGAGTCCAACTTTAATTCTTTTGGGGAAATAAAATTAAATTTATTATTTTTATACATATTAAGGAGAGGCACGAGCGAGTGTAGCGTCCGGCTGTTCAGCAAGTCCCCGACAAAAGTGATCGTTAGGTTGTCCAGCCTTTTGTGTTTTTTCTTTATTGTATAGAGGTCCAGCAAGCCTTGCGAAGGGTGCTGGTTCGCACCATCGCCAGCGTTGATGATCGGCTTGGTAGCTACCTTGGCCGCTGCTTCCGCTGTCCCCGCCCTGGGGTGGCGCATGACGACAGCATCGGCATAAGAGCAGAGCATCCGGGTCGTATCTTCGATAGTCTCGCCCTTGTAAGCCGAAGAGCTAATGCCCGCGTTCTCGGCAGAAATAACTTTCGCTCCTAGCTTGAGCGCCGCCGTCTCAAAAGAAAGGCGGGTGCGAGTAGAAGGCTCAAAGAAAATACACGCAATTATTTTATCTTCCAAACATGCTTTTATTTTATTTTTCTTCCCTCCTTTTTTGCTTTCAAGCAAGCACGCTTTTTCCATCAGGGCAGATAGGGCCAGAAGTTTTTCAACTTCGCTTTTCTTAAATTGTTTTGTAGAAATTATATTTGGCATCCCAGTACTAAAATTTTAACTAATAATCTTTATCTTTATGCCCCGTAATCAAAAATTTAGTACGGGACAGGTTTTTTTAATTATTTAAATATTCTTTGAACGATCTAATTTTTAAATTCTCTATCGGGTAGCGCGCCAGCGCTTTAATGAAGGCTCGAGCCAATTGCAGGTCGGTAAACAGCGGGATTTGGTTGTCTACCGTGGCCCGGCGCACGCGAAAGCCGTCGGTAACGGCTTGCTTCGTCTTCCCTTCTCCGGCTGTTTCGGTCTTGCTTAAATTTACCACAAAGGACACTTTTTTGCTTTCGATAATATTTAAAGCGTTGGGTATTTGCTCAAATGCCTTGCGTACTGTCGTGCATTTTATGTTTTGTTTTTTAAAATATTCAGCCGTGGTGTCGGTCGCAAAGATGGTGTAGCCGAGAGAGATCAAAGTGCCGGCTGTTTCCAAAAATTTAGCTTTGTTGACCTCTCCGCCCAGGGAAAGCAATACATTTTTATTTTTAAAATCAAATTTATTGGTGCTTAAAATCGACTTGAGCAGCGCTTCATCATAATCGCTTCCAAAGCAAGCCGCCTCCCCGGTGGAAGACATCTCCACTCGAAGCACCGGGTCCGCCCCGAGTAATCTGGAAAAGGAAAATTGCGGAGATTTTACCACCACGCTTTTCGGATAAATAAAATTGTGTATTTTAGCTTTCCCAAAAAAGCTATCCACCGCTATCTCGGGGAAATTAGCGTCCATCGCCTTGGAGAGCATGGGGAAGGTTCGGCTGGCTCGCGCGTTTACTTCTATGACGAACGGCTGATTATCTTTTACTAGAAATTGAATATTGAAGGGTCCGGTGATGGACAGTTCCCGGGCGATTTTTTTTGAGATTTCACGCAGTTGAGACTCGGTCGAAGCATAAACCCGCTGGGTCGGGTAAACAATAGTAGCATCGCCCGAATGTACTCCAGCATTTTCCACGTGTTCGGAAATACCATAAATCATAAGTTCCCCATTTTGCGCCACGGCGTCAAACTCTAGCTCTTTGGCATTTTCGATGTATTTAGAAATAGTGACCGGATGCGATGGAGAAAGCACTGCCGCTTTGTTTATAAAATCAAACAGCTGTTCTTTGTTGTAGCAAACCCGCATCGCTGAACCGGAAAGCACATAAGACGGACGGACCAGCACCGGGAAATTTTCCCGCTCGGTAAACTTCAAAGCTTCTTTCATGGAAATAAAACTCTGCCACTTTGGTTGCAAGATATTCAATTTATCTAAAAGTCTGGAGAATTTATTTCTATCTTCCGCTCGGTCAATGTCTTCCGCTTTTGTGCCTAAGATATTGAAGCCAGCCTCCGAGAGCCTCCCCACGAGGTTGTTAGGCCTTTGTCCGCCGACAGAGATTATCAGCCCGCCCGCCTTTTCAAATTCGAAAATGTCCGCCACTGTTTCAAAAGACAAATCTTCAAAATATAAACGGTCAGACATATCGTAATCCGTGGAAACTGTTTCCGGATTGCAGTTAATTATTATTGACTGTTTCTTGTGCCGTTTCAAGGCCAAGGAGGCATGCACCGAAGACCAGTCAAACTCCACCGAGGAGCCGATGTGGTACGGGCCACTGCCTAAAACCACAATGGCATTTTCTCCAAGGGGCGACACGTCATGATGCCCGCCATGATAAGTTAAATATAAATAATTAGTTTTGGCCGGGACTTCTCCAGCCAGAGTATCAATAGCAAAAACAAAAGGCCGGATCCCCAGGCTGATTCGCGCTTGGCGGATTTCTAATTCTGTTTTTTTGCACAACCTTCCGATTTTTTTATCGGAAAAGCCTGCTTGTTTTAACTCCAGCATTATTTTTTTATTTAAAATTTTTGACTGGCTTCTGTTTTTTAAAAATTGTTTTTCAAGATTTACAATATTTTGGATCCTATGCAAAAACCACAAATCAATCCCTGTTATTTTGTGGATCTTCCCCGCGCTTACTCCCCTTTTCATGCTTTCGGCCACCGCAAATATCCTGCGAGGGGTGGGAATGTTTAGGAATTTTTTCAATTCCAAATTATTTTCAAAACCATTATCGGTGATGCTTTGCACAAGTCCCGACTGCATCCGCACTGCCTTCTCCAGAGCCTCTTCAAAGCTTCGGCCGATGGCCATTACTTCGCCGACTGATTTCATCGCGCTGCCGATCCGCTCTACCGCTCCGACAAATTTTATCAAATCCCATCGGGGCATCTTTACCACTACATAGTCAAGCGCCGGCTCGAAGAAACTTTGAGTTACTTTTGTGATTTTATTTTCTATTTGCAGCAAGCTCGCTCCGAGGGCCAGCTTGGCCGCCACATAAGCCAAAGGGTAGCCGGTGGCCTTTGAAGCCAGGGCGCTCGAGCGAGACAAGCGCGCGTTTACTTCGATCACAAAATAATCTAGCTTGTCAGGGTTCAGCGCAAATTGCACATTACACTCTCCGACTATTTTCAAACTTTGGACAATCTTTATGCTCGCCTCTCGTAGACGGTGGTACTCTTCGTTGTTCAATGTCTGGCTGGGCGCGACAACGATAGAGTCTCCGGTGTGGATGCCAAGCGGGTCCAGATTTTCCATGTTGCATACTGTCACTGTGTTGCCAAACTGATCACGCACCACCTCGTATTCGATTTCTTTAAAATGATGCAAATATTTTTCGATAAGCACTTGCGGAGAAACACAAAGCGCGCCGGCCACGACTTCCGTTAATTCTTTTTCGGAGTTTACCACTCCGGATTTTTGTCCGCCCAAAGCAAAAGCGGCTCGAACCATGAGCGGGAAACCAATTTTCTTGGCTATCTTTTTCGCCTCTTTCAGGTTTGTAGCGCTACCGGAAGGCGGAACAGGGATATCGATGCTTCTCAAATGTTTGGCAAATTTTTCTCTATCTTCAGTTAATACGATAGAGGAAATAGGACTACCCAGCACTTCTATTTTATATTTTTTAAAAATGCCTTTTTCGTAAAGCCTTAGCCCGCAGTTTAAGGCTGTCTGTCCGCCGAAGGAAAGCATGATTCCATCCGGTTTTTCTTTTTTAATAACTTTTTCCACAAAATATTCATCCACTGGCAAAAAATAAACTTCATCGGCTAGTGATTTGGAAGTCTGAAAAGTAGCGATGTTTGGGTTCACTAAAATAACTTTGATTTTTTCTTCTTTTAACGCCTTTATGGCCTGGCTGCCGGAATAATCAAACTCTCCTGCCTCGCCTATCTTCAAAGCCCCGGATCCCAAGATTAAAACTTTTTTTATTTTTGATTTCATAAATTTTTTACCCCCTCCTTTCTCCTCCCCCTACGGTAGGGGGAGGTTGGGTAGGGGTATAGCCCAGCTTTTTTAAAAAAATAATCAAAGACAAAATCAGTATCCAGCGGACCCGGTGAACTCTCTGGGTGAAACTGCACGGACATGATCGGCAGATTTTTGTGGATTATCCCTTCATTTGTTTTGTCATTTGCGTTTTGGAACCATTCCTTAAATCCCTCAGGCACTCTGTCCACTGCAAACCCGTGGTTTTGAGTCGTCAGGTAAGCTTTGTTTGTCCCCCGCTCCACCACCGGCTGGTTTTGACTGCGATGTCCGAATTTTAATTTGTAAGTAGTTCCTCCGGCCACCAGAGTCAGGATCTGATTCCCTAAACAAATGCCAAAAATGGGAATTTTTTTCGCCATAATTTTTTTTACATTATTGATTGTGCTTTCCACTTTTTGCGGGTCTCCTGGACCGTTGGAGATTATAACGGCGCTAAAGGAGAATTTCAATTTTGTCACATCTGTATTCCAAGGGACCACTACCACTTTAAATCCTCTTTTTAAAATACTCTGAACGATATTTTTTTTCACCCCACAATCAATCAGCACAATTGTTTTTTCAATTTTCTCCCTATCCTTGGCAAGGAGAGGGGTAGGGGTGAGGTGAATTATCTCTTTCGTACTGACTTCCGCTACCAAGTTTCTCAAATTAGGATCTTTAAAGGGAATATCTTTGCCGTTAATTATTATTTTCCCCAGACTTACCCCTTCGCTTCGCAGTTTTTGAGTTAGCGCCCTAGTGTCTTTAATTTCAACTAAAGGAACTCCCTCTTTTTTAAACCATTTACCTAAGGTCATCTCTGAAGCATAGTGCGATGGGGTATCAACATAATTGCAAACCACCAGCCCGGAAACTTGAATTTTTTGTGATTCCCAAAAATCTTTTTTTGGAACTCCATAATTGCCGATTAACGGAAAAGTTAAAACCAAGATCTGCCCCTTGAAGGACGGATCGGTTAACGCTTCTGGATACCCCACCATCCCCGTAGCAAAAACCACTTCTCCGGAAACAGATTTGTCCGCGCCGAAACTGGCGCCAGAAAAATTGGTGCCATCTTTTAAAATTAATTTTGCTGTTTTGTTATTCATATTAAAAAGGCAAGACCTAACATGTTAGGTCTTGCCTTGAAAAATCTTTCCTTTAATTATGGTCATCTTCACGCTTCCAGGAAAAGTTATCCCCTCAAACGGCGACCAGCCAGCCTTGGTTTTAAGTTGATCTTTATTTATGGTAATGGGTTTTTTAAGATCCAGAATCGTTAACGACCCGGCATAGCCAGCTTCTATTTTTCCATATTTATTTACAATAAATTGATTCAAAAAATTTGCCGGATTTTGGCAACACGCTCGCACAATATCTTGAGGGGAAAAATCATGTTTTTCCATCAGCCAAGTTGCAAAAGACCCATAAGTATCAAGCTGGGGCGTGCCAGAAACGCCTTTCAGTTTTTCATCTTCGGTGTGTGGAGCATGGTCGGTAGCTATAAAGTCTATACTTCCCTCGCGCAAAGATTTTATTAAATAGTTTCTATCTTCCTTGGTGCGGAGCGGCGGGTTCATCTGCATAAATTTTCGGTTTTTCTCTGTGAGCATTTCTGCATCAAAATACAAGTGATGCGGTGAAACTTCCGCCACCACATTTATTTTTTTCATTTTTGCCTTTTTTATTTTTTCTATTCCCTCGAGGGTAGAACAATGGCAAAGCTTGCCCTGTAAATTATATTTTTCAATCATCCTCAGGGCAAAATCTATCGCCCCGACCTCAGCCTGAGGCGGACGGCGTTCTTCATGAGTCAGCTGATCTTTGTTGTCCTCTAAAATTTTTGGGTCTTCGCAGTGGAAGCTTACCGCGCACCCGCGGTATTGCGCTAAAACTTTTTCTAAATCTAAAAGCGAATGAAAAAACAAATCGCCGACCGAAGGACCCATGAAAACTTTGTAGGGCACTGACTGCTCTAACGGCTTGGTGCTTTCTCCGATGCCAGCGTAAAGCACAACTTCCACTTCTGATGTTTTTGTTAATTCCTTTTTTTCAGTGTAACTTTTATCATCTATCGGAGGAGTTGGATTGTTGGGCATTTCCATAAAAGCCACCACCCCGCCGTTGATCGCCGCCTGCCCCGCCGTTTTAAAATCTTCTTTATAATCTTGGCTGTGGTCTGCGCACTCTCTCGCATGCACATGCAGATCTATAAAACCAGGGAAAATTAATTCCTCATTCAAAACTATGTCGGCCGTTCCTTGGGGCTCCGCAACTTTTAAGATTAACCCGCTCTCTTGATCGATTTCAATTCGGCCTCTTTTTTGTCCTTCAGTATTTATGATGATTCCTTCTACGCTAAGCATATATTTTAGACAAAAAAATAACCCCGCGAAGGGTTTTAATAATGGAAATAAAAATATTATAGCTGTGAGTGGAAAAAATATTTAACTTATTTTTCGCTTGATACATTGCCTAAGATGGTAGCATTTCATAAGAAAAAAGCAAGCCTTTTATATTTTCTAATTTCGTCTCGAAGTTTTTGCGCTTCTAGTTTTGGGTTACTAGAAAAGATTATCCCCCGGGCAGAATTAATGATTAGCCCCAATCCTTGCTTGTTCAGTCCGGCTTTTAGAGTTGCTTTCAAGTCCCCGCCCTGAGCGCCGATGCCTGGCACCAGAAAAGTCATGTCGCCCACCAAAGCTCTTATCTTTTTCATCTCTTTCGGATAAGTCGCCCCGACAACCAGCAGGCAATTTTTGTTTTTGTTCCAATCTTTAAAAACTTTCTCTGCCACGATCTGCCAAAGAGGCACTTTTTTGTGCAACATCGGATGTTGCACATTTTGATCTTGCAATTCACCAGCCCCAGGGTTTGAAGTTCGGCACAGAATAATGCTGCCCTTATCTTTCCTCTCCAGAAATGGCTGAATGGCTTCCTTCCCTAAGTATGGCTGAATAGTAACCGCATCAAAATTTAACCAGTCGAAAATTGCGGTGACGTAACCATTGTTGGTGTTGCCGATGTCCGCACGTTTCGCGTCCAGGATAGTGAAGATGTCCGGATAATTTTTATGCAAAAAATCCATCGTCATTTTTAATTCCTTCATTCCCTTATCCCCGCGCGCTTCATAGAAGGCGCTGTTCGGCTTGTAGGCCGATACGTACTCATGTGTTTCTTTGATAATATATTTATTGAATTCAAATTGCGGAAACTTTTTCTTCAAAAAAGCTTTTGGAATTTTTTCAAAATCCGCATCCAGCCCAACGCACAAAAGTGAATCAACTTTCCTGGCTCTTTTGTTGTATTTATCGACGATGTTCATTTTTTTAGTGTTATCACTTTGTGACGGCCGTCAAGTTTGATAACATTTATTTATTTTCTAAAAATTTTTTTCCGTGGCCATACGTAGTGTTAACAGGAATACCATTTTTACACATCAAACAATCAACTGCTTCGTAAGATTGCATTTCAACTTCTGCCAGAGGGAAAAACGGGGCACCAAAAAATTCTGAAGTAACTTCTTTTTGATTTTTGTTTACCATCACACTTACTGCCACCACCTTACCGCCAATACTATTTATAATATCAACAACTTTTTTAGCTGAACCACCGGTGGTCGGCGCATCTTCTACGACTAAAATATTTCTCCCTTTCACGAGTTTGTCATATCCGCGAGTAAATTGCTGAACTCCCTCCTTATTTTTCTCAGTATAAATGGCTAAAATTTCTTTTCCTTTTATTTTGGATAAATGATACGCGGTCCATTGGGATAAAATAATTCCACCCAGCGCAGGGCCAACCACTGCATCGATATCCAAATCTTTAACTTTTTGCGCCATTAATTCACAAACTCGAGAAGTTTCTTGCGGATGCGTATATAATGCATCTTTGTTTACATAGGTATTAATATGTATGCCTGAGGTACCCACAAAATGGCCTCCAGTCATAAAAGCTCCAACTTTTTTTAATATTTCAATAATTTCTGTATTCATAAATCCCATCTTACTCTTTCCTTAACCTCTCTGCAATTTCTTGCGCCAAGTACGGATTCCACATCGCCCCGGTGGCTGACATCACGACATCCGCGCCGGCGTTTCGGTATTCAAGAAAATCGTCCGCGGTAGTTACTCCCCCGACTCCGATAACTGTATAAGAATACCCGAACTCTTCGCGTATTTTTTTTAATCTTTGAACCATATCCAGCCCGGCCCATTTTATCGGCGCCCCGCAGATACCGGACTTTAGGCGCCACTCTCCTCCGGGCAACGCCTGGGCGCCTTTTTCGTCTCGTACCGCCCCCGGAATGGTATTGATAGCCGAAAAGCCGTCCACCACCTTGCCCAGCTTTTGAACCATTTCTCGCAACTCTGCCTCATTTTCAAAATACGGAATTTTTATAACGAGCGGAGTGTTCCCAATTTCTTTTTTTATCGCTTCGGCAATTTTAAAAGCTTGTTCCACATCAAAGCACAACAACCGCTTAACCTGATTCCCCTCGTTGGGACAGCTGAAGTTGGCTTCAATAACGTGGATCCCTGTTTCTTTCATTAGTCGCGCGCAGAGAACCCAATCATTTAAAAAGTCTTCTTCAGTAAAGTCGGCTTCCCAGCGCGTACCTTCGATCATCCCACAAACCACTTGCCCCTTTCTTTCTTTCATATATTGCATAAGTTCAACAATATCCGCCTGCCAAATTTTCGGATCGTAGGAGGGGTTGCCGAAAGAATTAGTAATAGCTAACGGTTCAGTAAATTGTTTTTTTGTAACTAAGCCTTGTCCAGCTTTTTCTATCGTTAAGTCTCCCTGAACATCTACAGGTAAAATATTCGGCCACTCGTTAACTTTTTTTGTGCGAGTGCGCACGGTTTTGTAAACACAAATATCAAAGCCCTTGTCGAACGCCGCTTTCATAAAGTTCCCATTGATGAGAGGACCCGCCGGTATGCCAAAAGGAGAATTTACTTTAAATCCCAGAAAGTCATACTTTTTCTGTTCCCCGTTGGGAGTTGAACTCCCGCTTGGGAGTTCAACTCCCAAGTTTCCCTTATTTGCACTAGCAAAAGCTCCAAAAGGCCCACTTTTATAATTTTCTTCATAGGTTTTTTCTGGGTCGTAAAATGGAGCCAAAAGCATATTGATATTGTAGCAAAAAAGACATATAATGCACACATGTTGATACCCACAGTTATAGAAAAATCACAATTCGGAGAAAGAGCTTATGATATCTATTCTCGCCTTTTGCGCGAGCGCATAGTTTTCTTGGCCGGGCCTATCGATGACAATGTGGCAAACATTGTGATTGCCCAGCTTCTTTTCCTAGAGTCTGAAGATGCCAAGAAAGATATTTTCCTTTACATAAACTCTCCGGGCGGATCAGTCACCTCCACCATGGCTATCGTAGACACCATGAACCACGTGCGTCCAGACATTTCCACTTTTTGTGTCGGGCTGGCTGCTTCCGGCGCCGCCATCATCATGTCTGCCGGCAAAAAGGGTAAGCGTTATATTTTACCAAACGCGGAAGTCATGATTCATCAGCCTTTAGGCGGGGTGGAGGGCCAAGCCACGGACATTGCCATCACCGCAAAGCATATTTTGAAAACCAGAGATAATTTGAATAAACTTTTAGCTAAAAACACCGGCAAGTCCCTTACGGAAATAGAAAAAGATGTGGAAAGAGACTTTTTTATGGACGCAACGGAGGCCAAAAAATACGGCATTGTCGATGAAATAATCACCAAATCCAAAAATCCCCCCTCTAAACAAGAGGACTAGACACAACTCCTTCTATTTGTTATACTTAAAACGTTGAATTTTAACGAATTTTTTAATTGTTTAATTTAAAGTCGGTTCACGAGAATATTCCATATATGAAGTGCACAAGAGAAAACAAAAAAGAAAATTTACAAATTTTTACTGAAGTCTTTTTCTTGAAGGAAATAAAGCCATAAATATAGTGGTGTGTTCTTGTAAGCTAACTCAAAGCTTATGAGTATAATAACAATAATTCTAATCGGGGCCGTAGCGCTCTTTTTGGGCGTGGGGGTGGGGTATTATCTTCGTTTAATAATTGCCCTCGGAAAAAAAAGGTCCATCGAGATAGATATCAAACAAATGATGGTAGGGGCAAAAGAAGAGGCCCAAAAAATAACAGATGAGGCGAAGAAAAAGTCTGAGGAACAGCTAGCCTATTTGAAAGAAGAAGAGAAAAAGAAGGAACATGAGTTTAAGGAAACAGAAAAAAGACTTATCAAAAAAGACGAATTTTTAGACGCTAGACAGGTAGAAGTAAACAAAGAAGTCGAAGGAATCAAGCTGAAAGTGGAAGAAATAAAACGCATCCAGGAAAAAGTCTCAAAAATAGAAACAGAAAAAATAGCGGAGCTGGAACGAGTGGCAAAATTAAGCGAAATGGAAGCCAAAGATGAACTCTTGAAAGATGTGGAAAAAAAATACGAAGAAGATATTTTGGTTAGAATTCAAAAACTCGAAAATTCCAACGAAGAAAAGCTGGACCAGAGAGCTAAAGATATCTTGGCCACCTCTATCCAGCGCTTGGCTTCCAGCACGGCCTCAGAGCTGATGACCACCGTGGTTTCTATCCCCAACAACGAAATCAAGGGTAAAATAATCGGCAAAGAAGGCAGAAACATCCGGGCTTTTGAACGAGCTTCCGGAGTGGAGCTCATCGTGGACGACACCCCGGGCTCAATAGTTATTTCTTCGTTTGATCCTATCCGTAGACAAGTCGCCCGCCTCGCGCTGGAAAACTTGATCCTGGATGGACGTATCCAGCCAGCCAAGATCGAAGAGCTGGTAGACAAAGCCAAAGAAGAAATAAATAAAATTATTAAAGAAAAAGGCGAACAGGCAGTTTATGAATGCGGAATATTTAATTTTGATCCGCGAGTTGTTGCCATCCTGGGACGATTGTATTTCCGCACCAGTTATGGGCAAAACGTCTTACAACATTCCATAGAAATGGCGCACATCGCTGGCATGCTGGCCGAAGAATTGGGCGCGGATGTGGCCATAGCCAAAGCCGGAGCTTTGGTGCACGACATCGGCAAAGCCTTGGACCATGAAGTGCAAGGCACCCACATTGAGATAGGCATGCGCATCTTGCAGAAATTCGGAGCGGACGAGCGCATCATCACTGCCATGAAAAGCCACCACGAAGATTATCCTTATGAAACTATTGAGTCAATCATCGTGCAAACAGCTGACGCCATCTCTGGCGGACGCCCTGGTGCCCGCCGTGACTCCGTGGAAAATTATCTCAAGAGACTGCAAGAGCTTGAAGCGCTGGTAAATGCTTTCCCGGCCGTTGAAAAGTCATACGCTTTGCAAGCAGGACGCGAGATTCGCATCTTTGTAACACCAGAAAAGATATCTGATGCCGAAGCCAAGCTAATGGCTCGCGATATTGCTATAAAAATTGAGCAGGAACTTAAATATCCTGGAGAAATCAAGGTAACCATGATTCGAGAAACTAGAATTATTGAGTACGCCAGATAAAAACGCCCTCGCCCCCACATCTTTTGAAGAAAGGTGTGGGGGGTTGCCTTAAAAAACCCTTGATATATAATAGGTGTGGAGTAAATATATGGGTCAAATGGTCGAAATATTACAAATATTATTTTAAAATATATATGAATAAACAAGCATTAGCTGAATTGGTACATGAAAAGCTCGGTGGTACAAAAGTACAAGCTGAGGAAATTGTCGACTCTTTGTTTGACGCTATCATTGGAACCTTGAAAAAGGGTGGTGAAGTTTCAATCGCTGGCTTCGGAATCTTTTCCGTAAAAGCTCGCGCTGCTCGCATGGCTCGCAACCCAAAAACTGGAGAGCAAGTCAAAGTGGCTGCTAAGAAAGTGCCAAAATTCCGACCTGCAAAAGGTTTGAAAGACATGGTTGCCTAAATTCTTTTCGCGCGAAAAGAATCCTACTATACAAAAAATCCCCGCAAGGGGATTTTTTGTATAAGATCGTTTTCCCGACGTCGGCAAAATGATCATTAATAATAAATTCTTGATCCTTGCCTTCAGAAATAAAAAATTAAAAACTTTTAGTAAAATTTTTAATTTTTTGCCCAAATTGGACGATTGGAATAAGTTGGCTCGGATTTTTGGTTAATTTACAAGAAGCGTTTGCCCCTTTTTCCATACTAACTAAATTCCCAGCCTTACCAGTTGCAACATCTGCCTTAGACCACAATCCAAAATATAATTCATTTGGAGTCACACCTAAACATAAAACAGCATCATACGGTCTATGGTAACGCACATGATTAAACTGGAAATTCCCATTCGTATCTTCTGTTGCTGTTTTAAGTTCAAATTTTACACCCCCTATTTCAATGTCCCACGGACTCTGTGTTGCTCTTGTTTTATTTTTCCTTAGGGGAAAACTACATCGGACCGAGAGGACGTTGCAAAGACCTTCAGTAAAATCTTGCCCAATGCTACCAACTTTTGTATTTGAAACTGTTTTAATGCCAACGAAATCTCCTTTATTCCACTTAGGATCGTCAACATTTTTTCTTAGAGCATTAAGAAACAAATTCTTATAATTAACGTTGGGCATGTTGTGTAAGATTATCTAAAAGTGCCTTTTTAATATGATACATAGAAATATGTCTACAATTATGTGTCGCGAGATTGCTATATTTGTTCCAATCGATAGTATTGAGAATTTTCTTAATATTTTGCTTGTCCTTTTTTATAATAATCCCATAACCACAGACATATTTTACTTTTGAAAAATCGTTCACAATTTTTGGCGGAGTATTAAAATATGTCCTCTGGAGAAAGATATTACAATAGTCAATTTTTTTCATACCACAAAGCCGTTCTTTGCGATAATCAACAGTAAATAATTCAATAAATTCATCAGCTCTGCTTAAATCAGGCAGTGCTGGGGCATCGCCTTTTTTCCAAATCTGCCAAAGTGTATTTACTTGAATTTTTTCTCCGTTTGGCTGCACAAATAAATCACCTGATAATTTTTCAGAATGTATCAAAGTCATCCCAACCACTCTGTTTTTAGGACTACCTTTCCCATCACTCTGAAATGACATGGGTAATATAAATCCTACATAATCACAGAACTTAGAGGCGTGATTTAAAAAAGCTAGAGCTAACCAACCCCTATAGCCAAAAGGTGGATTACCTATTGCCACACAAGGTCTATCGTTTGTATTATTTGGAATCCAGGTTAAGAAATCTCGTTGTTGATATTCTTTATTGAATTTTTCAATATCTATGCCTATGCGATTATTTTTTGGTAAAAGGTTATAAAAGGAGCCAGTTCCAGCACTTGGCTCAATAATTCTATAATTTTTTAAAACCACATTATTGTTTTTAATTATTTTTTGAAATGAGCGCCAGCAATACTCAGCAACATTTGGCAAGGTATTGTATTGATCTAGACCAACCTCTCTGCCACGCACCCAATCAGGAATAAGATGGGTGAGATCTGTGCTATTCCAGGCCTTGTCTCGAAGTTGAGTTGCATTCATGTTTATAGGTTCATTATACTCTAATTTTGTAACCATTGGTAGTGAATCAAAAAGCGTTAAATTCTTAGACATAAATATGTGTCTTAGTATTTCCTTATCACCGCTTTTAGGACTGCGGTAATGTTTAAAGAATGCACCGGATAGATTGGCTTATAGTTTTTATTCGCTGGCTCGAGCCAGACTTTGGCTCCTGCTTTGCGGAAATATTTCATGGTAAATTCGCCGTCCACTTCGGCGATAACTATCTGCCCGTCTTTGGCTTGATTTGTTTTCTCTACCAGCACCATGTCCCCTTTCTCTATGTGCGCGTCGATCATGGAGTCCCCGTCTACCTCCAGCAGATAGGTCAGTGGTTTGTTTTTTATTAAAAGATCATCCAGGTTCACCTTGTCCGTCAATTCTTCTTCCACGGTTGCCGGAAACCCTGCCGTGACAAAGCCAAGCATTGGCACGCTGGTGCTGTTTTCTGCAAAAGTTTCTGACGGAACCAGCCGGCCCAAATAATCCTTCGCCACCAATCCTTCGTCTATTAATTTTTCTACTACTCGAAAAACCGCATTCTTAGATTTGAAGCCGAAGATCTTCAGCATCTCGGAATAGCTCGGCATGCGTTTATTTTGCAAATAAAAAGTTTCTAATTTTTCTTGGTATTGATTACGCATAAATATTCTTTTGGAAGAATAAATGAATCATTTTTTGCGTAAAGCTTTTTTTAGAATGATAGCGAACTTTCTTTAAAAGCAGTTTGTGGTCTCTCGCCTCCTTCATATACTTCTCCCCTTGGAGAATTTTCAAATCAATTTTCTTATTGATCTTTTGGATTTCTTTTTCCAACATTTTTAAATATTGCGCTTGTGACATGGCTAAATAAATTTATTTCTACTAATACACCTCACCCCTTCGCCCCTCTCCTTGCCAAGGAGAGGGGTTGGGGAGAGGTCTCGCGACCTTGTTTCCAGTATAAGTGAACGAGCGTTCACTTGTCAATCACTCCCCTGTGGATAACTAAAAAACGACTAGGTATTGCCTAGTCAAATTTTTGGTAACAGAAATTTTATCTTATCAGCTTCTAGGGTATAGGCTCGCACAAATGAATCATCCACATGAGCATAGAGGATTCCCTCTCCGGATTTTGTTTCGACAAACTGGCTGGCAAATGTAATGGTCGTCGCTTCGCTGTCTCGAATAAATGGTTCAGGAGAAACCCAGTCTATTTTTCCGTTTTCAAAATCATAAATAAACAGCCCGACGGAGAATATTCCATATTTAATTTGATTTCCTATTTTTATATTTGCTTCTCGCCCATTTATCACGCCCAATCTTTTTCCTTCCCCAACATTTATAAAAGTTTCAGGGAGTAACGGTCCCGGTGAAGCATGCCCACCAATCCACGGAATATTATTCTCAGCTGGATGAAATACTGCCTCTCCGTACTCCCATGGCTCGCTCATATCTTTCGCAATAGCTACTCTAACAATTGAATAAGATATATCCTCCCTGTGGTCTTTAGATTCAATTAAATTATATCGGAACCCTTTTTTGTTTACAGGTGCGATTGAGACTTCTTTTGCTCTGCCTCCAGTGCCAAGTAAAACCGGCATTGTCATTTCTAAATTATCCAAATCTTTACCTACTGCATGACCAAGATGAATATTATTTTTTATATTTTTCATTTTTCCAATTAAGGGAATTGTAAAATATACGTGCATTAAATCAGTCTCTTTGTTTATCCAAATATCTGGATCTTCTAATCCAAGAAAATCAAAATCTTTTTCAATTAGTTGATTTAAAATTTCTTTTTCATTTTTTATTTTCAAATGTTCAGTAATCTTAAATGACTCAAGCGAATCTCCTTTGATTTTATATAATTCACTTCTATCTGTGTACCCCTTAACATGGATATCTCCTTCACGATTTACAATACATCTAACTATCCCCTCTCTGTAGTTTGTTCGCGGGTCAAGCGTAATGGCCATGACGTGTTTAAAACGCTTGTCTGTTTCTATAACCTTACCCTTATGCTCAAAATAATATTTTTCTTCCATAATTTTTATTTGTCTAAAATTTTCTTCAAGTTCGGCTTAAAATATTTCTTCCCTTTTACCATTTTGTATTGATGATAGTCTTTACTCATATGTGAACGATGTACTTCTTCAAAAATTTTGTCTATTTTATCTTGCAAGCCATGTTCTAAAATCGTGCCGTAGACTCCATACAATATATCTACCAACTCTTTGGCAATATTTTCCAAGTCGCCATTTTTTACTCCTTGAATATATTCTTCCACTTCTTCCTTCATCAGTTCATATCTGAGCTTCGTCCTGTCTTTGGGAATCAAAGAAGGTTTCTTCAAAACTGGAACCTTAAATTTTTTATGAAACTCTTTTACTAGATTTATTCTTTTTGCCATGTTAATCATCTTAACCTTTGCCTACTGGTTAATCAAATTAATTTTTTATATATTTTCTACCCCAACTGATTAACTATTGTATTTACACTATGAATTAACCTTCGGCCTATATTGGATCGCCTCGAGGATGTGATTCTCTTCTACATTTTCCGAATTTTCTAAGTCGGCAATCGTGCGGGCAATTTTAAGAACTCGATGATAGGCGCGAGCCGATAAGGCTAGATGCTCAGCGCTGTCGTCGAGCAAGTCTCGCACTTTGCCACTGATGCTTACCATACTGGATAAGTCTTTCACATTCATTTCACTGTTGGTTGTTATTTTTTTACCAAATTTCTGAAATCTATTTTTTTGATTTTCGCGCGCTCTCATCACTCTTTGTTTTATTTTTTCACTCTTCTCCCCGTTCCCCTCTCCTCCCAATTTTTTATAATCAACATTACCAACTGAAACCCACAAATCAATTCGATCAATAATCGGTCCGGATAATTTTCTCTTATATCTGTCTAAATCTGACGGCTTACAAATACAAGCTTTTTGTTTCGAGGTGGCATTTCCGCAAGGACAAGGATTCATCGCCGCCACTAAAATAAAATTGGAAGGAAAAATAGCCGAGCCCTTAGCGCGGGAGATCGAGACTATATTGTCCTCGAGCGGCTGACGCAAAGATTCAATAACTCTTTTTTCGAATTCTGGAAATTCATCCAGAAACAAAACCCCGCGATGCGCGAGGGTAACTTCCCCAGGCTTCGGGTAAGTGCCCCCGCCGATGATGGAGACATAAGAAGATGTGTGGTGTGGAGCGCGAAAAGGAGGAAAGCAAACAAGTTCTCCGTTGGTATTCCCGGCAATAGAATGAATGCCAGTGATCTCCAATACTTCATCAATACTCAAGTCCGGCAAGAGTTGAGAAAAGGCTCGAGCCAGCATCGTCTTGCCGGTGCCCGGCGGGCCGTACATCGCGATGTTGTGCCCGCCGGCGGCGGCTATCTCGAGCCCGCGCTTGGCGCCTTCTTGCCCGCGAATATCCGAAAAGTCGGTCCGAGATATTTCTTTTTTATAATTTATTTTTGTTTGGGGTTGAGTAGTAATTTTTCTAATTTTTTCTTTCACTACTTTTTTTCTCTCATCGATGTGCTCCACCACTTCCGTCAAGCTACTGGCGCCAAAAATCTTTATGCCTTCCACTAAGGCCGCCTCAATGGCATTTTCTTTTGGCAAATATATTTCCTCAAAACCGAGCCGGCGGGCTTCCTGGGCGAGCGGCAAGGCACCGCGGATCCTCCGCAGGGTGCCGTCCAGCCCCAGCTCTCCTAAGAAAATCTTTTTCTCCGAATTAAATTTAATGTCCCCGGCCGCCAGCATATAGGAAAGCGCAATCGCCAAATCAAAAAACGGACCTTCTTTTTTCAAATCCGCCGGAGAAAGAGAAACAATTATTTTTTGGTTTTTTGCTTTGGGAGATTGGAAGCCGGAATTCTTTATCGCTCCGCTGACCCGATCTTTGGATTCATCCACCGCTTTGTCCGGCAGGCCCACCACGCTGAAAGAATGCAGTCCGCGCGAGAGGTCCACTTCAATAGTTACCAGAGAGCCTTTTAGCAGATTAACTTGCGCCGAGTAAACTTTTGCAAAAGACATAAAGAGATAGATTAACTTTCCAAATGTTTTTTACAAGTTTGAGCGGCAGGGTTTGCTTCTAAGCGCGCCATTTCGATATCTTTCCCGCACACTACGCACTTGCCGAAAGAATCTCTGTTTATGCCTCTCAATGATTTTAAAATTGCGCTCAGTCTTGGCTCTAGGGTTTTCATCATGGAGCTTCTGGCTTCAAAATTTTCAAATCTGTCGGCTTTATCGTTTTCATCCGACTCTGGGAATTCTAGCGCTTCGGGTATCGTCTCCCATTCTCCGGTTTCTTTGTTCAGCCTGCCCATGTCTTTCATCTGCTCCAGCAAGGCATCTCTTTCTTTTTCCAATTTTTCTTTAATTTTTTTCTTATTTAACATGCGATAATCATAACATGCTGTATTTTCATAGCAAGTACAGTGTGTGCTATACTCAAGCTTATGTTTTACAAACACAACGACAACTACACAGTGGAGAGCGTGACCTCCGGCCATCCGGACAAAATCTGCGACCAGATATCCGATGCTATTTTAGATGCGTATTTGGCGGTGGACCCTATGAGCCGAGTAGCCATAGAGACCTTTGGCGGACACGGCAAGTTGACGATAGGCGGAGAAGTAACTTCTAAAGGAAAAGTGGATTATGTTAAAATAGCCCATAAGGTTTATAAAGATATTGGCTATACAGACAAGCTTGAAGTTTCTGCGCACATCGTCACTCAGTCCCCGGACATAGCCAAAGGGGTAGATATCGGCGGAGCAGGAGACCAAGGATGTCTTAAAAAGGGTACCTTGGTTAGGACCAAAAGGGGGTTAATACCAATCCAAAACGTAAAGGCGGAGGATTATGTTGCAACCATACATGGCTGGCGTAAAGTTTTAAAGTCTGTAATGACCGGACAAAAAAAAGTTTTACAGGTAATATCTGAAAATGGGATGGCAATAGAATGTACTCCCGACCATAAAATCCTTTGTTATGACCGGCGCGGAGTTACTTACTGGAAAGAAGCTTCTCTTTTGAAGCAAGGTGACTTTATGTGCATACTAAAACCTCAAAAAATTGAGGTTGAATCATTTATACAATCACTAGTGCCACGCGAAAAATTTTTCAGCAAGTACAACCATAAAATTTTTGGGCCCGAGGAATTAACTCTTAATCATGATATTGCCTATATTGCAGGAGAACTTATAGGAGACGGTTATGTTGCGAGTCCGTATCTAATGGATTTGGCATTTGGCAACAATCGTGAACATGCGACAACCGTACAGGAGATTTGTCATAAGCTTATGCCGGGACAATGGAGATTAATTGATAATGGTCAGAGTGTCAGCCTAAAAATCGATTCTATTTTAGTAAGAAAACATTTTGAAAATTTTGGCATTACTTACACGAAGGCCCCTTACAAGGAAACTCCTAATGCCATCTTTGTTTCACCACCAGAAATTATAAAAAGTTATATCCGAGGGCTTTTTGATAGTGATGGAACTATAGTTGTAAAAACAGGAAGGACAAAAGAAAATATCAGAATCAGGCTTGGTTCCTCATCTTTACGATTATTGCGCGAAACTCAATTGTTGTTGTATGATTTTGGAATAAAATCAAATATTTTGTTCAATGTTCCAAAAGGAAAACCGGTCGGCAAAAAGGGGAAATTTGGGAAAACATATTTTTCTCAGCGAGATCATTATATTCTTTCCCTCACCGGTTTTGAGAGTTATCAAAAATTTTGTAAAGAGATAGGTTTTAATGATAAGAAAAAAAGGAAACGAGCTCAAGATTATTTGGTAAATTGCATATCTCAGTCCAAAAATTCCCGTGGCATATATCTTATCCCGCATCCACGAAAAGATGAAATGATAGATGAATCAAGAATTGAGAAAGAATTTCCTTTTTCTGTTACAACTTTAAAAACAATAATAGATCGGGAAGAAATTGCGGAAGTATACGATCTTGAAGTAGAAGATGTTCATATGTTCTCGGCAAATGGTATTGTTGTCCATAACTCAATGTACGGCTTTGCTACCGACGAAACGCCTGAATTCTTGCCGAAGGGCGTGGTGCTGGTACATAAGCTCGCAAAGCGCCTAGAGGAAGCAAGAAAAAACAAAGAAAAAAAGAAAAAAATAACCTGGCTCAAACCGGACGGAAAAACTCAGGTCACTTACGTAGGCGGAAAGTTGCACACTGTTTTAGTCAGCGCTCAGCATTCGGAAGGCGTGAAGCTGGAGCAAATAAAAAAAGAAATTACAGAAAAAATAATCAAACCCCTCTTGTCTCCCGCCGAGCGCAAAACGGTTAAAATTTTAGTAAACCCTACGGGGCATTTCGTGGAAGGTGGCTTCTCGGCCGACACGGGTCTGACCGGGCGTAAAATAATGGTAGACACTTATGGAGGGATCATTCCGCATGGAGGCGGATGCTTTTCCGGCAAGGACGCCACCAAGGTGGACCGCTCTGGCGCATACATGGCGCGATATGTAGCGAAGAATCTTGTGGCAAATGGCTATGGCAAGGACGTGCTGGTGTCTGTGGCTTACGCCATCGGCATGGCTGAGCCTCTGATGGTAGAAGCCATAAATGAAAAAGGTGAAGACCTCTCGGAACTGGTTCGCCAGAATTTTGATTTCAAACCGCTTGCTATAATTAAAAAGCTTGGCCTTCGTAAACCGATCTACAAGCAGACAGCCACCTCCGGCCACTTCGGCAAAAAAAATCTCCCGTGGGAGAAGGTTAAGAAAATGAAATAAAAAACTTGCTTTTGCTTTTATAACGTTTTATAATAGTTGTATGTCAAGCATCATACAATTCACAATAAAAAAGGACGAGGATGGTGTTTACTGCGCCAAAGCGGTTAATCATCCGATTTTTACCTTTGGAAAAACTTTACCGGAATTAGAAAAAAACATAAAAGAAGCCACTGCGTTATATATAGAAGGTGAAGATTTGTCATCTCTTGGTCTTTCATCAAAAGAACCATCTTTAATGGTGAATTTTGAAATACCAAACATGACTTATGCCTAATAAATTAAGAAATTTATCTGGAAAAAAGATCGTAAAATATTTAGAGAAAAATGGTTTCTCTGTCTGTCAAACTCGCGGTAGCCATTTCAAAATGCGCCGAATTATTTTAACTCAAAAACAAACACTCACTGTCCCTGTACACAATTTTATACCAAAGGGCACCTTGCATGATATCTATAACCAAATTCTTGAATATATGCCAGAGTCACCAGAATTAAATAATTTTTTCTTTACGGAGTAAGAAATCTCCCGTGGGAGAAGGTAGAGAAAATGAAATAATTTACGCAAGAACTGTTCTTGTGCAGGATTAGTGGATATTATATAAATTGCTAGAACCTTTTTCTGTTCCGTCTGGTATATATTTGTCCTTTTCGTTTTCCGGAATTAAGCCAACAGCTTTGTCAAAAACTCTCATCACCGCTTTGCATTTTTCTTCTTTTCCTCGGTGTTGTTTGTACACACCTGGCATATCGGTAATATTACTTGGATCATATTCCGGAGTTACTTTAAAAGATCTTTCTTTCGGGTTGATGTCATACATCAGTCTGACTGTATTATTCTCTCTATTTAAAACAAAAAGAGGCATCCCCCTTTCTAAAACATTGGGCAGTGCTTCCCACCAACGATCATAACCTTTACCATTTCCATTTTTTAAAAATATCTCGCTCTTTTCAGTTAGTTTTGGCATTTCATTATCCCATTTTACATAAACACCGGCTATTTCAGGATTTTCAACAACAAGTTCATTGTAGCTAGTGTCTTCCCTCACACTTACCTCCTCATTACTCCAATTAGATTTTCTTAATATAGCGTTATCAATCGATCTTACTGTTGCGGATTCCTTGCTGTGGAATCTTCTGTCTTTCAAGCCCACTGCGACGGTGCCAGCGTCTCCAGGCGCTCCGCCCAAAACTCTTCCCCCAGACAACAGAACTCCCCAACTACCCTTCCCGAAGGTTCTTTGCTTGCTTCCCTCGTGTAATGTCGAGACAGAAATAGTTGGCTCAAGACCGTGCAAAATATCTAGCTGATCATTGAAATCTAATTTCTGAGTATCAATAGCTCTGTTGTTGGCGCTTGGTTTCCAGCTAGCGTCGACTATGTCGTGAATAAAGAAAACACCATGTTTGCTTGCTAATTTGGAAACATTTCTTCCCTCCTCTTCTTCCTGTAATTCCAATTTCTTTTTATTATCCCAATCTGCGTTTTCTTTAGAGGCTTCTACCATCAATGATGCTAGTTTTTCTTCTTCTGCGATAAGGTAGTCGTAGGCATTAATAAGTTCATTTTTTTCAGCCAGCTTTTCTTCTTGATATTTTAAAATTTTTTCTTGAATGCCGAGATCTTTTTCGAGGTCTCTGATCTTGCGAAATTCCAGAACCCTGGTTATTATTTTTGATTTTTTATTATTTATTTCCGACCTAAGTTTTTCAACCGCTACTAGATATTCTTCAATACGTCTCTGTCCAGATTCTAAATCTGTCAAAACATTATTTTTTTCATGCATCGCTTCGTCCAAGCTTTTTGCACCTATCTTCCGGTAGAATTCTTTTCTTCCTTTTGCAAAGTTACCAAATTTTTCTATTTCTTCAGACATGTTTTTGCGAAATTACTGCTCCTTCTGCGCCGAGGTAAGGCGGAGCATTATTTCGTGCGCGGCCGCTTTAGAGTTGGAAACAATAACAGAATTATCATTTGCAAAGATGTACATGATTACGATCTTCCCCTCTCGGTCGTAGAGCACGCGAGCATTTTTGTTTTCAATAACTTCGTTTTGAAATTCTTTAGTCAGAAGATAGTTTGTATCCTTGGAAAGATTAATCCCTAAAAATCTATACAGGTCGGAAAACATTTTCCCCTCCCAAATACGCAAGGTATCAAAGATATCGGTCGTCGCGCGCATTTTAAGCAAAATAAAGAACCCCGGCCGAGGTGTTTCCGGAGAAGTTATGCCGACGTTGACCACTCCGAGCAAAAAATTATCACCAATAAAAAGTGGGTTGTTTCCAGGAACAAAATTGCCGTTGATTAGAGAAATAAACCGCCTCAACCCTATGATTTGTTTATTTTCAGTAAGATAAATGCCTTCTATTCCTTCATTTTTTACTTCGGTGGCGTTAATTTGGTTTAAAACGGCTTGCGTTATTTCTTCTTTTTTAAGTCCGAAAACTTCTAGAAAAGTACTCTTGTCGTTAAAAATAATCGGAGTGAATTGTTGTTCCACTTCCACCGTACCGATGTCTCTGTCAAACAAAAGAAAATAAAACAAGGTAATAAGAGCCACGGACAAGAGCAAGAAACCAGCGAACATGAAAAGTTTATTTTTTTTGGATTCCGGAGAAAGATTTTCTTTCTCCTCCTCGTGCTTTTCTTCTCCGTAAATTATTTTCTTAATCGGGCCTTCTTCGTTATTTTCAATTACCTCGGCCATGTCTCCGGCGTAAGTTTCCACAATTCTATTTTTTATTTCTTTATCTTGCTCCATTTTTTCCATTGAAAAAATCTTTATCCGCTTCTTTGATGGACAGGCCGATCTTTCCCCTTTCTTTGTCCACGTTGATCACTTTTACCGGCACGATCATGCCTTCTTTTATTATATCCGATATTCGCTCGACGCGAAATGGCGCGAGCTCGGAGATGTGCACCATCCCGTCCGTGAAAGGGTTTAAGGCCACAAAGCAGCCAAAGTCGGCGATTTTTACCACCTCGCCTTTTAGCACTTCCCCTGTTTTAAATTCATGCGTCATTTCTTCCACAATTGCTTTCGCTTTTTCCGCTGAGCCGTTTTTGCCAGTTAAGTAAACTGTACCGTCGTCTTCGATAGTTATCTCCGCGCCAGACTTTTCTTTAATTTCTTTAATTGTTTTTCCGCCACCACCGATCACTAGGCCAATTTTTTCCGGATTGATTTTAATGATCAAAATCCTCGGCGCGTTTGGAGAAATGTTCTCTCTCGGTTTTGGAATTTCTTTCTCAATTCTGTCGATAATGGCCAAACGCGCTGCCTTGGACTGCCTCATCGCTTCACCAAGTATTTTTATCGGCACGCCTTCCACTTTTACATCCAGCTGGATAGCCGTCACTCCAGCCCTCGTCCCGGCAATTTTAAAATCCATATCGCCATGATGATCCTCCGGCCCTTGGATGTCTGTCAGAATTTTATATCTTGGGATTTCCCCCTCTCCTTCATAAGGAGAGGGTTGGGGTGAGGTCTTTCCCATCATCAAACCCATAGCGATGCCGGCGACCGGCGCCTTGATCGGCACTCCGCCATCCATCAGCGCTAGCACTGAAGCGCAGATACTGGCTTGAGAAGTAGAACCATTCGAAGCCATTGATTCAGAAACCAAACGCATCGTATAGGGAAATTCTGAGACAGTTGGCAAGACCATCGCGAGCGCCTTTTCGGCCAAAGCTCCGTGCCCGACTTCTCGCCTATTTGTAAAGCCTGCTCGGCCCACTTCCCCGGCTGAGTACGGCGGGAAATTATAATGATGCATAAATCTTTTTTCCACTTTCAGTTGTAAACCATCCACCAGGTTTCTATCTTCCGGCCCGCCCAAAGTAAGGACAGAGAGCACGTGCGTGCCTCCGCGGTAAAAGATCCCAGAGCCGTGCAGTTGGCTCGAGAGCCCTCCAGCCTGCGCATACAAGTCGCGAAGCTCGTCCATTTTTCTGCCGTCTGCTCGTTTGTCTTCCTCTATCGCTTTTTTATGCAAGATTTCATTTTCCGTGTCATCAAATAAATTGTCTTCCAGAGCAAAGTCTGCTCTCTCAGGGAATTTTTCTCGGACCATGTTGTTCCACGTAGTATGCAAAGCATCTATTTTTGCTTTGCCGGGACCTTCAAAGATAGCTTCGTCCATCTTGGGCAAAATGCTTTCCTTAAACAGCGCCACTGATTCCGGAGAAATTGTTTCTTTCTCAATAACTCTTTTTTCTTTGCCTATTTCTTTTACAATATTTTTTTGAAAATTTTCTAATTTGGTTATTTCAAGACTTGCCTGCTTTAATGCCTCTTCTAATTCTTCTTCGGTGTTCTGGTGGGCCGAAGCTTCGATCATGTTTATGTTCCCGTCTTTTCCGCAAACCGTCAGGTCAAATTTGTACTGCGAATCATCCTCTCTTAATTTTTGCGAAGGATTTATTTTTAAGTTTTCGCTGTCGTATTTGCCTATGCGCACACAGCCCACCGGCCCAGCCCAGGGGATATTGGAAACAGCTAGAGCTAGAGAGGCTGCGTTCACGGCTAGAATGGTCGGATCATTGTCATCCACCGACAAAACAGTGACTATCACTTGCACCGCATGACGCATGGACTGGTCAAAGAGCGGACGCAAAGTCCTGTCGATGACTCGGCTGGCGAGGACCGCATTCTCGGAAGGTTTGCCTTCCCTTCTCACAAAACGAGAGCCAAGAATTTTCCCCGCCGCGTAAAATTTCTCCGTATAGTCCACCGTTAAATTGAAAAATCCTAAGCCTGCCTGCTTATCCTTGGACATACAAGCAGTGGCAAGGACTATCGTCTCTCTATATTTTAAGATTACTGAACCATGCGCCTGCTCAGCTAAATCAGTAAAAATAGCAGTTAATGTTTTTTCACCGATCTCCACACTATATTCTTTTTTTTGCATAACTTAGATTAGCATTTTTTGCTAAAAAAGCAAAAATTATTTCGCGCCCATGAGGTATTTTCTAGGATTTTCGGAAAGATCCACAAAGTCATCCACCGCTTCGCGTAGCTTGCCGGAAGTCGACTTGCCGAAGGAAACGACTTCTACTTGCACCCCGATAGTCTGTAAATATTCTACGAGTGGAATAAAATCTCCATCGCCGGAGATTATCACCACCGAGTCCAGCCGAGGTGACATCTTGATAGCGTCTACGGCTAGCCCGACGTCCCAGTCTGCTTTTTTGGCGCCCCCGGGAAAGATTTGCAAATCTTTTGTTTTGGTTTCAATGCCAAGCTTCGCCAAGGCTTCAAAGAAATTCTTTTCATCTCCAGCTTCGGTGGTTATCACATAAGCCACAGCCCGCACAAGCTTCCTGCCCGCCACTGCGTCTTTTAGCACCGCGCCGAAATTTACCCGCGCCTGATATAGGTTGCGAGCTGAGTGATATAAGTTCTGAGTATCAATAAAAACTCCGACTCTTTGTTCTTTATGTTTTATAACTGTCATGTGTATATTATAGCAGGTTTTTAAAATTTGTCGCAGGCGTACTTTTTAGAAAGCCTTGCGCAGGGTGCAGAAAAATTTTGCTATTTTAGAGGCTACGGAGGCCGACGGGCCGAGTCCTGAGTAATTTTTTAGCAAAAAAATATACGTGCTCTAAAATGGCAAATTTTTTCTGCAGATATCTTAGGCTAGGTCCATCTTCTTCAAGAGCGCTGTGTATCGAGGCTTGCTTTTGCGTTCTAAATATTTCAAATGAGTGCGCCTGTCCGCCACCATCTTGATGAGCCCTCGGCGAGAATGATTATCTTTTTTGTGCTTTTTTAAATGTTTAGCCAGTTCGTTGATCTGCGTAGACAAAACAGCCACCTGCACTTCTGGAGAGCCAGTATCCGTTTCGTGTATCTGATTTTTCTTTATAACTGCTTGTTTTTTCTTAGTTGTTAACATGTTCACAATATTAACACAAAACTGTTATAATTGCAATATGTCCTCTTTAAGACAGCTTAAAACCCAATTTTTGGAATATTTGGAGATTGAAAAGGGTTCGGCGTTAAGAACAATCGAAAATTATGACCATTATCTTGATCGCTTCATCGCCTTCGCCAAAAATCAAAAAATCGAGAGCGCGGAAGAAATCACCAACGACCTAATAAGGGAATTTCGGCTCTGGCTGAACAAACAACCCGCCTTCGCTAAAGCTTCGGCGGGCAAGCCCTCCGGCGGATTTGAGATAAAAGGAACTCTTTCCAAAAAAACGCAAAATTATTACATGATAGCTTTGCGTGTTTTTTTGCGGTACTTAGGAAAGAGAGACATCAGCTCTCTTTCGGCAGACAAGATAGAACTGGCAAAAATACCTGAAAGGCCCATTGATCTCATAACCCCCGCGGAGCTTTCCCGCCTGCTCGATGCTCCAGATGGAAACGACATCAAAACTCTTCGAGATAAAGCGATATTGGAATTACTTTTTTCAACCGGCTTGCGCGTTTCGGAACTCTGCTCTCTCCCCCGCGAGATCAGCACGGATTTCGAAGAGCTTTCTATTCGTGGCAAGGGTGGCAAAGTTCGCGTGGTTTTTATTTCCGAAGGCGCCAGAGCCGCCTTAAAAAAATATCTGAACGCACGCAAAGACATGGAAGATGGTTTGTTCGTGGAAGTTTCCCCGAGGCAAGACTTAGAGGCAAATAGTAAAAATAAAAAGTCCCCAAGTTCAGCTTTTGCAAAACATTTAACAAAAAGATCCATCGAGAGGATCGTCAAACATTACGCCATCAAAGCAGGTATTTCAAAAAAGGTTACCCCGCACGTTATCCGCCACTGCTTCGCCACCGACCTCCTGGGGAACGGCGCAGACATAAGAAGCGTGCAAATAATGCTCGGGCACAGCAATATTTCCACCACCCAGATCTACACCCACGTCACCGACAAACAACTACGCGACATCCACAAAAAATTTCACAATAAAAAGTAGAAGAATAACTGTTGTTAAATTAAGCATATGCATAAATTAACAACACCACTTTCTGACGGCCGTCTTAAAATGGTATTTAATACACCTCCTGTTTATAGCAATTTTCACAATAAACTATTTCAGGCCTATCAGGCGCATAGCTTGTCTCAACCTCAGTATCACAACGGCCTGCTCCATGGGAATGAGAAATAGTATTCTGGTATTCTCCATTTTCTGATTTCTCTCCCGCGCATTGGCACTGGCGTGAATATAATTTATTTGGATTAATTCTTCCAATTCTCTCATAGAATCTGCACATGAAACACTTTCTCGGAATAGGAATATTCATTTTCCGCAACAAAGTTAATTCTCCCCGCGTAATTCTGTACGCTTTTTTGCATTCTGTACATTCTAAAATTTCTTCCAGGATTGAATCCGGCATATCCCCCACTGTTTCAGGCAAGTCTTCTGATTTGATTGTTGGTTCGTATTTTGTTGCCGAGCGGTCATTCCATTTAAAACCTTTTTCTACTGCTTCCTCTTTACTTAATCTAAAAAAAGGAAAAGCGGAAGATTCATTGTAGTCAAACAAAGACAAATCGTAAGGGAAAAAATCTCCATATCTCCAAACACGTCCAAGCTTATCGACATACGGCCTCTCGTTCATGTCTTTGATAATTTTTTCTCTCAGCACAAAATATTCTTCCTTGGAGTATTGCTTATTTAAAATACAATATTGCCCCTTCTTAAGGTTGCAACAGCCGAAACAATCTTGGCATCCAGGCACCATCATTGAATATTCGACGTTGTTGGCTTCGCGAGACGCTAAAAAACAAAACTTAATGTTTTGGCTGTTGTTCCCGACAGATATGCCATCGCAACATAATTCGATATTTTCTCCCCATCCGGATATGTCATAACAATCTTTGGCGGACGGGGCTAGCATAAACTGGCAATTTTTTGAGTCCTCCACGTAAACAGATTGATAAATATTTTTTGCATTTTTAGAATAATAAACATAATCTCCGGAAGAGTTTGTGTTCTGTCTGCCATGATAATATTTTCTTGGAAATTTCAGCCAGAATTTTCTGGATCTTTTTTTAAAATCCTCAATTACTGAATACTTATCCAGGCCAAACGATTCTAGTTTCGCAGAATATTCTTCCTTGGTGTATTGCTGGTTCCAGATACAGTAAGATTTTTTCCTGAGATTTACACAGCCGAAACAATTAGAACACCCGACACAGTCTTTCGAAAACCAAGTATCCAAGCATTCATCACAATTTTCAGAATATTTAATTTTTGAACCATTTCCGTCGACCACGTCGTAGCATAGTTCTCCTTTGTTTAGGGTTGTGCAGTCCATACTATCCCTGGAGTTTGCAATTATTTCCGAATAATAAACATTCTCACAACGAGAAGCGTCAAAGACCAAGTAGCAATTTTTCGAGGCGCTAGTGTTGTTGGCATAATCACAATTAATATTTGTCGAGTCAACTATCAGATTGGGCCAAGGAGTTTTTTTCTGTAATTCGTTAAATTGTTCGAAAAAATTCTTCGATGGATCATAATCTTGCCCGAAATCCTTTGCCTCCCAAGCATCTCCCCACCAATCTTTATTGAAATAAACTTTGACATTTTTATCCGGCGCAAAAAAAGTAACCATGTCCTTACCCGTCAGGTCGCATTTGCGTTTATATAACGTTCTGTCGTTTCTAAACATCAAGCGTTTTTGGAATCGGCACTCAGCGCAAAAAGTCGGTGCCGGAATTTTCATTTTTTCGTAAAAATTAAGATCCTCTGACTCAATTAAAAAGTCTTTTTGGCAATTTTGACAGTTTTTTGTTTCTGGTTCCATAACACGCATATTATAACTTATATAAAAAAACATTTCATAATAAAAAATAGAAGAACCTCACCCCGCCTTTGGCGCCCCTCTCCTTGCCAAGGAGAGGGGCCTGGGGTGAGGTGAATTGGTGATATACTAATCTCATGCGTATTATCAGCTGGAACACAAACGGCTTGCGGGCGACGGTGAGGCAGGGGCTCCTGGCTCCCCTTTTTCAGAAGTACCAGCCGGACATTTTGTGCTTGCAGGAAACTAAGGCCGAGCCGGAGCAACTGCCGGAAGAAGCGCGGAATGTTCCCGGCTACTATTCTTACTTCTCACATCCAAAAATTAAAAAAGGTTACAGTGGAGTGGCGATCTATACCAAGGAAAAACCATTGGAAGTTTTTTATGGCATGGGCGTCAAGGAGCTGGACGACGAGGGCAGACTTCTTGGCGCCAAATACAAAAATTTCACTTTGATAAATGTTTATTTTCCAAATGCCGGCAGAGAGCTTCTTCGGCTAGACTATAAACTTAAATTTTATAAAAATTTTTTAAAATTTATTTTGAAATTACGAAAGGCCGGCGAAAATGTTATCTTTTGTGGCGACATCAACACCGCGCACAAAGAAATAGACCTCGCCCGCCCGAAAGAAAATATTAAAAATACCGGCTTCTTGCCCATCGAGCGCGCTTGGATTGATAAAGTGGTGAAAAATAATTTTGTAGATATTTTTAGAAAATTTTATCCCGACAAAACCGGAGCATATACTTATTGGGACCAAAAATTCCACTCTCGCGACCGCAACGTCGGCTGGCGAATTGATTATTTCTTTCCGAGCCTTGAGCTTGTGCCAAAAATAAAAGGCACCGGCATACTCTCTGACTACCCAGGCTCAGACCACTGCCCTATTTGGCTTGAAATAAAGTAAAGAGTTCCAAAACAAACCTAATACTTATGATATAATTTACAATTATGAACATTTGGTTTATACACGCTTTAATTGCCGTAAGTGCTATTGGAGGAATGATGGCACTTTATAAAGTACCTACAACAAAGGGACATAATAAATATACATATTCTTTTCTAAGTTTTTTTGTAGCAACTATATTAAGTTTTATATTTTTCTATAAATATATTTATGTAGATTTCTCTACGATACTTTTTGGTTCTTTATGGGGATTTGGATTTGCGATTGTCACGATGCTTCAAATGGAATTATTAAAAAAGCTTGACACGAATGCAGTATTTCCAATCACAAGCCTTTCATCACATGTACTTGTTGTCATAATTGGACTTTCATTTTTTCATGACAAAATATCATTTATTCAGTTTTCAGGTATGCTGTTAACTTTTATTATAGTTGGTTTTTATAACAACAAACATAAGCATATAACCTTTGAAAATGGGTTATTACCAGCAACGACTGCACTTATTTTATTATCAGTAGCAACAAAATTTATTCAAAAATTTGGATCAATAACAGTTGAACTAAAGAACTTTATTTTCTGGCAACTTTTTTTTGCCATGATTATGTCTTTCGTAATATTACTAATAGTAAATAGAAAAGATTTAACTCAAAAAATATTAGTGTCTAGGCAGGTAGTATGGTGGTCAATTACTCTCGGTATTTGTAATTTAATTGGAACTGCTGAAATTGTAAAAGCTTTATCAATAGGACCATTTTCTCTTGTTTACACAATAAACAGCTTTTATATTCTTATTACTTCTATAATAGCGTGGAAATTTTTTGATGAAAAATTAACAAAACATAAAGTTATATTTTTATTACTTTCAATTATGGCTGTAATATTAATTGGGTTAGGTTAAATTTTAACTAAAAACCTTATTTTAAATATTAAAAAGTATGATATATTTTTAATATGTTCTACACCTATGTACTTAAAAGCAAGAAAGATGGTAAAATGTATACTGGATATACAGATAACTTGAGGAAACGTTTTAAGGAACACAATACTGGAAGATCTATATATACTAAAGCACGGGGTCCATTCGAATTGATTTATTATGAGGCATGCACCGAACAGAAAGACGCACGGTCGAGAGAATTGTACCTTAAATCAGGGAAAGGCAAGAGATATATCAAATCCCGATTAAAGCGTTTTCTGTTTCTAGGAGCATGAATCCCGTACGAAGTTTATGTACTATGTTTATACGGGAAGAAAAATTTTGATTATTATTTAATTTAAGTAAGGACAATAAATACTCTTTACTTCGTACGGGATGAACCACACAAGATTAGACCAGCTTTCGGACGGCATATTTGCCATCGTGATGACGATTCTCGTTTTTGACATAAAGGTGCCGGCCATCTGGGGCCAGATAGACAACCCCGGCCTTTGGCTTGAGATTGAAAAATTATTCCCCTTGCTCTTGAGTTATGTTTTAAGTTTTGCCTTGCTCTTCACTTACTGGCGAGCGCACCACTTCTTCATTACTGTCTATGCGAAAAACGTAGATTCGATGCTCACCAACATCAACGCTTTGTTTTTTATGTTGATAAGTTTGGTGCCGTTCTCTGCTAGTATCCTGGGCCAATATAACAATAACGAACTATCCATAATAATTTTCGGAGCGCATATAATTTTGATCGGCCTCACTCTGTATTGGATGCGCCGCTATGTGCTTTACTCGGAGCACATTAAAAACCCGGAAATTTCCAAAAGAGAAATCCGCGGCAGCACCATCCGCACCCTGGTGCCGGTGTTTTTCGCGCTCGTCGCCATTCCCCTTTGTTTTTGGAGTATCAATATTTCTTTATTTTTGTTTACCCTGGCGGTGATTTTCAATCTTTCTTCTTACAGCACTCAGCTTTTTGAAAATATTCTAAAAGGACTCCACCACCTCCTCTTCGGCGCCGACCTCAAGGGCCACTTCGCGGATTAAAATTGTAAGTGTTATCAAACTTGACGGCCGGACAAAAGTGATAACAAGAAAATAATTATGAAACCAGAAATAAAAAAATGTCAGAATTGCAAGAAAGATTTTGAAATTGAGCAAGAGGATTTGAATTTTTATGAAAAAATATCTGGATCCGCCTCTGGCGGAAAAGTCCCGGCACCGACTTTTTGTCCAGAGTGTCGCCTCGCCCGAAAATTAATGTGGAGAAATGAACGATCTTTATACAAGAGGACTTGTGACTTGTGCCAGAGAAACATTATCTCCATGTTTAAGCCGGATGCTCCTTTCCCGGTATACTGCCACGAATGCTGGTGGAGCGACGGCTGGAACCCGCTTGATTATGGCCAGGAATATGACTTTAGCCTGCCTTTTTTCGAACAATTTAACGAATTACAGAAAAAGGTTCCGAGGCCGTCCGCCTACTCTACCGCAAATTTAAACAGTGAGTACTGCAACCACTCGGCGCACATGAAAAATAGTTACCTTGTTTTTGGTAGTTGGTTTTCAGAAAATTGCGGATATGGCCAAACAGTTATGGAAAGCAAAGATTGTTGGGATTGCTTGTTTCTTCGAAAATGCGAGTTGTGTTTTGCTTCCACTGACTGCACTTCTTGCAACCAAGTATTTTTCAGCCAGAAATGCACTGGCTGTATTGACTCGGCTTTCTTGTACGACTGCCGAAATTGCCAAAATTGTCTTTTTAGTTACAATCTGCGCAATAAAAATTATTATGTTTTCAATAAGCAGGTTTCCAGAGAAGAATTTGAAAAAACGAAAAAAGAAACGCTTGGTTCTCGTCCCCTGCTTGAAAAAGCCCTAGCGGATTTCAGAAAAAACCTAGCCGAAAATGCAATCCATAAATTTATCACCGGTGAACGCAACCACAATGTCTCCGGGGAATTTATTTCCAACTCAAAAAATGTTCATAATTCCTATTATATTGACAACGGTGAAAATGAAAAATACGCTGTGCGCGGAGGTGTGGGGCAAAAGGACGCAATGGATGTTTTCGGAGTTCATTCCGGGGAGTTGTGTTATGAATGCAACAACATAGACTTCTCTTCACGATGTTTTTTCAGTCTGAATGGAGAAAATAATATGAGTTCAAGTTACTTAATAGACTGCGATCATGCAAACAATTCCTTTGGCTGCATCTCGGTCCATAAAAAGGAATATTGTATTTTAAACAAACAATATTCAAAGGAAGAATATGAAGCTCTGGCCCAGAAAATCAAAGAGCAGATGAACGAGGTGCCATACTTGGGCAAGAAAGGGAGAATTTATAAATATGGAGAATTTTTCCCAATTGAACTGTCCCCTTTCTTTTACAACGAAACCATCGCTTTGGAATATTTCCCCTTAGATCAAGAAAAAGCCGAGAAAATGGGTTATGTTTGGGACAAAGTTGAAGAAAAAAGTTATGTTCCCACGAAAAGCTGGAAAGATTTGCCGGATACGATAGACGAAGTGGACGATTCTATTCTTTCTGAAATTATTTTATGCCAGGCTTGGGATGAAGACAAAGACACCGCTCAAAATCACAAGTGCACTAAGGCGTTTAAAATTATCCAAAATGAATTAACGATGTATAAGAAATGGGGTATCCCTTTGCCTCGAAAATGCCCCAACACCAGATATTTTGAAATGTCCCAACTTCGTAATTTGCCAAATTTCTGGCATCGTTCCTGCATGTGCGAACTTAAAAACCACACTCACGGCGCGCAAAAATGCGCAAACGAATTTGAAACTTCCTACTCCCCCGACCGGCCAGAGAAAGTTTATTGCGAGACCTGCTACCAGCAAGAAATTTATTAAAAATTACCAAACAAACCAATTTAGCATTAGCATACGATCGTTTCTTATTGCTAAAATTTTATTTATAAAGTTCACTATGAGACCCAATACGGATAAACAAAGCCGTATCACCAATCACTTCATATAATGCGCGCAGGTCACCAGTAATATTTATGCTTCGGCAACCTTCGAATGGATAGTGGACTGCATGATTATTCAACAATAGATTAAACGAGTTTATCTGAAATAATATCATCTTTTCATAAAACTGCTCTTTTGTTTTCTTTGAAAGTTTAACAAATTGTTTATCAAACTTCTTAGACGAAAGATATTGCATAGAATTATAAAGCCTTCAGGTGGGCAATAAATTCTTCCGCAGTATTAAAAGGTCCGGAGATATTTTTTCCAGCTTTATAATCATTTCTTGCCTCCTCAATGGCCGAAATGGTTTTCTTGTTCGGGATTGGTGCGTAAAAAGTCACCTGCCTTTCAATCACAAATTCTTTTAGATAATTGTTAACCAGAGTACCAAGCGGAAGACCCATTTCCTTGGCTAGCTTTTGCGCCCTTTGCTTAAGAGCTTTATTTGTTTTTATTAACATTGTCGTATACATATACTCAAGTATATATTCTGGTATAGAATTGTCAAGTGAAAAAGCTGAAATTGTTTTACTTTAAACAGAAAACACAATGGGGGCGGGAGACGATGTTGTCTCCTGCCCCCGATACCTCTTTATATTAAAATACAATCCATTGCTTCTTTTTGTTGCGCCCGCGACTTTTTGACAGCTCCAGTAGCCCACGCAATACCGAAGGATATCACTTGAGCTACGAGGAAGAACATAATCAGAGGAAGTGAATCTTTAAGATTTTGTCTCTGTATCACTACACCAATGATATTGGAGAAAAATCCTACGACCAAACCACTGAGTGCTCCAGTAAGGCCAGCAACAAAACCACCAGCAACAGCCAAAGCAATTATTCCTGCGAGTAAACCCGTAATGGTAGCATGCTCGAGGATAATAAAAATACCAAGGATCCCCGTTACGATTGTTGCGGTGAAGAACGATGCGTATAAGAAGAAAAGCCTTTTCAGATTCACACCCATCCACGCACCCTTGACACTCACTACCAGCAATAGAATAACTGGTAACCAAAGAAAGAGAACTGATAATCCAACATCAGAAGACTCTTTCACTTTTAGCATTGCCACAGGATACGGGACAAAACGCTTTCCGTCGAAGGTAACCCGAGCATCCCTAGCAGAAATTTTTGTGTGAAGCCATGGGAAGTCTAGGGAATAGATAACCTTTTTCTCGTATCCATCCTCTATCGTCACTTCCCTTTTCTTCCCGTCGCGGAGTTTAAGAGCATCTTCGGGCAAAAGCCCTTTGGGCCTGCCCTGAATTATCTCCGGGTCAGGTACCGTCGTAATGACTAGTTTGTCTCCCTCCCATGTTGGGACACGCTCGGCATACGCCATACTTATGGCACACAAAAATCCTAGAAGTAACATTACAACAATCACTAACCAGTCAACCTTTGTCAGTCTCATTTTCTCCCCCTTTCATCCTATGTTAGTTGTCAATGAATCCTTACAACAAAATAACCATTATTTCTATTGCTACTATAGGTACCAAAACTCACTTTGTCAAATTGGCTAACCTGCCAGGTCGACCAATTTTTATTTTCTCACTCCGTGTTTAGTGTGGAGTTTTTCTATTTCTTTTTCTTCAAGTTCTTCTTTTTTTTCTTTGCCTCTGTCGCCGAGAGTTTTTAGTTCGGCGTCGCCGAGCATGTTTAGAGATTTTACTAATCCGGCCAAGTGGCTTTCGGTGTTTTTTTTCGGATCATCCAGCACTTCTTCGAGCAAGGCGTTCAAGATCCAGCCCATCCGCGGCCCGGGCTTGATTCCAAGTTCTTTGATCATATATTCTCCGTTGATTTTTAGTTGCCCGACAGAGATAGGGTCATGCAGCGCTTCTTCGATCATGGCAAAATATTTTCGGAGGCGGTAAGGCGTTTCTTTTTTCTTCATCCCTACCCTGTCGCACTCTCGCACTTCCATCAAAAGCCAAATATTTTCTTCCCCCACCTTGGCAACAATTCTCCGCACCGCAGAAAGGGTGATTAGCTCTGTATCCGAGAAAAACATATGGTTGCGGACTAATTTTTCCACCAGTTCGGTTTCTTTTTTGGGAAATTTTAATCTCTCCATTATTTTTCTGGTCATCCGCGCGCTCACCACTTCATGGCCATAGAATGTGTACTTCTTTTTACCGCCTGCATCTCTTTGCATGCCTTCTTTTTGAGCGACAAGGCGGTGATCGCGCACTTGCGTATCTCTCCTCGCTTTCGGTTTCCCAATATCATGAAAAAGTGCCGCCAGCCGTACCTCAAAGGACCAATTTTTATCCGCAGCGTGCGCCAGAGCGTGAAGCAAATGATCCCAAACATCATAAATATGCTCCCCAGATTGTTCACACCCTATCCCCTCTTCTAGTTCTGGAATTATGTTTTTCAACAAGCCAAATTTCTGAAGCATCACCACCCCAGAAGAAGGATTGGCACTAGTTATTATTTTTTCAAACTCATCGCGAATTCTCTCTTCGGAAATTTTTTTTATTAAATCTGCATTTTTTAAAATACTTTCCATCGTTTCATACGCCACAGAAAAATTAAGCTGGCAAGAGAAACGAACGGCCCGCAACATTCGCAAGGCATCCTCTTGGAATCTCTCGTCCGGGCTCCCGACGGCTTTCAGGGTTTTGTCCTTTATGTCCTTTATACCTCCAAACAAATCAACTAGATGTCCTTTAGAATTTAGCGCCAGCGAATTAACCGTAAAGTCACGTCTTTTAAGGTCGTCTTCTACGTTATCACTAAATTTAACCTCATCCGGATGCCTAAAATCACTATATTTTTCCTCAATTCTGTAAGGGGTAACCTCAATAATTACCCCTTCTGCCTTCGGCATCTCCCCCTTATCAAGGGGGAGAAACAAAGAGGGGGTCGTTTCTCGTGAAACAATCACCCCAACAGTTCCAAAGGTATTCTCATAAACGGTTTTCTCAAATAGTTCGATAATTTGCTCCGGCCTGGCATTAGTTGTAATATCCCAGTCTTTTGGTTCCCTATCCATAAAAAGATCACGCACGCACCCCCCTACCAGGTACGCCTCAAAACCAGCCTTTTCTAAAGTATCTGTTACATGTGAAACTTCTTTTGGGATTTTTGTTATTAAGTTTTTGAGATTTTGTTCCACTATATTTTTGTGCACCCGGAGGGACTCGAACCCCCAACGACAGTTCCGAAGACTGTTGTGATATCCATTTCACTACGGGTGCAGAATTATTTATTAATAATGTTTATTTTACACTATTTTAATAAAAATTGCATTAATATAATTTAAATATTATAATGAAGAAGTCTTTTTATAAAATAAAATTATAAAAAGTAATGCGGCCATGGTTTAGTGGCAGAACAACTGGTTGCCAATCAGTTGGCGGGAGTTCGATTCTCCCTGGCCGCACTATTTGCTAGTGTCCTTTACATTTTTCTTTTGTTTATAATCATTTTTTAAGAATTGTGGATAACTATGTTAGTACTGTTCATAAAGGACACGTTTCAGGGACATTAATTTTTGCCTTTTTTGTGTAATATAGCTTGTGAGATAAAGATATTTTAGTAAAAGACACCTTAAATAGACCATTTGTTTCACGTGAAACGTGTTTCATACGAAACTAAATCAATTTTTAAAAAATAACATAAATTTACTTCTCGCCTTGCCGAGATATGTAGTATGCCAAAGGTTTTTACATCATTAACTCAAAAAACTGGCGAGATTGGTGAAAATATAGCTGTAAAGTTTCTCGTGAAACATGATTTTTTGGTATTGGAAAGAAATTACACCAAAAAATGGGGTGAAATAGACATAATCGCCGAAAAAGCTAATAAATTACACTTTATTGAGGTAAAAAGCGTTTCGCGCTTGCCCGCCGAAGCTTTAGCGAAGGCGGGTGAAACACTAAGGGATGTTACACATGAAACTCTTGATCATTATCATCCAGAAGACAATATGCACCCTTGGAAGCTTAAACGTTTATCAAGGACAATCCAGACTTACCTCGTGTCCGAGAAGGTTCCTGAAGAAAAGGAGTGGCAAGTAGATTTATTAGTGGTGTTTTTAGACACAAAAAACAAAAAAGCCAGAATAAAAGTGGTCAATGATATTATTTTGTGATATATTGAGTCAGCATCGGGCCGTAGTATACCGGTAGTACAAGTGCTTTGGGAGCATTTAGACTGGGTTCAATTCCCAGCGGCCCGACCAGTTGAAGCCTTTGCGGGCTTGCCCGCCGAAGCTTTAGCGAAGGCGGGATTAGTTTAGTGGTAGAATAAGAGTTTTCCAAACTCTGGGCAGGCGTTCGATTCGCCTATCCCGCACATGATAATCTTGATAAGCATAGGAGCGCTGGTTTCCACTTTTTTGGGCGGAATGTTTGCTTTGCGTTTTAAAGACAAACTGCATTTAATTTTAGGATTCTCCGCCGGAGCGGTTATCGGAGTAGCTTTTTTTGATCTGTTGCCCGAAGCCATAGGATTGGGAAGTGGGAGTTATGATGTTGGCCTAGTCACTTCAATTTCCGCCTTGGGTTTCGTAGTTTATATGATTTTAGACAGGTTCATCTTTTTTCATTCGCATTGTGATCCTGAAAGGGGAGAATGTAGCCAAAATAGGCGGGGTTTGCTCGGGGCTGGCAGCTTGTCTGTCCATAGTTTGATTGATGGAATGGCTATAGGCTTGTCTTTTCAAGTATCGGTGGCAGTGGGGATAGTGGTGGCAATCGCCGTTTTAGTTCATGATTTTTCTGATGGAATAAATACCGTAAGTATGATTTTGAAAAATTCTGGCACCCGCCGGCAAGCCTTTAAGTGGCTGCTGGTTGATGCTACGGCTCCTGTGGTGGGGGTTGCTTCTACTTTGTTTTTTTCCGTTTCTGAATCTACCCTAGGTCTAATTCTTGCTGTATTTACTGGGTTTTTCTTATATATTGGGGCTTCTGACCTTCTGCCGGAAAGCCATCACCATGATCATTCCACGATGTGGACCACAGTCTCGACTGTTTTAGGTATAGCTGTTTTGTACGGAGCAATTCACCTCGCTGGAATATAGAAAGGGATTATTAAATTTAGGGGCTTGGGAGCAAAACAAAAACAATACTTTTTTTGGCATACGCAATATTACATTCGTAAATCACATTCAGGTTCGAGTGCGAGCCGTGAAAAAGTATTGTTTTTGTTTTGCTATTTTTTCTAGTCTGCCCAGGAATTATCTACCCCAGGATTGTGCGCCCCTTTCACAGAGAAGTGAACGTGCGGGCCGGTGGAGTGCCCCGTAGAACCTACGTAACCTATAACTTCGCCCTGAGACACTTGGTCTCCAGCGCGAGAAGCTAGCTTGGATTGATGAGCATATAAGGTCTGAGTTCCGTTTGGATGAGCAATAATAACTAAGCCACCAAAGCCACCGTTGTATCCCATTTTGGCAAAAATAACTTTTCCGGAAGCGGAAGCGTGAATGGGAGTGCCTTTAGGGATAGCCAGGTCCACCGCGTTTCCGTCATGAATTCCTTGGCTGAGCCGGTAGCCGGGGACAGGGTTGATAAACCCGGCCAAGTTTCCAGCCGGATAAGTTTCATAAGTCTTTTTAGCTTTCGTATTTGTAGTAGTGCTTTTTGCCGGCTTCGCTTTTTCCTCGGTTTTAGAAGCATTTGGGATCATCAAGGTGTCGCCAACGGCTAGGGGAGTATCCAGGGCGATATCGTTGCTTTGAATAATATCATTCACGTCCGCCTTATAAAGCTTGGCTATACTTTGCAAAGTCTGCCCTTTGGTGACAGTATGCTCCAGCCCAGAAATAGGCAAAATGAGGAGAACGTCTCCTTCGGTAAGCTTTTCTCCTTTCTTCAGATCGTTGGCCCAGAGGATAGTGTCCACAGAAACACCAAACATGGTGGCTATTTGAGAAATGGAATCTCCTTTCCTAACCACATAAACACTGGTGTCTTCTGCTGAAGGGTCCGGAAAATCTTTCCCATCCGACACTCCCATCGGGCCAACATTAGGAGAAAGCGCCTTATTCTCAGAGATATTCTCTATATTTATGTCTGCCTCCTCCGGACCAACATTAGAGGAAACATTGGCTTGTAAGGCATAAACCTGATTACCAAATATTGAAGAAAAGAAACCAGCGCTAGCCGTCTGGATAGGAACGAGAAAAACCCCGAACGATACAGAAAGGGCCAAAATAGATTTAATTATTTTACTGACTATTTTATTTGTGGGTTTTATAAAACAAGCTAAATGTCGCGAGATTTCCTTTTCTAGCCTTTAAGAATAAGGGTAGAATCACAGGACGACCAATAGGTTCTGCAAACAAAGGGTTCTCACGATGGTTACTGTCTTCTCTAGAATTCGGCCAATTTGCCCCGTACCTCTCTTCAGCGCTACATTTCCAGAATAGCTCAAAAGGGGCCCAAAGTCAATCTGACCAGGGGTGCCTGTGGATAAGTTAAATGTAGGGTATTAAAAATAAAGATTTGACAAAATAAATACAAAGTATATACTTTAGGTATATGAAAACAGCAATGCTTAATATCAAAATAGACCCAAGGGTAAAAAGAGATGCAAGTAAGGTGGCAGAAGACTTGGGATTTTCCTTGTCTTCAATTATTAATGCCTCTCTAAAAGGACTCGTTCGAGAAAAGAGTATTTCTTTCTCCCTCTTTGAACCCTCTGACATTTTAAAAGAAGCCATTCGGGATACCAGAACCATGCGTGCTCATAGTAAAAACCATGGTCCTTTTTCTTCTGCCTCTGACGTGATGAAGTCTCTCCGTTCATAATTAATTTTATGCAAATAAGCTACGGACGAATATTTAAAAAAATGTTTAGCAAGCAGTCAAGACAAATACAGGATAAATTTAACGAACGGCTTATTCTTTTTATTGAAGATAAAACAAATTCCTTACTAAATACGCATTCTCTCCATGGTGAATGGCTAGGTTGTAAAAGTATAAATGTCACCGGTAATATTCGAGCTGTTTTTGAAGAACTTGGAGAAAATCATGTTGAATTTATTGCTATAGGAAGTCACCCTGAACTATATTCTTAAATATATGTGAATTTTTGTTAAAAATTTAGCTAAAGGGTATAATGTGAACTATGGAAGAAGGGAAAAAACCTCAACTAGAAATGCTAAACCCCAAAATGCCAGGGGTTGCTTACCCCACCTTAACTGATGTTACTCCAGGAAAAATTGATCTAAAAACCCCCGAAGAAAAAACCCTTGAAACAAAAACAACGGCAACCCCTCAGCCAAAAACAGACACCGAAAAAGCTGAAATAGAAAGAGAAAACAGAAGAGCGGAAAGAGAACAACAAACGAGGGAAAGACTAATGCAAGCAACAGAAGCTATTAAAAAATTGAGTGGAATTGAAACTCAGAAAACTCCGACTGAAATTGAAACTGAAAAAGCTGAAACAATAAGGAAACTACTTGAGAAAATAGAAAATTGTAAAAGAATAATTGAAGAAAATGAAAGAGAAATAAAATCTAATGAAGCCCAGAAGGAGAAATTGTTAAAAAGGCTGGCTGAACTAGAAGCAGAGCCAGAAGTAGATATTTGGGAGAAAGTATATGGAAAACACAAGGGGAGAACAAAAGAACCGGAAGCGGTTACTCCTCAAGTTTCTTCTGCCCCCAAAGAAACTGAAGCAGGTATAAATAAAAAAATATTAGAGCTAGAGGTAGAGATACACACTCTTTCTGACAAAAGATACGCAAAATTTAAGGAATTTATTAAGAGTGGGCTTTGGGACACACTAAAAGGGAAAACAAGAAAACTTGAAAATGAAAAAGAAGCATTACATAAAGCTTGGACAGAAAAAATTGAAGAACGTAATCTTTTATACCAAAGATTGGGAACCATGCGCAAAGCAAAACGAGAACAACAAAAGTATTAAAACACTTTTAATTTTTTATGGAACCAAATTTTGATAAAAAAACAGAAAAACAGAGGATTAGAGAAACTCTTTTTGATATAGAAGAAGTGAACAAAAAACTAGCAGAAAGCACGAGACAAGCGAGAGAGGAATTAAAGCAAGCCACGGATGCAGCTGAAAAATTGATGGGGACTAAAATTCCAGAAACTTCTGGGAAAAAAGAAAATGTCCCTAAATCTCCCGAAGTTGTGGAAGCTGAAAAAGAAATAGCAAAACTTTCCCCAGAAGAAAAAGAAAAAATTGCTTTTGGTTTAAACACTTTCGGTTTTTGGGCTGAAAAAAAGAAAGATGATTATTTTGCTAGCGTTTTTGATGAGTCACTGGAAAAAACTGACAAAAATGGAAAAATTATACAAAAGGGATTTAATCAAAAGGGAACTACGGGAAGATTTTGTGCAGAATTGAGGGATTATTTTATACGCAACTCTAAGGATGCTGAAAAAAAAGCAAATGACGCATCGGCCTTTTCTGATGTTAAGCTGGGAGTAAGCATTAAAGGAGAAAAAAGGGGGATAAACATAAGTGCTGGGAAGCAAAAAGCAATATTAAATCTCGGTGCTTTTTCTGGTAATGTTTTAAAATATGGAAGACTAATATATGACGCAACTGGAGTCACAATAGGTGCAGCTAATCGTATCGCAATGGCAGCCGGCATGGCAACCACAGTGTTGGCTGAAGCCGGAAAAGAAGCTCGGCTGAAAAATGAAGACGTAATCGAAAAAACTCGCATTCAAGATACAGACTTAGCAGCCAACGAAGCTTGGGAAATATATCAAGATGCGCAAAAAAATCAAAATTTTAAAAACGAAAAAACTGAAGCTTTTAAAAAAGCATACATGCTGGCTATGCCAAAAGACCTTTTAAAAAGGCTGGAAAACCCGAGTACTGCAAATAATTTTATTCAAAGAACACTAAGAAGGGAACTTCTGGGATATGAAAAAAATGGACATATTATTTTTGAAGGTGCCATATCAAGGCTTAATAAAGAAATAGAAAAACTGGAAAGTGACAATAACATCACAGAGGAAAAAAAGAAATTAGAGATAGAAAAACTTATAACAAAACAAAAAAAGAATTTGGAAGATTACGACCGTATTATTACACAATATGGCACTATAGATGGAATAGCTATGGCCCTGCGATATGCTCAAACAGCTGGGAAGGCAACCGTTGCAGCACTACAGGTGGAAACATTACTTATCACCGCAGATAAAATCTGTGAAGGGCTATCAAATATTTATCATCATTTTCATGATGCTCAAAAAGTATTTACTTTCAAGGTATCCGACCCTAAAGCTTTTTCTGATCCCTTGCCAAAGCCAGAGCCTGCGCCAAGCGCCTCAGTAACACCAGAAACTGCCACTGCCCCCGGGGCACCCTCGGCAATTAAAAATTTCGCAAACGAAGGCATTAAGTTTGAACATGGTAAGGGCGGGATACAGGGAATTTTGGATTTAAAAAAGCAGATTTTGGCTCAATACAATGGAAATTATTCCAATGCGCCGAAGAGCATCCAGGATTTTATGGATACCGATGCAACCAAGCAAGCGATCAAGCTCGGGCTTTACAACCCAGATAATCCTGAAGAAAGCGCCTTGATTCGCGAAGGTTCAGTTTTGAAATTTGATGCTCAAGGAAATTTAATTTTTCATGACGCAAAAACAGGTAAAGATGTAGCCCACTATGCGGGGAAAATGTTTGATTCAGGCGGAAGCGCGAAAATTTCTACAACAGACCATGCTAAATTTATTGAAAATAATGAAGAAACAGAAACACCAGCCACCGAATCTCCCCAAAAACCTGAACCCGAGAGAACGCCCGCTACGAATGATCTGGAAAAACAAACGCACGAAAGAGCCGAAAAAGCTAGGCAAGACCTATTAGATATGTATGAAAAAACAGAAACTAAAACAGACATAGAAACAAATCTAAACAAACCAGGACTTGGGTATCAAAAAGTAAGCATGGGAAGAAACTTCGAGACTGGTACTAAGGTGCACACTGGCAGTCTACTAAAAACGGGGAGCTCGCTCGAAACCGGAAGCCGAGTGGGCACTGGTAGCTGGGTAGGAGTTGGGTCTGGTGGCTATTATGGTGGCCAGCAATATTATGGACCCTTAACTATGGACTCCCTCGGCAGATATCACGACATAACCGGTAAAATAGTGTTTCCAGATATTTCCCCAGACAATAATGCTATTCTGCAGGATCATCCTGAATATGCTTACAATCCTTCTGGACTGACTGGCACAAAATTGATAGAAGCTTACGGCACCGGATATAAAAATATGAAATATTTATTTGGAGAAAATCCTTTAGTTTGGCAGAAATTAGGCGCGCTCAAGGCAGGCAAACTTATGGAGCAAGCAGGCAGGATAAATGATGCTTCAGCCGAAAGCAGTTTCGCGCACTATTTGAACTTACTTAAAGAGTTTTCTGATTTGCCACCGAAAACAGGGGTGTTTAACTCAGAAACCAGCGAATATTATATGGCTCGCGCTTTGCAAAAAATAACTGCCGATGGACTACTGGGAGAATTGAAAAAAAGTATGGAACAGTACAAGCCGAATAAATAGGCTGAAGTGCTTTTTATGTTAAGATGGTAGACATGCAAGACCATCTGCAAGGATTAAATAAAGGACAAAAAGAAGCGGCCCTACACACCGAGGGGCCTCTTTTGATCGTAGCTGGGGCGGGGGCCGGGAAAACAAAAACGATTACGCATAGAATTGTAAACCTGACAAAAAATGGCGTAGCACCGGATAAAATTCTCGCAGTAACTTTCACCAACAAAGCCGCCAAGGAAATGCGAGAGAGAATTGTCGCCGAAATTAAAAAAAATACTAGCGGACAAGACAGGGTTCCATTTATAAGCACTTTTCATTCTCTGGGAGTTTTTATTATCAAAGAAAATGCCCGGCTTCTGGGGCTGACTATATATTTTACTATTTTAGACGAAGGAGACACCACCTCTCTGATAAAAAATATTTTAAAAGACATCGGCATAGACCCCAAGCAATATGATCCAAAAAAAATAAAAAATATAATTTCGCAGGAAAAAGGAAAATTCACGCATTTGGCGGACTATGCGGAAAGGGAAGAGGGCGGGAACAGCCCTTTGGGCAAAATAGTGGCCCAAGTTTGGAATTTGTATGAAAAACAAAAAACGAAAGAAAACTCTTTGGATTTTGACGACCTGCTTTTGAAAGCGACAAAATTATTGAAGGAAAATGAAGAGATAAGAAAAGCTTATCAAAAAAAATGGGAGTATATTCACGTTGACGAATATCAAGACACCAACGAAGTGCAATATCTGATGTCAAAATTATTAACCGGCCCGGAGAGAAACATCTGCGTGGTCGGAGACGCCGACCAAAATATTTACTCTTGGCGCGGAGCAAACCTGAAAAATATTTTAAATTTCGAAAAGGATTACCCGAACGCAAAAATAATTTTATTAGAGCAAAATTATCGCTCTACGAAAAATATTTTAGAGGCAGCCAATGTAGTAATCAAAAAAAATAAATATCGTCCAGACAAAAATCTATTTACCGACAATATTCAAGGTGAGAAAATAGGCTTGTATGAGGCCGTAGACGAAACCGACGAAGCCGAATTTGTCGCCACAAAAATTCTGGAGATTCAAGATGGAAGACAAAATATTCTCGAGGGAACCCTTGGAAGTCGCGACGGCGACGGACAGAGAAAATTTTCAGCAGAAAATTTTTGTGGTGAGTCCGAGAATATTTTGTCTTCCATCTCTGTCCTTTACCGCGCAAACTTTCAATCTCGCGCGCTGGAAGAAGCGATGCTTCGCTACAACATCCCTTACCAAGTTTTGGGCGTGAAATTTTTTGAAAGAAAAGAAATCAAGGACACTCTGGCATACATGCGGGCAGCCTTAAACCCAGACAATTTGTCAGACATAAAAAGGATAATAAATTTCCCAGCCAGAGGTATAGGCAAGGTAACTTTAGTTAAAATTTTTGCTGGCCAAAGAGAAACTTTGCCGATAAAAATGCAAATAAAAATAAATAATTTTTATGACACCTTAGAGGAAATAAAGGAAAAAATTACCAGCGCGAAAACAAGCGAAGTAATAAAATTTGTGGTCAAAAAATCTGGCATCGAGAACGAACTTTCAAACGGCACCGAAGAAGATGCGGAAAGATTGGAAAACATCAAAGAGCTTGCTACGCTCGCATTAAAATACGACAATCTCAAAGAAGGAAAAGGAATAGAAAAGCTTTTAGAAGACGCATCGCTCGCTTCAGACCAAGATTCACTCATAATTGAGCAAGGGGAGCCCTCGCTCAAAAAAAATATTAATGCCGTAAAGCTGATGACCGTGCATGCTTCAAAAGGCCTTGAGTTTAAATATGTTTTTATCACTGGTTTGGAAGATGGCCTTTTCCCGCACCAAAGACAAAATGAAAGCAAAACAAATATAGATAGCGAGGAAGAACGAAGGCTTTTCTATGTGGCGCTTACTCGCGCGAAGGAAAAATTATTTTTATCTTTTGCCAATTTCCGCACTATCTTCGGCTCGCGACAAATAAACGCTCCCTCGGAATTTATCGGTGATATTCCGGCTGATATTTTGGAAAAAGAAGGAGAAGCTAGCGGAATAAAAACAATTTATTTATGAAAGCAAAAAAATCACTGGGTCAAAACTTTTTAAAGTCCGAAATTGCGCTACGAAAAATAGTCGAAGCAGGGGAGATAAAAAAGAGCGATATAGTTTTAGAAATCGGTCCGGGCAAGGGCGCGCTCACCGCTAAACTTTTAGAAAAAGCAAAAACCGTAATCGCGGTAGAAAAAGACAACGAGCTTTTCGAGTTTTTGAAAACAAAATTTGCAAAAGAAATAGAAACAAATACTCTCGTACTAGTATGCGAGGATATTTTGGAATTCGACATCGCTAAAGTTGTGAGGCAAGACCTCACAACTTATAAAGTTATCGCCAACATCCCCTACAACATCACTGGCGCAATTTTGAAAAAATTTTTAACGGCAAAAAACCAACCGGAAAGTATGATTTTAATGGTCCAGCACGAAGTAGCCAAGAGAATAGTAGCTCGTGACCCGCGTCACGGCGGGGCAGGTGGGAAAGAGAGCCTTCTTTCCATTTCAGTCAAAGCTTATGGCGAGCCAAAAATTATTATGAAGGTAGACAAGAGATATTTTTCCCCAAGTCCAAAGGTGGACTCAGCAATAATTGCTATCAGAAATATTTCGAGAAAGTTATTTCTTCCTCCTCCCCTTGACAAGGGGAGGACTGAGGAGGGGTCTCGTAATTCAGACCCCCTCCCAACCTCCCCCTTATTAAGGGGGAGGGGAATTGGTGAAGCAAAATTCTGGGAAATTGTGAAGGCTGGTTTTGCGCACAAAAGGAAAAAACTCTCTTCAAACTTGAAAGGCGTATGTCAAAGAGACACTTTGACAGCTTTGGGAAACAAAAGGGCGGAAGATTTGTCGCTTGAAGATTGGATTTCTCTAGCTAAAGCCTAGCGCCTAGCGCCTGTTCAATGCTATAATTAACCCATAATTAAAAAGATTTGGGAAAAACACAAAAGGATAATTTTAATCATCTTTGCGATGGCATTTCTTGTTGCGCTTTTTTTGATAAAAGACACTTCGGTGTTTAAAATCCCTGCCACTTATTTCGCCAACAAGCAGGAAAACGGACTGACCGCCAACGATAAAGCAACGCTAGAAGACCTGATAAATAAAGACACGGATGGAGACGGCATTCCGGACTGGCAAGAGGTCTTGTACGGACTTGATCCAGCTAAAAAAGAAACTACTCCTGGAGTCCCCGACAGCACGGCGATAGATAAACTAAAAACGCAACAAGTTCAGCAAGGGGAGTCCTTGCTGGGAAGTACGGGGAATCAGAGTACAGAAAACTTAACCCAAACTGAAAAATTTTCCAGAGAGCTCTTTGCGACCGTCGCAGCCGCCAGCCAAAACGGAACAATGGACCAGGCTGCGATAGACGCCCTAAGCGCTTCCTTAGCTGAAAAAATTCAAAATCCTGTTATCAGAAAAGTATTTTTAACTTCCGATATTAAAATAATCAACGATGACAGTACTCAGTCTGTGAATAAATACAACAAGACAATGGATGATATCCATACAAAATATCCAATTAAGGGAAGTATTATAAATATATTACAAAAATTTGTAGCTGATGAAAACAACGTTGACATGAGCGCTTTGGCAGAACTTGACCCAATCATTAAGCAAATGGAAAACATAATAAACGAAGTGGCAAAAATGAGTGTGCCACAATCTCTTGCTCTGTTGCATTTAGATTTTTTGAATGGAATGGAAAGAGTCGTGGAAAATATAAATGATATCAAACTTTTTGACAGTGATCCTATCGTGTCCATGGGGGCAATAAGTCAATATGACAAGAATGCCACATTGTTGGAGTCGGCAGTCTTAAAACTTAAAAATACAATTGAGCAAAAATTGAAGAATTAAGTAAAAAATCATATAATAAATAACAAAATGACAGTTAAGAATAAAACAAAAAAATTTATCTCCGCATTTTTAACTATTTTAATAATATTTACTGTTTTATTTTCCAAACCAAATCAAGCAGAGGCTGCCTGGTGGTCCACTTGGGTATCAGATGTTGAAACCGGATTGACCGCAGCCACAACCTACAGCTTGCTTGGCTATAAAATCAAAGAGGTGGCAATGAAAGTGGGCGAAGAAATATTAAAGGTGGTGGCCAAACAAGTTTTAGCCAAAATGACTCAGGCCACCATAAACTGGATAAATACTGATTTCCATGGGCAACCTCTTTTCCTGGAAAATCCTGATTCATTTTTTCGAGACATCGCCAAGTCTGAGTTAAAATCATTAGTGGACTTGTTCGGCTATAACACCCTGCTGTATCCTTTCGGCAAAGATTTTGCTCTAAGTGCCATAAATGCTTACAAAACCCAGTTTGCCATCAACGCCCAATACACCCTGAATAGTGTGATGAACTCCGCCCTTTACAGGACCAATTTCAACTACGGTGGTTGGAATGCTTTTCTAATAAATACCCAATATCCGCAAAATAATTATCTAGGTTTCCGTATGCTTGCTACCGAAGAGCTTGCTTTCCGGCTCCGAGGCACAGTGCAAAGTGTCGCCGAAAACCAGAGATCTCTACTCCAGCAAGGCCTCGGCTTCCTCTCTCCACAAATGTGTGATCCTACTGTTAATAAAAATTACAATAACGGCTCCAATGAATTTAATAAACCAAGTTTTGATGACGCTAAGTATAGAAAAGATCATCCATATCCAACAGATATGAATGACACAGCTGCAGAAAATAAATGGGAAGCCGACAGAGAAAAAGCAAAAACAGAATGGGCAAAAACAAATACTTGTGTAGATAAAAATGGAAAAAGTGCTTTGAAAAACACTACGCCTGGCTCGGTAGCCGCTAACCAAATATTCAACGCGCTAGACAGCCCTCGTATGTCCACAGTGCTTGATGGGGCGTTGGGGAATAGTGTGGCGGCAATCTTAGATGCGCTCATCAATCATTTCATGGAAAAAGGTTTGAACTCCATGGCAAGCTCTGTCAACCCGCAACCGTCTGGAGACAATTGGACTTACGGTGGCACTTCGTTGGGCACTGCCGACACCACCACTTTAACCATCCCGCAAAATGTTTCAGTAATAGTTGGGGAAAAGACCAGTACCAACATCTTTGGCGGTACGATGGATTACAGGATACGACCCCAGGATCCCATCTCAAAAGCTATCGCCACGGCCGTCATAGACACCTCAAGCTCCTCCGGCAACAAACTCGCCATCACCGGCGTCTCTTCGGGAACAACTTCAATTGTTGTAGAAGATTCTTCCACCCCGACCCAAACAGTCACCATCACTGTTACCGTAGGGAAAACAGGAGGCTTAATGGTCAGCATGCCAAATCCTATAGATACCAACCCTGATAATCCAATCGTTGCGCCTATCTCTGGCGGAAATGGCGATTATCGTAAGATAACCAGCCCGAACGAGTCGGTGGCAATTGCCGTCATTTCCGGTTCAAATCTAATCGTGGTGGGTATAAACAAGGGCGCCACTTTTGTTGAAATAAAAGATTCTTCTACTCCAGCCAAAACCATTGTTGTCCCCATCAACGTAAAAGGTCCAAATGATTTAAGCATCACTCCACAAAGTATTTCGATTTATGAAGATCAGGTTATTAATGTACCTATATCAGGGGGAACAGCATCCTACTTTGTCAACCACCAGAAAGATCCCGAGGTAGCCACCACCGAAATTTTAACCGACACTCCCTCCATGCTTACAATTACCGGCATCAAACCAGGAGAAGCTTCAGCGATAATCCGAGATTCCTCTAGTCCCTACAAATCTGCCAGCATCTTTATCACAACCCTTGCTCGGATGGGAAACTGCTTGGCGGATTTTGGAAGCGGATCAAACACAATTAAACAAACGGACAAGAGAACTTGCGCCAGCATGCGGGGGACTTGGACAGCCAATCCCATTGCCCAATAAAGTGTTTTAAGAAAAAATGAAAAAGAAAGTAAAAAAAATAATCCCATATATGCTTGTGCTGCTTATTCTAATCGGATTTTTGGGTGTGGTAAGGAGAGTAGATGCAAGCGCATATTCAGACTGTATTGTTGGTGGTCTTGACGTAACACAATGTAAAGGCATGGAGGGAGACCCAAGCCTTCTTCCTACTACACCACTTCCAGTCATACCAGTAGCAACACCAGGAACGGGGGCAGGAGCAACATCGACGCTAACCGGACAACCACTGACAACAGGAGGACCAAAAACTCCAGCAGAAAAATCAGAGTTTGAAAAATGGGCTATTGGTGAGTCTTGTGGAATAATAGGGGATAGCTCTGTCTCTGGATGTATAAAAGCAGCTTTTTATTATGTTGTTTATACTCCCTCTGCTGTTCTTCTCGCCTTAAGTGCACAATTCTTTAATGCTTTAATAGCCCTAACATTAAATAGTACTTTTTTTACCAAGTCTAATTTTCTCCCCACCGCTTGGGCAGTTGTACGTGACCTTTCTAATATTTTCTTCATCCTTATTTTACTTTATATAGCGATAAAAGTTATTTTGGGGCTTGGCGGATCTGATGTAAAAAGGATGATAGCAAAGGTGGTAATTATTGCTTTACTTATAAACTTTTCTATGTTTTTTACGCAAGTAATTGTTGATACTTCAAATATCTTAGCTTTAATTTTTTACAACAAACTTGATGTTACTTATGTAGATTCAGCGGGAAATCAAAAAGCTCGGAATTATGATGGACTAACCGGGAAAAACGAGAGAGATATCTCTGGCACTATGTATAATGGATTTGATATAACTTCAAAATTGAATAATCCAGCATTTTGGAAAGAGGTAATGAGTATGTCAACAATATCGACAGCCTCTGGTCCCCAGACCGCAACTCAAGTTCCAGTAGGAACAATGGTAGGAATTTTGGTGGTCGCCTCGGCGATTATGGTTTTCGCTGCTTATGCATTTTTTGTATCAGGGATAGCTTTTGTCTCTCGGTTGATTGAACTTTTTGTTTTGATTATATTTTCTCCCTTTGCTTTTATGTCTTCGACAATTCCATTTTTAAGTACTGTTGAATCTATAGGTTGGGATTCTTGGTTCAAGCGTTTACTTAAGGTCGCATTCATGGCGCCAATTTTTATGTTCTTCATGTATTTAATATTTAAATTACTAGATGCAAACTTGTTTGGTAGCCTTATTGTGGGTAAGGGTTGGGTAGAAACTCTTTTAGGAGTCATTATACCGGGAATGACTATTTTAATTCTTCTTTTAAAAGCAACAAGCTTCGCCAAGAAGGGATCAGGAGAAATGGGAGAAATGGTTTTCAAGGGAGCTAAGATGGTTGGCGGGTTTGCTCTTGGGGCAGCTACTGGCGGAGCAGCCTTGGTTGGAACAAAAATCATTGGCGGACAAATGGCAAACAGGTTATCAAAAAATTACGGGGAGAGCTTGAAAGAAAAAGCAAATGAGACAGGTTTTGGCGGATGGGCAGCCAGAAAGGGCCTCAAGGCAATAGACACTGGAACAAAAGCTACGTTTGACCTTAGAAAGGCTCCAGGCATGGGAACCTTGGCCGGGAAAGCAGGCCTGAACTTACAATCAGCAAGTATTATGGGATTAGGTTCTAAGGAAGGCGGATTCAAAGGCGCAGTCGAAAGACAAGAAGAAAAACTCAAAAAAGAATCGGAACTTTACAAGACTGGCAAGACAAATGCAGAAGTTATAGCATGGTCAGATAAAAGACAAAAGGAATACGAGGAAGGGAAGAGAATAACCAAGCAACTGCAGGGCGGTAGCTTTAATGAAAAAGAATATGAAAGAATGCACGAAAGGCCGAAGGAATACAAAACTGCTGACGAATTAAACAAAGACCGACTAACAGCATTTAAAGACAACATCGGGCAAAGCGACCTCTTGGGCACGATAGCCTTCAAGGCGTTAAAGGCTAATAAAGAAATTATTGATAAAAATACTTCTCAAGAGAATCTTGAGAAGGACACAGATTACAAAAAACAATATGCTAAAAAATATGGAACAAGCGCGCCTGTTGAATACAATGAAGATGTGGCTAAGGCTGTAAATAAGGCCAAAATAAATAATGTAAAAATGGTTGCCGGAGGAATAGCTGGACTAGCTACAGGAGGACTAATGGGCGCCGGAGCCTTGGGCTACCTGGCAACCCCTAGCTACGCAACAACAGAAGGAGCAGCTAAATTCTCTAAAGAACTTGAAAAAGGATTTGAAAAGATGGCAAAAGTAACCGACAGAATAGCAGAAAATATTACAACTATAAATAATCTTAAGGCTCTCAAGGCAGAGGGTAATGAATTGATAAAAGACAACCAAGGAAAGCCTGTAATACTAGTAAAAGAAGATGGTTCTGTAGATACAGAAGAGATAGAAAATCAACTAGCTAAATTGGTAACTATTGAGAAATTCAACGACTTAGAGCTCAAAAAACTTAGCGAAGCAGGACATAAGATGTCTGACGATACCCCTGAAGGAAAGAGAATGACAGCCTTGTTTAACGAAGGAGTTGCTAAGATAAAAATGACCGCTCGATTAAATAAACTGAAAACCGTGACAAAAGAGATTCATGACCGAGAAACAGAAAACTTAAACTTGGGAGACAAGAAGGCAGCTATTGAAAAAGATCAGGCCGGGGGAGCGCCGAAAGAAAAAGCTACGCCTTCCACGCCAAAAGCAAAGGAACATAAAAAAGAAGAATCAGCTCATCCGCCAGAAGCGAAAGCTTCCGCTCCAGCAGCCTCTAGTGGTAACAATAAAGGGGGAGGAGGTGATGAACATCATAAATAATTATTAACTTAACAATAATTTTATGGAAATAACATTAGAAGAAATACAAAAGAAGTTTGAAAGTCTACCGGAAAATTTAAAATGGGCGATTATGGCAGCCAATGTGGATGACAACATAATTGAGATAAGCCAAGAAAACGGCCTGAATGTGGAACAAATGGGACAATTATCCCTAGAAACACATATGGAAATGTTCGGCTTTACTCCTCCTGAGAAATTTGAAGAATCAGTAAAAAATAGCTTGAAGTTGTCAGATGAAAAAACAAAAGAAATAGTAAACGCCATTAATGAAAAAATCTTCAAAGCAATTAGGTCAAAAATGATGGAACCAAGTGTGGAGAGAGAAGAAGATGAAGAAAATAAAGACACCCAAATCCTAAGTTCTGCCGGAATTGAAATCGTTTCTCCCCGCCTTAATAAGGAGGGGGCAGGGGGTGGTGATGCAAAAGAATCCCCACATCCAATCTTAGTTCAAAAACTATCCGGCTTTGTTAAAAATGAAGTCAAAGAAACAGAACATTCGCTACAGAATCTTTCCTCCACCAACACAGAAAAAATGACATCAGTAAAAAATATACCCACAATAGACCCATACAGAGAAATTCCAGAGTAAAAAGGAAGTTTATAGTATATAATTGATTCAGATGCAATTCAAGGTTCCACAATTTTTAGATATTGAAGACAAGATATTCGGCCCTTTTACTTTTAGGGAGTTTGTTTACTTGGCTGGCGGGGCAGGCTTGTGTTTTATTGTTTATAAATTGCTGGGGCTCATCCTGGGGGCTATCCCGATCTTGGCCATCGCTGGGTTTTCTCTTGCGCTGACTTTTTACAAGCCGAACAATAAGCCCTTCATTTTTATGCTGGAGTCCGGTTTTAAATATTTTGCTCAAAACAAACTTTACATCTGGAAAAAACGCGTAAATAAAACAAAGAATGAAAAATCGCAAATTTTAAATGTAGATGAAAACAAAATTAGAATGATGGGTGGGGAAAGTCGCCTAAGCGGAAGCAAATTGCGAGATTTAGCTTGGAGCTTGGATGTGTTAGATTTAAGTAAGCACAAAGAAGGTAATCCCCAATAAATTTTATGGCCTTAAACGCAAAAGCAACCCAAGAATTCATACCAATCAAAGAAGTGCGCGATGGAATAGTCGTGCTGAAAAACGACGAGTTGCGCGCTATTGTGCTGGCTAATTCTGTAAACCTGTCCTTAAAGTCTGCCGACGAACAGCAAGCCACCATAATGCAATTCCAAAATTTTCTTAATACTTTGGATTTCTCAGTGCAAATATCTGTCCAGTCTCGCAGGCTGGACATCCGGCCATATCTCCTGCTTTTAGAAAATCGTATCAAGGTACAGAATGAGCCATTACTAAAATTGCAAACTAGAGAGTATATCGGCTTTATCAAAAACTTTACCGACACCGTGGCCATAATGACCAAAAACTTTTTTATAGTAATCCCTTACACCCACACCGCTCTAAAATCAGATTCCGGAATATTCGACAAAATATTTTCCAGAAAAAATAATGCGGAAATAAAAGCCGCCAAAGAAATAGCCTTTGAAGAAAAAAAATCACAACTGGAAGAAAGAGTGGCGGTCATTCAGCAAGGGCTTTCGCGTTGCGGGATCAACTCCGCCCAGCTCGGCACCGAAGAAGTGGTGGAAGTATTTTATAAAGTTTTCAATCCTGGAGAGATAGAAGGGAAGATTAAATTAGAATAACCAAGGCAAGACCTTGTACTAGTACAAGGTCTTGCCTTGAATAAATATTATGGATTTTTTAAAAAAATTATTTGGAAAAGGAAAAGAAACAGGAGGTGGGGGCGAAAAGCTCCAAGCTTCTGTCCTGGCAGTTTTGCCGGAAAAGATCTACGAGTCGGCCAACCTAGAACTCCAAGACGTAATCGCGCCATCGGCCCTCAAGATCGACCCGAAGTCCATAAACCTGGGTGACAAAATCGCCCGCACCTTTTTTATAATCTCTTATCCCAGGTTTTTGACGGACAACTGGTTCTCCCCGATAATCAATCTGGATAAAATTTTTGATATTTCAATTTTCATTCACCCTATAGACACTTCACTTATGCTCCGACAGTTTCAGAAAAAAGTCGCCGAAGTGCAAAGCCAGATAAACGTCCGCGAAGCCAAAGGCATGGTGCGAGACCCGATGCTAGACACAGCTTACCAAGACCTGGAAGGCTTGCGAGACAACTTGATCCAAGCGCAAGAAAAGATGTTTGATGTCGGTATTTACATCACCATTTACGCGGACAACGACATGGAACTTTTCAAAGTAGAGAATGAGATAAAATCAATGCTGGAATCCAAGCTCATCTATATCAAGCCCGCTCTTTTCCAGCAAGAAGACGGCTTCAAGAGCGTTATCCCCATCGAAACAGACTTGTTGAATATCCACCAAAAGCTAAACTCCGAACCGCTTTCCAGCGTTTTCCCGTTTATTTCCTCGGACCTCACTTCGGACAAAGGAATCCTTTATGGCATCAATCGCACCAACTCCAGCCTGGTTATTTTCGACAGATTTTCCTTAGAGAATTACAACTCTGTAACTTTTGCCAAGTCAGGCTCGGGGAAATCTTATGCCACAAAATTAGAAATTCTAAGATCGCTCATGTTTGACACTGACGTCATCGTGATAGACCCGGAGCGGGAATACGAATTCTTGGCGGAAGCTGTCGGTGGCCGATATTTCAACATCTCGCTTTCTTCAGACCACCACCTGAATCCCTTTGACTTGCCGATCCCGCGCGAGGACGAAACAGCCGAAGATGTTTTGCGTTCAAACATCATCAACCTAGTCGGGCTTTTCCGTCTAATGCTAGGAGGGCTCTCCCCAGAAGAAGACTCCATGGTAGACCGCGCTATTTCAGAAACTTATGCGATAAAAGACATTACCCCCGAATCAGACTTTTCCAATATCGAGCCTCCGCTTCTTTCAGATTTTGAAATGGTGCTCTCCGGAATGGAAGGAAGCGATTCTGTCGTAGCTCGTCTGGCCAAATACACCAGGGGCTCTTGGGCTACTTTCTTAAACAGGCCATCCAACGTGGACATCAATAAAAAATTCGTGGTGTTCTCCGTGCGAGACATGGAAGACGAACTGAAGCCGGTCGCCATGTACATCATCATGCATTATATCTGGAATGCCATTCGTAAAAACTTAAAGAAGCGCTTGCTGGTGGTGGATGAAGCTTGGTGGATGATGAAGTCCGAAGACACTGCCTCGTTCTTGTACTCCATCGCCAAGAGAGGCAGAAAATACTTCTTGGGCCTTTCCACTATCACCCAAGATGCGGCAGACTTTATGAAGTCTCCTTATGGTGTACCGATCATTACCAACTCTTCTATTCAGCTTTTGCTGAAACAGTCGCCCACCACGATCGACATTTTGCAAAAGACTTTCAACCTAACCGACGAAGAAAAATATTTGCTTTTGGAGTCTGGCCTAGGAGAGGGGATCTTCTTTGCGGGGCTGAAGCACGTCGCCATAAAAATAGTTGCCTCTTACACCGAAGACCAGATCATCACTTCCGATCCTTCGCAAATATTATCAAACAGAAAAGCTAAACAAGAACAAGAAGCCACCGCCACGGCGGGGCAAGCCACAGAGATAGCCGGAAAATAGTATGGTATGATTAAATTATGAAGTTAAGATTTTTATCTTTAAGTTTAATTGTCGCAAGCACAACCTTCATAACTTTTTTACCGTTTAGGGCAATCGCCCTTCCGTCTATTGGCATCTTTGCGGAGATGACTCCAGAAAACCCAGCTCCTGGCGAAACTGTGAACATTACCTTGAACAGCTATGTTAACAATTTAGACAGCGTCCTAATCTCTTGGTCTGTGAATGGCAAGAGCGCTTCTTCGGGAGTGGGCAAAAAATCTTTTTCTCTCGACGCCCCAAATGCCGGAGGGGAGACAAGTGTCCTCGCCGTCACTTCTCTGCCTGACGGAGCAGTAGAAACCAAAATAGTTATCAGGCCGAATGTTATGGTTTTGCTCTGGCAAGCGGAAGATTCCTATGTTCCGCCTTTTTACAAAGGCAAAGCTTTGCCCTCGCCCGACAGCTTGGTAAAAGTCGTCGCTATGCCGGAGATAAGGTCCGGCTCTGGAATGGTAAATCCTAAAAATATGACTTACGTTTGGAAAAAAGATTATGCCAACAGCCAAGATGATTCAGGCTACGGGAAAAATGTTTTTACCTATATAAATGATTATCTGGAAGACTCAAACAATGTCGGGGTGGTGGCTTCGACGGTTGATCAAAAATATTCCTCGACAGCCAGCGTAGACATCGGCATGACCAAGCCAAAAATTTTATTTTATAAAAATGACGCCAGCCTCGGCACCCTTTGGGAGCAAGCACTTGCGAACGGGCACAAAATAGTAACCAGCGAAATTTTAGAAGCATCTCCGTACTTCATCTCCCCCGGCGATCTACGAATCCCGACCCTTACTTGGGATTGGTTTATCAATGACGGAGTGGTTAGTGCGCCGATTTATAGAAAAAACACCATGCCTCTCCAAGTGCAAACTGGAACTTCCGGAAGTTCAAAAATAAGATTAGAAATTAACAACACTGAAAAGATTTTTGAAAGCGCCACAAAGGAAATTAATGTAGAATTTTAAAATGAAAAAACTTTTACCATATATTTTAATACTCATTATACTCTTCAATTTTTTTACTCCGATTCATTTTATTTTGGCTGAAGACTACAAACTTTTAGCCCCATTACCTGATGGTAATAATGGAACAATGAGCACTTATGACCCTACAGAAAATAATAATATTGGAACATATCTAAACTTAATGATAAAACTTTTCATCGGCATTTGCGCTGTCTTGGCAGTGATAATGATCGTCTGGGGTGGGATAGAGTATATGACGACAGAATTGATTTCAAGTAAAGAAGCAGGGAAAGAAAGGATTATCCATGCGATTTTGGGCCTTTTGCTAGCCCTCGGCGCCTGGACACTTCTCTACAACATCAATCCTGATTTGCTTAATACCGATTTGAAAAGTTTAACAAACGTAACGGTAGAGGTAGCGCTGAATGACAACATACCGCAAACATATGACTCGACAACAAAAAAATATAAGAATGGAGCTACTTTTGGTGAAAACTGGGAACCAAAGGCCGGTCAACTTGCCGACATAGCAGCTAGTGGCGCAACTGTATATAATTCACAGTGTGTAACAGTGGGTCAACCAAACTGTACATCAACAAGGGGTCTTGATACAAGCACTTTGAAGGCAATACATCAAAGCTGCCCTAGTTGTAAATTGTTAATCACTGGCGGAACAGAATTTTGGGCCCATGGAGGAAGCACTGGAAGCACTAGTCATCAAATCGGCAGCCCAACCGTTGATCTAAGCCCAAATCCTGCTCTCGATTTCTATTTATCTGGCGGAGCTCCGTTAGTTAAAATGAAAAGATATCCACCACCAAATGGACCACTATATGAGGGGAATCATTGGCACGTGGGTCCATAATTACTTTTATGTCTAGAAGAAATTTTATACTTTTAATAATAATCTTTATCATCATCGGAATTGCCTTTTTTGGCTTTTTATATTTACAGCCAAAGACGACAGGGCCGGAAGGGGACAACACAGGTACAAATTTTATTTCGCAATTTAACCCATTTGCCAACAACAAGCCTACAGCCCCTGCGACGACCACTCCACCAACTGATATCACTGGCGATCAGCCAGCCCAGACACCAGCCATAAATGCGAAACTAAAAAAAATTTCCAGTGTGCCTGTCGCCGGCTTTACAGTGTTTAGTAAAGAGAGGTTAAAAGAAGTTGTTGTTTCCCCTCTCCTTGGGGGAGGGGTTGGGGAGGGGTCTTCCCAAGCTGACAGTTCCACCTCTCCCTTAGTCCCTCCCCAAAAGGGAGGGAAAAAATCTTCTGTAACCAAACCGGCGGCGCCCCTCACCGAGTTCATGCCAGCCCTAAGATACGTGGACAGAGCTACGGGAAATATTTATCAAACTTTCGCGGATAAAATTGAAGAGAAGAAATTCTCTACAACAATAATTCCGATGGTCTACGAAGCGATTTTCGGGAACAAAGGGCAGTCTGTGGTCATGAGGTATTTAAAAGCAGATGCTAGAACTATTATTACTTTTGTCGGCGCCCTGCCGAAAGAGGTGCTAGGCGCAGACACCGCGGTGGGGAATGAGATAAAAGGAACATTCCTGCCAGAAGACACAAAAGACATAAGCCTATCGGGAGATGCTAACAGTGTATTCTATTTATTTAATTCGGGAGACAGCGCAGTCGGCACAACTTTAAATTTATCTACCAATAAAAAAGTTCAAGTTTTTAGCTCGCCATTTACCGAGTGGCTGTCTTCTTTCCCCAACAATAAAATGATTACTTTTACCACCAAGCCTTCTTTTGGAATTCCGGGATATATGTATGCCTTGGATCCGAATAATAAAAATTATAATTTCAATAAAATTTTGGGCAACATAAACGGGCTCACTACCTTGGCCAGCCCTAGCGTAAAGCTGGTTCTTTATAGCAACGACTATTTGGCGCTAAATATTTATCATTCAGATACAAAAGTCTCTGACGCGCTAGGCATAAAGACACTTTCGGAAAAATGTGTTTGGAACAAGACCAGTGATGCTGTCTACTGCGCGGTACCAAAGTCTATCCCCGTAGGCCAATACCCCGACAGCTGGTACCAAGGAGAAGTTTCTTTTTCGGATCAAATTTGGAAAATAGACATCAAGACCGGAAACGCAACTATGGTTGCAGATCCAGCCGATATTGTAGGGGGAGAGGACATAGATGGCATCAAGCTGGCCCTAGATGACGGAGAAAATTATTTATTTTTTGTAAACAAAAAAGATTCTTTCCTTTGGGAACTGGGGCTCAAATAATCACCACCCCTGCCCCTCCTCCACAAGGAGGGGAGGAAACCACTAAACCCTCTCCCCTTTAGTAAGGGGGAGTGCCCGAAGGGCGAGGGGGTCAGATGCTACCTATATATTTAATCACCACTCGGCGATCACGGCCAAAGCCCATAGATTCAGTTTTAAGATCGGTTGATTCAGCCAGAAATTCATGAACGATTCGGCGCTCAAAAGCAGACATTGGGTCTATTTCTATATTAGACTTAAAATACCTGGCTCGCTCGGACATCATGTGCGCGACTGCTCGAATATTATCAATATGTTTTTTTTGAAAACCATTTATGTCAATAATAATGCCCAGGCCAGACCCCTCCCCAACCCTCCCCTTATCAAGGGGAGGGTGAAGTGTGATGTCTTTTGCTTCGACAATTCTATGCACCAGGTGGCTCAAGGCATGTAAGCCTTCGCCTTCGCGCCCAATAAAGAAATGCGGTTCGTTGACCTCTAGCGAAACCCATATATTTTTCGGTCCGTCTTCGGTGACTGAAATTCCATTAAGCTTGACGGTGGTTTTTTCAATTAATTCTTTTATTAAATTTTGAATTTCTTCTTTCTTCATACATTTCTTCTAACTGAGAAGTCCTGCCTCTCATGAGAGGCAGGACTTCTCAGTTACTTTATCACAATCTTAAAATTCTTCTCTCTTTTAACGTAAATCTGCTGGCCAACCATAAACAGATTGCTGGTAATCCAATAAAGTGCTACCGCTCCGGAAATATTATACGCAATAAGCGCGATAAGGAAAGGAAAAACGTATTTCATTTGCGTATTCATGCTTTTAGTAAAACTGTCTGAAAAAGAAGCACTGCCATTTAAAGAAGGAGAGGGTTTTGGCATATAATACGCCTGTAAGTATTGAGAGATGCCGGCCAAAACCGCTAACAGCAAACTCTTTTTGGTTATATCAAGCAAGCCAAGGAAGAGCATATTGATATGCGGAGGAATGGGAACAAAAGAGTACAGAAGCCCCCCATCAAAATTTATCCCTTTTAGAAAAACATAATAGAGGGCAAAGATAACGGGAATCTGAATCAAAACCAAGAGACATCCAGAGAAAGGATTGGTGTTGTGTTTTTTATATAATTCAAAAGTAAGCCGAGCCTGCTCTTCCTTACTAGCTCCGCTTTCTTTGATTTTATTGATCTCCGGAGCCAAAATGTTCATTTCGGCCTGACTTTCAATGGATTTCTGAGACAAAGGAAAGAGAATAATTTTAACCAAAATAGTAAGCACTATAACAGCCAGGCCGACATCCCCACCAGGGATAATTGACACTAAAAAAGCCAAGGCGTTTAATAATGGCTGATATAAAACAGCATTCCAAATATTTGAGAGCATTTACCCATTCTATATTAGAATGAAAAAAAACGCTAGAAAATCAAAGGACCGGATCAATATGACTTTTCTGCCAGGGATGACAACGCAAAATACGTCGGCCTCCTAAATAAACACCTTTGAATACGCCATATTTTTCTATCGCTTGCTTGGTGTACTCGGAGCAGGAAGGGTAGAAAACACAAGTATTTCTTTTAAGAAAAACAGAGATGTATTTTTGATAAAAATCAATTAATTTTTGCGAGAATATTTTTAATTTCATTTTCGATAATTAGGACGTCGTCTTGATATTTTCTAAAGACAAAAACCCCAACCAGGCCAGAAGGGAATTGACCAATGTGCTTTTGCAAGGCTGTATATCCTAGACGCCGCAAGAAGTTTCTCTTGACCGCAAGCTTAGCAATGCTTTTGGGGGCTATGAAAGAAATACGCGGAGCTGAAGAACCGCCGGTTAGTATATATTTAAAGGTAAAATTGGGGGAATTAACAAATTTCCCCTCTTTAAAGATTTTCTCTACCGCTTTTGTATCGGCTCTATTCTTTTTAGGCAACATCCCGGTACTAAAATTTTAAACTGCTATTAATAGTGGTCATTTTTTGTACTCAAAAATTTAGTACGGGACAAGTACTTAAACAGACAATTTCTTTCTGCCTTTTTGACGCCTTCTTTTTAAGACCTTTTTACCGGTCTTGATCCTAGATCGAACCAGAAACCCATGCGCTCTAGCCCTTTTTCTTTTTTTAGGTTGATATGTAACTGACATAAAATTACTTTATCATATTATCCACAGATTATCAACAGGGTTATTAATTTTTAAAAGATGCCTTATGTTTTAGAAATAGTATAATATGGAACTATGAATCCCGAACGAAATAATATAGGTCGCTTAATAGAGTTAATAATTCTTTCAGAAAAAATAATGACGGAATTTCGTACGGGATGAATACAAAACAGTTGTGGAAAACCTGCTTGTTACAAATTGAAGCCGGGATGTCCAAAGCAAATTTCAGCACCTGGTTCAAAAATACGTCTATTGTGAAAGAGGAAACTGGGATTATCTACATAGGAGTGCCCAATGAGTTTGTCCGCGACTGGCTTATAAATAAATATCATAAACTTATCACCAAAACCATTGCGGAAGCCTATGAAAACATGCGGGCAGTGGAATATACGATTACAAAAATTGAAAACTTAAAACAAGAAGCAATCACCGCCCCAGAAACCTTGGCTAAAGAGCTACCACTTCGAGATTTATACATAAACCCAGAAAACAACTTAAACCCTCGCTACCACTTCAACTCTTTTATCGTCGGGGGTTTCAATGAATTAGCCTACGCTGCCGCCCAAGCGATAATAGACTCCCCAGGAACTAAATACAATCCGTTTTTTATCTATGGCGGGACCGGCCTAGGGAAGACTCACTTGATCCAAGCTGTGGGGAATTCCATAAAAGACAAGTATCCGGACAAAAAAGTGCACTACATGACTTTGGAAAAGTTTGCCACAGACTTTATCAGCTCCCTGCAGAGCAATAAAGCAAATTCTTTTAAAGAAAAATACCGTAAGTATGATTTATTAATCATAGACGACATCCAATTCATCGGGAAAATGGAAAAAATCCAAGAAGAGCTTTTCCATACCTTTAATACTTTTTACGAAAACAACAAACAGATTATTTTTTCTTCCGATAAGCACCCCAACTACATTCCCGAGCTGGCCGACCGTTTAAAATCCCGTTTTGCCGCTGGCATGATAGTGGATATCTCCGAACCAGAATACGAATCTCGCCTGGCAATCATAAAAGTTAGGCTTCGCGAGCTTGATGTTGTTTTAGAAGAAGAATTAATCGAATACGTCGCTGCCTCTATGCAAGGCAACATTCGCGAGCTTGAGGGAAGTTTAAATGTTATTATTTGCCAATATCGCCTTAGAAATAAGGCTCCAACGCTTGCGGAAGTAAAGAATCTCCTAAAAAATAACATTAAACCCAAAAAGAACATCGCTATTAAAGATGTGGTAAAGATCGTGGCTGAATATTACAAACTAGAAGAGGCTTCTATCTACGAAAAAACCAGGAAAAAAGAAATTGTCCGAACGAGACAAATTATTATGTATTTATTGCGGGAAGATTTTAGTGTTTCTTATCCACTTATCGGTCAAAAACTAGGTGGAAAAGACCACACAACTGTTATGCACTCCTGTGTAAAAGTCAAAGCAGATTTGAAGAATGATTCACAATTAATGCAAGAGTTGGAGCAAATAAGAATTATGTTTAAATAATTATTAGTTAGTTATTAGACTTATAAAATTAAAATTTGAAACAAAATAATGATATTAAATAAAGAGAAAAATTGTTTATCCACTTATTAACACCCCTAGTAGTATTAATAAATTAAATATATAAAATATAAACATATGAAACTAGAATGCGCTGTTGAAAAAATTAAAAATGCAATCTCTCAAGTGGAGAGGATCACTGGTAAGAATTTAACTTTGCCGATTTTGAATTCTATTTTATTAATTGCTTCCGGGAATTCTTTAAAACTCCGCTCTACAAACTTAAATCTTGGAATCGAGATAGAAATTCCAGCCAAAATACAAAAAGAAGGAATTTTGGCGGTTTCCGGGTCAATTTTAAATGCGGTTTTTTCTAATATTTCCCAAAATGAAAATGTTTTTTTGGAAAACGAAAATGAAAACCTATTAGTGAAAACAAAGAAAAATAAAATAAAATTAAAAAGCCAGCCCCATGAAGATTTCCCGACTATTCCCAGGGTGGCGGGGGATAGTTTTGAGATAGAGTCAAGTAAACTAATCGAGGGGATAAAATCGGTTTATTACAGCTCTTCTGTTTCAGATATAAAGCCGGAAATTTCAAGTGTTTTTATTTATACCAACGAAGACAATTTGGTTTTTGTCTCCACGGACTCTTTTAGATTAGCGGAGAAAAAGATAAAAACAAAAGGGTTGGAAGAGATTTTAGGTATTCTTATCCCATATAAAAATACTGGAGAAATCTTGAAAGTTTTTGGAGAATTCAAAGGATTGGTAAAAGTATGTTTTAATAAAAACCAGATTTCTTTTTCCACTGATGGTGTTTATTTAACTTCTAGAATTATTGATGGGATCTTCCCGGATTATCGGCAAATAATCCCTAAAGAATCAGCCACCGAAGTGGTGTTGCTAAAGCAGGACTTGCTGAATGCCTTAAAATTATCAAATATTTTTTCGGATAAATTTAATCAGGTTAACTTGAAAATCTCACCCAAAGAAAAAGTTTTTGAGCTTTCTTCTGCCAATAATGATATTGGAGAAAACAAAACATATTTGGATGCTGTTATAAAAGGGGAAGTGGTAGAGCTGAGTTTTAATTATAAATATTTTTTAGACTGCTTCCAGTCGATCAACACCGACAGTGTTTCCATCAAGCTCTCTGGTGGCCGGCCGATAGTTATCACCCCTGTTTCCGATGCCTCTTTTACTTATCTCATTATGCCGATGAACAGTTAAATACGAAAAATATGCGAAAGCTACAAAAAACTACGAAAATATTAAAAATATGAAAGACGAAACAAAAACCTGCCAAAATTGCAAAAAAGATTTTGTAATTAAAGCAGATGATTTTGGATTTTATGAGAAAATAAAAGTGCCTCCGCCGACCTGGTGTCCGGAATGTCGAATTACTCGTCAATTTTTATTTCGAAATGAAAAAAATTTATATAAGCATGATTGTATGGCTCCGGGTCACAATGAAAAATTAATTTCCATATATTCGTCAGATAGCCCGATGACTGTTTATGACACTAAATACTGGTGGGGAGACGAATGGGATCCGATGAAATATGGGATAGAGTATAGTTTTTCAAAAAATTTTTTCGAGCAGTATCACAGTTTGCAAGAAAAAGTTCCTAGGCCTCCATTAGTTAATAATCAAGCTATAAATTCAGAATATTGTAACTTTGCTGATGAAAATAAAAATTGTTACCTTATTACTTCCGCAAATCGCAATGAAAATTGCTTATATGGTTTTGGAATAGTAGACAATAAAGATATTACAGATTGCACTTGGTGTACTAACTCAGAACTTATTTATGAATGCATTGATTGTCTCAAGTGCTATGATCTAAAAAATTCTCAGCAGTGTGAAAATTGTGTCAGCTCTGCTTTTCTTTTTGATTGTAAGGGCTGTAATAATTGTCTCTTTTCCCTACATTTAAGAAATAAATCCTATTGTATTTTTAATCAGCAATATTCCAAAGAAGAATATGCTGACGTGCTTAAAGATTTCAATAATAATCATAAAAAACGCAGGGAAATGATTAAAAAATTTGAAACCTTTAAACAAAAATCAATGAAAAAAGCGGCAAATATTTTAAAATCTATTAAGGTTATAGGAGACAATATTTTTAATTCAAAAAACATTAATTGTGGTTTTGATGTTTATAATTCAGAAGATTCTTCTTATTTAGAAGAAGGCTTAAAAGCAAAAAACTGTTACGATATTTGTTTTTTTGACAACGTTGAGCTTTGTTATGAATCTACCAGCCTTATAGGTTATGGATATTTATTTACTATGTATTGCCGTGATTCTAGAAACTTGAATTATTGCGACAATTGCCATTCTTGCTCTGATTGTTTTGGTTGTGTTTCTTTACACTCTAAATCCTACTGCATCCTAAACCACCAATACACCAAAGAACAATACGAAGAACTAGTGCCGAAGATCATCAAACACATGAATGACCTACCATATATAGATGTCAAAGGCAGAATATACCAATACGGAGAGTTCTTCCCCCCAGAGTTAAGCCCCTTCTGCTACAACGAAACCATTGCCCAAGAATACTTCCCTTTAACCAAGGCAGAAGCTTTAAATCAAGGATATAGGTGGAAAGATCCAGA
>Ga0172379_10000737_pt1 | contig 77519 bp, 74 predicted proteins | sample GrowelOW334metaG_FD_119756 | JGI IMG/M metagenome (GOLD analysis project Ga0172379, IMG submission 119756) | Groundwater microbial communities from an aquifer near a municipal landfill in Southern Ontario, Canada - Groundwater well OW334 metaG | ecosystem: Environmental > Aquatic > Deep...
CGAGAACGTATTCACCGTGCCATGGCTGATACACGGTTACTAGCGATTCCGGCTTCATGAGGGCGAGTTGCAGCCCTCAATCTGAACTGGGGGTAGTTTTGATGGGATTTGCTCCGCCTTACGGCTTGGCATCCCTTTGTTCCTACCCATTGTAGCATGTGTGTAGCCCCAGACGTAAGGACCATGCTGATTTGACGTCATCCCCGCCTTCCTCCCGGTTATCCCGGGCAGTTTCTTATGAATATTGCAACATAAGATAAGGGTTGCGCTCGTTATCGGACTTAACCGTACACCTCACGGCACGAGCTGACGACAACCATGCAGTACCTGTCTTAGCGTTCCCGAAGGCACAGCTCCATTTCTGGTGCTTTCGCTAGATGTCAAGTCTGGGTAAGGTTCCACGCTTACCGTCGAATTAAACCACGTGCTCCACCGCTTGTGCGGGTCCCCGTCAATTCCTTTGAGTTTTAGCCTTGCGGCCGTACTCCCCAGGCGGAATGCTTAACGCGTTAGCTTGAAGAACGATACGAAAGGTGTCGAGCCTCTCATACCTAGCATTCATCGTTTACGGCGTGGACTACTGGGGTATCTAATCCCATTCGCTACCCACGCTTTCGCTATTAAGCGTCAGAAATGTCCCAGCAAGCTGCCTTCGCCATTGGTGTTCTGGCTAATATTAACGCATTTTACTGCTACACTAGCCATTCCGCTTGCCTCTTCCACTCTCTAGTTCAGGAGTTTTGAGCATAGATCCGAGGTTGAGCCCCGGGCTTTTATGCCCAACTTACTGAACCGCCGTTTAGCGCTTTACGCCCAATAAATCCGGATAACGTTTGAGGTCTCTGTATTACCGCTGCTGCTGGCACAGAGTTAGCAACCTCTTATTCGTTAGGTACCATCGCTGGTTTTTCCCTAATAAAAGCAGTTTACAACCCGAAGGCCTTCATCCTGCACGCGGCGTCGCTCCGTCACACTTTCGTGCATTGCGGAAAATTCTCGACTGCAGCCTCCCGTAGGAGTGTGGCCAGTGTTTCAGTGCCACTGAGGCGGGTCACGCTCTCACGCCCGCTATTCGTCATAGCCTTGGTAGGCCATTACCCTACCAACTAGCTGATAAACCAAAGGCTCCTCTCGAAGCATTAAAACTTTACAAGGGAATGTCATATGACCCCCCTTGACCATCTTGTATTAGCACCGCTTTCGCAGTGTTATTCAAGACTTCGAGGTAGATTACCACTGTCTTACTCACCCATCTGCCGCTCGTGTATTGCTACACGCGCTCGACTTGCATGCCTAAGACACGCCGCCAACGTTCATCCTGAGCCAGGATCAAACTCTCAGTATAGATGCAGTGAACGATTATTAATCGTCCACTATCATCGGATTTATGTATTGTTTCTGGGCCATGTATCATCCTGATACATGGTTTATTGAATTGATTTCTTATATCGGTTCATGATTTTCAACCACAATTTGATTGTCAATTGTGTATTCAGTTGTCAAAGGTCAACAGGGAGTAAAAAAAACCCTGAATGTTGAGGAGAAACAGGTTTCTCACCATCTTTCAGCGTTTTTATTGGCCAAATTGTAAAATTATGTAACTTGGCTATTGTACTAGGGTAGTAAAACCATGTCAAGTTTGCTCCCTCCACCGTCTTTTCACAGGTTATACACAGATATTATGCTTACCCCCAACCCCCTTGCAGGGGGCTAAATTCAGGTAAATAAATTATGTAGGTGTTTTCGGATTCTCCTTTCTCCATTTCTCAATCTCAGCATGATTGCCAGATAGTAATATTGGCGGGACAACCCAATTTTCGCCGGTATTAGTAGTGAAAGTTTCTGGTCGGGTGTATTGAGGGGATTCTATATAATCTAAACTGCCAGAGAAAGTTTCATCGTGAGTCGATTCGATATGACCCAACACACCAGGTAATAATCTTGTAATAGATTCAGTTACCACCATGGCAGGGATTTCGCCACCGCTCAAAACGTATTTGCCAATTGAAATACGCTCATCGACTAGTTTATAAACTCGTTCATCAAAACCCTCATAGCGGCCACATAATAAAATAATTTGATCATAACTTTCACTGTAGTGTTTGGCTTGAATTTGGGTGTATTCAGTGCCGCCTGGATCAAACATAATTACACGAGAGCGGTCTAATCTGGGAATGGCTAACAAACAATCATAGATCGGTTGCACCATCATAACCATACCCGGGCCACCACCATACGGTATATCATCAGTTTTTTTGTGTTTATTTTTAGTATAAGCGCGAATATCGTGAATATGAAGATCAATTTTATGTTTCTCTTGAGCAATACGCAAAATCGATTCTTGAAAGTAAGACGTAAATATATTTGGGAAGATGGTGAGGATATCAAAACGCATAAGTAAAGTGATTGTACCCAGGTGGCGACATGTTGTCACGTCACCACCTGGGTTGTCCTCCTACAGACTAGAAGAGGTCGAGATCACCGAGTTCGAGGATTCGAACGATCTCACGACGCTCCTTCACGAGGAACGCGTCGTAGCCGATGATCCTGTTCTTGTCCTTGGAGAAGAACGTCGCAGGGTACCAGGTCTCATCACCGACCTGGATGCTGCCGTTGCTGTTCGGCTTCACCACCACACCCTTGTCCAGAGCGCTGGTGAGACTGAACCGTGGCCCATCCTTGCAGATGATGCCCGCGATCTTCTCCGTCGGATTGACCGGATCACCATTGATGTTGACGTACTGGAAGCACGTTGGAACATCGAAGGCGAGATCGGGATCCGCCACGAGGATCGGCTGTCCATACTTGCCCATGATCACCGCGTAGAACCTCTTCACCCCAGTTGCACTGAGGTTGAGAATTTCGTAGCGATCAGTATAGACACGGAGCAACCATTGAACGAAACTGAATTCCTGCATGTCACATCCAGCTCTCATCGACCCACTTGCCGAGAGAGTGGCTTGAAACAAATAATGTACGCCGTCCGTGATTGCTCACAGACACATCATCTGTTCCGGATGTGCACACCAGTAGCAGCCGTCCAACCGTAGTTAGACCTACTAATGTACACATGTAAAAACAGATTAAGCTGGCTTTCGTCTATGCTGTTCAAGTGCAATTAAGCGTCTTGTAACGCTATCACACTGGCTTTGTACTTGTTGTAGTTCAACCCAGGTTAATATGACGTACCCATCTTTTGGAGTTTTGTCAAGGTGTGATAATTGTGGCAGGGCAGATATTTCTACCTTATAGTAATAATGTTTACTAGTATCAATGCTATCTTTTTCCCGGAAATGCACACCGGCTGTTCGTTTTGATAAACTAATCGGCTGCGCTACAGCGGCTTTGGGATCTATTTGGTAATATAAATGGTTTAAGATAGAAGAAATTTTTCCTCGAACAATACCTTCGGCAGATTTCGTAGATTCTTGATCAACTGTAATGGTCATATAACCATCTTTAAGTTTTTCTAGTAGAAATTTACCATCTAATTCGATTAAACAGGTGGCGGGTATTTTCATACTCATTTCAAGTTCACGTTTCAAGTCATCTATATTTGATCGCATTAATTCACCCAATGGTTCACCCACACCAATACCGTGCACCCAAACACGGTGCGCTCGATCAGTCTCACCAAAATTTTGACGTACTCGGCCAATGGCTGCCAAAGCTTGCACAGCACCACTAGCGTAGCCAACTTCTTCCATCAGACTGGCGGCTTGTTCTAAATAGTGTAAGGCAGCCTCAGGATTACCCAGCCGATGATAAAGTCTACCAACATCAAGATAAGTTCGACCCACGTGGCTGGTATCACCTAATTGACTGCGTTGCTCGGCCAATTGTAGTAAGGTGGTTGGCATATCTGGATGTAGTTCTGTGTCGGCACGTTGCATTAATAAACCATGCCGAATTTTCAATGTTTGCCATTGATAGTTTGGAGTACGAGCCAAGGGATCATTTTCTAATAGAGTTAAACCACGCCGGTTCAATTCACGCGCGTTAGCTACTTTACCACTGCGGTGTGAAGCTGATGCTGCTGCATTATATAAATTAGCTTTCACTAAGTTTGGTAATGATGGGTCTTTTAAATTATCTTTAGCTAAAGTAAATAGTGCTTGGTCTTTTTTTTGGTGAAAATAGACAGCTCCTAATTCGGCTAAAGCCATAGGCTCAACTTCAGCACCGGTTGTTTGAACCTGGCCAACAGCAGACTCAAGTAAACGTAAGTTTTCTCCATTAGCACCTTTAGTGATAACTAGATGTTCTAATAATCGGAAATTACTCAGTAATCTAATTAATGTATCTGTATCACCAGTTTTAATAGCTTCGTCCAAATTACCAATTTGTTCGGCTGGGTTGTCTAATTGACCAAATAACAGTCGATCAGGATTGATCATTTCACGATAGGGTTCTTGACGTTCAGTCATGTGTGATAGCTTATACCAAAACCTCTGATAAAAAAAGTAGAGACGTGCCGCCGGCACGTCTCTACTTTTTTTGGATTGTGTTTACAGACTCAAATCAACCGCGGACAAATCAATGTCTTCTTGAGGTTCAGTTGGAGTTTGAGCCTGGGCTGGGCGAGATGCCATAGAGTCAGTCATTGGGTTTTGGCTGGATTGCATATCACTACGGCGGTTGCGCATACCCTCTGGCTCATAGATTTTTAAGTTAACTCGAGCATGGTGTTTAGCACCCACCACACGTAATAGGGTACGAATGGATTTAGCGGTTTGACCTTGGCGACCGATCACTTGACCGAGATCAGCTGGGTCAACTTTTAAAGTAATGAGCACGCCCATTTCATCAACGGTGCGTTCTGAGGTGACGCTAGCTGGATTGTCTACCAGAGCCTTCACGACGTATTCAACAAACTCTTGATCTTTTTCCATAACAGATGGTTAATAATAACTTATTTAAAGTATAAACAGGCTTAAATCACCTGTCAATTTATGCAGCTTCTGCCGGAGCAGCGGCGGCTGGTGTTACGGCTGGCACTGCTACGGGAGCCGCTTTTTTTTGTGCAACCACACGTTTTTTTTCACCAGTTAAGATACCTTGTACAACCAATAGATTATGTACGGTATCAGACGGTTGAGCACCTTGCTTCAACCAATAATTAATCCGCTCAGTCTTGAGCTTAACGGTACTTGGGTTGGTATGAGGATCCATATTACCCAAGTTTTCGATAACTTTGGAACTGGGGGACCATTCCTTTTCTTGGAGAACCAAGCGGTAGGTTGGCCAGTTCTTGCGACCATGGCGCGCCAAACGAATTACGAGCATTTTCGATCATTGTTACTAATTAGTAGAGTTTGCCTAGCATATCTGATATACTGCCCACTGTCAATATTTATGAAATATTTACGAAATCTATGTTTTCTGCCTATAGTTTTTTATTAGTCGTCACTTGGAAACACTATTTAAACCGTTTTGAAATCGTTTTATTTAGTCACTTAGTGTTTTCCCTGCCAGTGTTGTGCTTGATTACCTGGCTGCAGGGCTGGTTTCCAATTGGCGACACTATCAATGATCTTAATCAACTTTGGCCAAATTTTTATATCCAAACCGGTCTGAGTTATGTGGCCACAACGCTTACCAGTATCACCGGTATTATGCTGATTGTGGCCATGAGACAAGCTATTAATGATCAACCGACAACCTTTTTGGTAGTTTTAAAAAAATCTCTGCCTTATTATCTGCCGGTAGTGGGTATAACGGTGTTGGAAACCATTATAACTGCCAGTGGTTTCGTACTCTTGGTGATACCTGGCATTATCCTATCAATATTATTAACTTTTTGGGTAACACTATATGTGTGGTTTGATCTGACTATCATAGATGCCTTTAAACATGGTATCAGATTAATCTGGAATAATTTTTGGCGCATTACCTTATATTTATTGCTTGTCCAAATACTATTAAGTAGTATTGTTTTTTTACTTACCTGGAGTTTACCAACCAACTTTATCTTTGATGTTTTTATATCATTTATTAGTGCTCTGTGTGCCAGCTTTTATATTTTGTTTGTTACAGTATTAATGACAACCTGTGCCCCAACTAAGACTCCAGCAGTTGTTGAGCCTCCGTTAGTTTAACGGACAGAATTTTGCTGGTACCATCATGTTGCATAGTCACTCCATATAATACATCCGCCTGTTGCATGGTGGAACGATTATGGGTGATGACCACAAATTGAGTTTTGTCAGACAAGTGTTTAATAATAGCCGCAAATTTTTCTGAGTTAGCTTCATCAAGGGCGGCTTCAACTTCATCCATCACGACAAAAGGGGGAGTGTTGGCTCCAATAATAGCGCAGAGTAAAGCAATTGAGGTAAGTGATTTTTCACCGCCGGATAGAGCTTGAATGGTAGACAATTTTTTATGGGGTGGGTGCGCAGTAATATCAATCCCAGACACAACTCGTTGAGTCTTTTTTTGTTGCCCCAACGATACAACTGGTTGGCCATCATCTGGCGTCGATTCAGTTGGTTCATTCATTAGCATGTCTAGTTTAGCCGTACCACCTTCAAATAACATAGTGAAATAATGTCCAAAATTTTTGTTGATGGCCTTAAATGATTTATCAAATTGTTTTTTTATAGTGCCATCTAATTCATCAATAATTTTTTCCAAAGATACGATGGTGGCGCGGAGATCTTTGGTTTGGACAGATAAGAAATCAAACCGATTTTTAATATCAGCATGTTCTTGAATAATTTCTGGATCAATCCCACCAATTAATTCGAGTTGGTGTTTTAATTGTTCAATTTTAATTAAGAGTTGATTGGTGTCGGCTTGAGCTGTTTGCCAGGTTAAAATATTTTGTTCAGTTTCAGCGGTAACTTCGCGCGCCACTTCCGCTAAAATACTGTCTTGTTTGGTTTGCAATTTGGTCATTTCAATGTCAACACTTTGCAAACGATTAGAGATTTGGTTCAATTTGGCCTGAATTTGTCTGGCTTGGGTTTGTAATTCTAAGAGAGTTTGTTTTTTGGTTTCTTCGGTTTGATTAAATTCATCCAAAGATAATTGTTTAGCATGCAAGGCTTGTTCGATGTGCTCAAGTTGAGTAATTAAAGTTTGACTTTGTTCACGATACTCTGATAGTTGAGCCGAAATTGAATCGGCACTGGCTAAAGTCTTTTCTTGTTCAGCAATACTAGAAAGATGTGTCTTATGTTCGGCTGTTAAGGTAGCCACTGTGGTAGTAAGCAAGGCAATTTTTTGTTTATGACCTTCAATCGTGATACGTAAACTAGTATGCTCTTGCAACAATTTTTCTTTCAGATTTGAAGTGGTGGCAATGCGTTGCTGAATGGATTGAATTAAACGGTGTTGTAAAGCAATATCCTCAGTTCTTTCTTCGCTCAGTGTATCGAGCAAATCAGCCAAAGCATTGGTTATGTCCTGAGCTTGTTTTTGAACAATTTTAAACTGATCCAATGAATTAGTATTAAGGATTTCACGCAGAAATTGCTCTTGACGTTGAAATAATTGCTCTAAGTGTTGTTTAATTTCCGGAACGGATAAAACTTCAGATAGCTTGGCTAAACCATGCTGGGCAGTTTGGAGTTCCCGATCTAATTGTTTTAATTCCTTTTGCACGTCATGCATGGCTTGATCCAATTTTTGTAATTGTACGGCCTGATGACCGGATGCTTCTTGACTAATTGTCTGATCTTGTTGGGCACTGGTTAATCGATTTTTCACATCATCGGCTTGACGTTTAAGCCAGAGTAAATCAATTTCCCCATTGCGTTCTTGTTCTAACTCTAACCGCCCCTGAATAATGGCTTGGTCTTTTAATAAATCGTTTTTTTTGTTTAAAGTGGTTTGATAATCACGTTGTAATTGATGATACAGCTCGGTGCGTGATTGTTCTTTGCCAATGTTATCAATCTTGTTTTCCACTCCAGTCAATTGATTTTGAGTAACATCATAGTCAGCCGTAAAAGTAGTCTTTTGTTCGCTTAGATGGTTTAATTTGTCTTTCACATCAGTTAGTAATGAACCATAATATTCGGTTTGGACAATAGCTAGCGCCGCGGCCACTTCTTGGCGCTTTTCTAATTTTTTTACCTGGCGAGATAAAGATTGTAAGCGGGGTTCAATTTCCCGCAACACATCTTCGGCGCGAGTGAGATTATCTTCAGTGCGGATCAGTTTATTAATAGCCGAATCGCGTTTAATTTGGAATTCCTTAACACCAGTCGCTTCATCGAAAAAGTTTTTTCGATCGGAGGGATTGGCATTCAAAATGTCTGTAATCATGCCTTGGCCAATCACACCATAACTTTTTTGACCAAAATTAGCTTGCGCTAGTAATAATAAAATATCCTGTAAGCGAACTGGTTGTTTGTTAATGAGATATTCGGTTTCATTATCACGTGATAAACGGCGTGAGATCACCACTTGGTCGTAGTCTAATGGTAGGCGATGATCTTTATTGTTAATGTATAAATCAACTTGAGCTAAACCTAAGCGGGCTTTGGTAGCTGAACCAGCAAAAATAGCATCACTCATCGTTTTCATACGCATGAGCTTAAGCGCTTGTTCGCCCATCACCCAACGCATGGCATCAGACACATTGGTTTTACCCGAACCGTTTGGCCCAACTATAGCTACAAAAGGTGCATCAAACGTGAATGTAGTGTTATCCGCAAATGATTTAAAACCAGAAATGACGAGTTTTTCTAAATACATTTATTTACCAGCCCTTTAATTTAATGGCATTATGAGCGGCACTAACTTGAGCAGTTTGTTTAGACATACCATCACCCGTGGCGATTTGTTCATCGTTCAAAAATACAGCCACTGTAAAATGTTTATTATGATCCGGGCCAGTTTCGGCTAGCACTTTATAAGTAGGAGTAACACCCACTTTATCTTGGGCTTGTTCTTGAAAATACGTCTTTGGATCCAAATACAATTTGTTTTGCAAAATATGATCGAGTTTTATAATGAGACGATCCAGAATGAATATTTTAGCACCGTTATAACCGTGTTCTAAGTAAATCGCTCCCACAATTGATTCAAAAGCATTAGCGAGAATTTTTTGACGGGCTTTACCCTGAGTATCTTTTTGTTCACCCCGTGATAAATATAATAAATTCTCAATCTGGAGTTCATTGGTTAAGATTGAGAGCATGTTTGAATTCACCAAACTGGCGCGCCAATTAGTGAGTTCACCTTCTGGGTTATCGTAATGGTGATACAGGTATTCAGTGACTACCAATTCCAGAACGGCATCACCCAAAAATTCTAAGCGCTCATTATGCCCTAATGGGAAATCTCGATTCTCATTCAAAAACGAGCGATGGACTAACGCTTGACGCAAAATATCTTTATTGGCAAAAGTAAAACCAATTTTGGTTTCCAGAGTAGATAAATCTTTGTTGAATTTTTCTTCAAGTAGAGTATTAGGCATGGGGTTGGTCTTTTATCATGTCTTTATAAATACTTCCCAGAACACCATTAATAAATTTACCACTCGATGGTCCGCCAAAATTCTTGGCTAATTCAATGGCCTCATTAATGGCGACTTTAGGTGGAATTTCCTTATCAAATAACAATTCACACAGGCCGATGCGTAACACATTACGATCAATTACCGTAATTTGCTCCAATGGCCACTCTGGAGCATAGCGTCTAATTTGCTCATCTAGTTTAGGCAAGTTAGCTTGAATGTTTTTTACTAATTGGGCACTGAATTGTCGATCAGTTAAATCAACCGAAGCGGCAATTGCTTCACGTTGTAGGAGCGGATCGAGGCCAGGTTTTTGCTGGTTAAAATCCCATTCGTAAAGTACTTGTAGAGCAATAATTCTAGCCAAATGACGGTTGGCCATATCAACCTACTTGGTACGTACGTTGCGGCCGCGATAGGCACCGCAAGCTGAACAAGCGCGATGAGATAAGGTTGGTTGATGACACTGAGAGCACTCCACCGTAGTAACCTTAGTTAAGGCATGATGTGAAGCACGGGTGCGGCCACGGCGGCTAGCTAAACGTTGTTTTGGTACTGGCATAGGGCTGTACTATAAAGCCCTTATTTTATTATGTCAACGCTTTAGTCTTTGCTAGCAATAAATGCCGGGAATTCAGGTTGTTGACATTTTACCGGGAATTCAGGTAATATGACTTATGTATGAAGATACATATTCCAAATAGCGTTTGGTTAGGAAATATTGATCCTTTTTTGGAAGGGTTTATTGCAACCGATCCGGATCAATTAAATATAACGTTCAATAAAAAGTGGCTGTCCATACATCCGATGGTTTTATCTATGATTGCCGCGTTGGGTATAAAAACTGATCCAGCCAAAATTGTCTGTGAAAAACTTGAAGCTAAATCAAAACATTATCTGGAAAGAATGAGATTGTTTGATTTTTTACACATGACGTCAGGTATTACCATGATAGAACATGAGCCAGCGGGGCGTTTTGTGCCATTGACGCAAATAAAAGACGGAGCCGCTTTAACAACTTTCATTACCGAAGTTACACCATTACTTCATCTCGAACCAAAACACGCTGAACCCATTCGCTATATCATGAGTGAATTGATCAGAAATGTTCTGGAACATTCGCTCTCAAAATATGGCGCTATTGTATCGGCTCAATACTACAAGAAAAGTAATACTGTCCGGATTGGTATTGCTGATACTGGTATCGGTATCTGGCAATCAATTAATCAATCATATCATCCTAAAACAGATTTGGAAGCAATTCGTTTAGCTCTAACTCCTGGTATTACCGGCACAACTAGGCGTGAGGGTGGCACAGAGCAAAATGCTGGAGCTGGTTTATTTTTTATTAAATCAATTGCCTCCGTAAACAATGACTTTTTTGTTATATATAGCGGTAAAGCAATGTATAAGCTCTTAAAAAGAAAAAGTAAAAAAATTAAATTGCAGGCCGATCCGTTTACAGACAGACACTCAAAGAAATCTGATCTGCCCAATTGGGGAGGAACGGTGGTAGGCATTGACCTGTCATTAGATACAACCCAAGAATTTTCTTTACTTTTGAAGTTACTAAATAAAACTCTAAGTGAATCCATTAAGGAAAGAAAACACGCTCGTTATAAAAAACCACTCTTTATATGATTCATATAAAATTATTCACCCGGGTTGGGGAGTTTGCTGAAAATAAAGATATTGCGGCCGATATCAGATTAAATGAACTTATTCCGGCCTTAGAAAAAAATCAAAAGATAATATTAGATTTTGAAAAGGTTGAGGGAGCGACACAATCGTTCATCCATGCCCTCATTAGCGATCTATTGAGAAAATATGGCAATGATGTATTAGATAAAATTCAATTCAAAGCCTGTAATAATACTGTAAAAAGCATCATTTCTATGGTTGTAGATTATATGCAGGAAAGCAATTAAACTGCTATACTAACTAATAATTATGATTAAACCATTGTTAATCGCCAATTGGAAGATGAATAAAACCCTGGTTGAGACAGTTGCATTCATTAATATTTTCAAAAAACAGGCAATACCAAATGATCGAGCTGTAGTAATTTGTCCACCCTTTACTTTATTAGCCAGTTTCAAAGACCAAGGCTTGAAATATGGGGCACAAACTATGCATTGGGAAGATAAGGGTGCCTATACCGGCGAAATATCACCGAGTATGCTAAAAGAATTTGGGTGTTCATATGTAATTATCGGTCATTCAGAACGAAGACAATATAATAATGAAACTGATGAAACTGTCTTGAAAAAAATCCAAGCCGCCTGGCAATACAACCTAATTCCGGTAGTTTGTATCAGCGAACTGAAACAAGTACCAGTGTTGTCTGATTATAAAGATCTGGTGATAGCTTATGAACCACTCTGGGCGATTGGCACCGGTAAAACTGCTACTCCAGAACATGCCCAACAAATACATAGCGAGATTCGTAAAATCGTCGGTGCTAATACCAGAATTATTTATGGTGGCTCGGTCAATTCTAGCAATGCCGGGGCGCTAATGTCTCAACCAGATGTTAATGGTTTATTGGTGGGTGGAGCCAGTTTGGATGCAGGCGAGTTTGGGAAGATAATCAATTATTAATAATACAAAACAGGTAGAGACATGCCATGGCATGTCTCTACCTGTTTTTATAAATGTGCCACGCTGGCGACTTGATCGTTCTGGACTTTGAAGCGCATTAGACGCACACCTTGGGTATCACGACTAATGATTGGAACACTCTTCAATGGTAAACGAATTACCTGACCTTGTTGGGAGATAATTAATAAATCACTCGTGGCTTGGGCTTCTGTAACAACAAAACCTAACACAATCTTACCAGTTTTATCGGTGATTTTGGCAGTTTTAATACCGGAACCGCCACGGTTTTGTACTTTATATGATTTCAAGTCGGTGCGTTTACCATAACCATGGCGCATCACGACACACAGTTCAGCATTCTTTAGAGCCGATTGGGTGACAATATCCATTCCCACTACAGCATCATTTGATTTAAGTTTCATACCACGCACACCGGCCGCAGTGCGACCCATTTCCCGCACATCACTTTCCTTGAAGCGAATCGATTGGCCGTTATTTGTCACTAAAATAATTTGATCATTTCCAGTTGAAGGTTTAACCCATTCTAGAGCATCTTTACCCTTTAGAGTTATAGCAATTAAACCACTGCGGCGGACATTATCGAAAGCATCTAATTTGGTTTTTTTCATGGTACCAGCGGTAGTGACCATAACCAAAAATTTTGTACCCGAAGCTTTTAGATCATCACAACTTAAGGCTGAGGTAACTTTTTCTTCAGGCCCTAATTGTAAGAAATTAACCACCGCTTGGCCTTTAGACGTGCGCGAGGCGGCAGGAATTTCATAGGCTCTCAATTGGAAGACGCGGCCACGGGAGGTAAAGAATAATATATTGGCATGAGTATTGGTGGAAAATAATTGTTCAACACTATCCTCCTCTTTAGCGGTCAAACCGATAATACCTTTACCACCACGGTGTTGTTGTTTAAAGGTATCTTCCGCTAAACGTTTAATATAACCATCGCGCGTAATCATGATAATGGCCGCTTCTTTTGGAATCAGATCTTCCTGACTAAACGAACCAACGGCTTGGCGGACAATATCAGTGCGGCGATCATCACCATATTTTTCAACTAATTCAGTAATTTCAGCCTTGATCACAGTTAAAATATTTTTTCTAGTTGATAGAATAGTTTTAAGTTCTTTGATCAGTTTTTTCTTTTCAGCTAGTTCTTCTTCAACTTGGATTCTTTCTAAGTTTGCCAATTGTTGTAGCTTCATTTCCAAAATCGCTAAGGTCTGTATTTCGGTGAAACGAAATTGCTTAATCAAGTTGGTTTTGGCTTCGTCTTTATTTTTAGATTTCTTAATGGTCTTAATAATGGCATCAATTTTTTCTAAAGCCATCACCAAACCTTCCAAAATATGCGCGCGATCTTCCGCTTTAGTTAAATCATATTGGGTGCGGCGTTTCACCACCACTTCACGATGTTTAATATATTCCTCCAACAACATTTTCAAAGTCAGGACACGTGGTTGTAAACCATCAATCAAAGCCACCATGTTAAAGTGGAAAGTTTCTTGCAGCTGAGTCAATTTATAGATGCGATTCAAGACTTTTTTCGGATAAGCATCACGTTTCAATTCAATCACCACTCGAATACCAGTGCGATCAGATTCATCACGCAAATCACGAATGCCCTCCAATTTTTTTTCTTTAACCAAGAAAGCAATTTTTTCTACTAAGGTGGCTTTATTTACTTGATAGGGGAGCTCAGTGATAATAATGGTGTCATCTTCAATATTAGCTTTGCCGCGCATCACCACACCGCCGCGGCCAGTGGCATAAGCCGTTTTAATGGCCTGAACATCATAGATCACGCCACCCGTCGGCAAATCCGGGCCTTTAATAAACTCCATTAAATCGTCAACATCGGCCTCAGGATGATCGATTAAATGCATAATACCGGCACACAATTCAGTGAGATTATGAGGCGGAATACTGGTGGCCATACCAACCGCGATACCAACCGTACCGTTGAGTAAAAGATTCGGTAATTTAGCCGGTAAAACGGTCGGTTCATCGTGTGAACCATCGTAGTTGGGTCTAAAATCTATAGTATCTTTTTCAATATCCTGCAATAATTCTTCGGCAATTTTATGTAGTTTGGCTTCGGTATAACGCATGGCCGCGGCTGAGTCACCATCAATCGAACCAAAGTTACCTTGGCCGTGCACCAAGGGATAGCGCATGGAAAATTCTTGGGCTAAACGAACCATAGTATCATAGACAGCCGTATCACCATGCGGATGATATTTACCGAGCACTTCACCAACTACAGTGGCAGATTTACGAAATTTAGCACTCGAGCGTAAACCAATGGTTAACATGGCATACAAAATCCGGCGATGTACCGGTTTTAAACCATCCCGGACATCGGGTAAAGCCCGTGCCACAATTACGCTCATGGCGTAATTTAAATAAGATGTTTCCATCTCTTTATCAATCGGTTGTTGTATGACTTTGTCTTTATAGTCGGTCATGGTTATTGCAGATCAGAAAATAAATTATCCAGCGTTGTGTTGTTTGGTTGATTGGTATCTATTTGTGTTTTAACTTCATCAAGCTGATTTGATATTTTACCGGTGTTATCCTGTAAGTTGGAAAAATCACCACTGATTGAATTCATGAAATCATCTATCCGCGTAGCGGCGATACTATCTTGCACCGCATTGGAAGAAAACAATGAAGTCGACAGTGAATAGGCCCAGATACACACTATAATGGCCATAGCCAGGCTGACTGAGACCCACAGTTTTAGGCGACTAGGTTCTGCTTTAACTGTAATGAGCGGAGCGGTTATTTCCGGTGGCGGTACAACCTTAGCTTTAGTTGGCTTTGGTTTTATTTTTGGTTTAGCCGCGATTTTAGGTTTGGTTTTTTTTACTAAGCGTTTTTTTGCCGGCATACAGTTTAGGCGGTAGTGGGGGTTAAGATCACAGTAGTAGTGTCATCTTGTGGGAGATCTTTTTCTTTAATACTGTATTTTTCAATAGCGGTGGTGGTTTTAACACCCAATTCTTTCAAAAATGTTTGTAGTGGCTCGAGCTTAACTTTTACGTGGGGTTGTTGGTAAAGATAGGGAATAACAACGCGTGGTTCAACTTGGCTGACAATCACTGATAATTGGTCTTTAGGTAGCGTGCTCACTGGCAGTAATAAAATATCCACTCCTTCTAGGGTTTCTAATTGATCATTGGTTAGACCACTATCTAGTGCACCCAGAAAACCAACATGAATGCCTTCATCTTCAATGACATACACAGTTGAGGTGTTATTGGCCGCAATACCATAAATAAAAGTCTGTTTAATTTCATACTCACCTGGACCAATAATAGTGATACTATCACCCGATAAACGTTTGGTATTATTACATAAATCATTCTTAGTATCAGATATTAGAACAATATCAGCTTTCAATTTTGGCATCGCTACACCAACACTATCAGCAAACGGATTTGTGACCAGGACAGAATTGTTTGTCTGGATGCGAAAGCTGCTCAGACCGTTCCATTGAATATGCATACGGCCTAGTCTAACATTAATCAATAGCCAAATCAATAGCCTCTTCGCTACTTGGTTTTATCGTTTTTATTGATGTTGGAGAGGTGGTATTTGGAGACGTATGATGTAAAAATTTATCAAACGACGTTAATTTTGGTGCATTAGGTGAGTGTGGTTGAATACTGGCCGGGGTAGCTTGTAACGGTACAATCGGTCGTGTTGCAGCAGGAGTATGAGTTGGTTTACTAGATTGGGTGACTTCTTTGGCTTTTTCAGTGGCGATTTCTTTAGCATGTTCAGCCAGATTTTGCTTTTTAATATTTTCATGTACTTGTTCTTCTTGGCGAAATTTACTGTGTACATAATCGGTAGCAGTTGTGGTGATGCGATGTGTTAATCCCTTCTCTTTAAGGGCTTTTACAATTTTTACAGCTTGATCTTTTTGCACTGTGGCTTTGTCATAAAGATATTTCTGCGCATGCAAATCTGTCATCGCTTTCTTCAATTCTAAGGGCATCATGGTGTGGTGACCATGAGCATCCATCAGCATCTTTTTGAAGGTGGCGCCGGTGATTTTGTTTGGTCCAAGTGCTGTTCCCATGCCTGATAGTATACCACTTGCCAGATATTCCAGCATCTTGTATAATCGGTTCTCTCTTAAATCTTTATTTTATACATCCCGCGGCCGTGGTCAGGCCCGGATAAACAATTAATTCAATAAGATATGGCCTCAACTCAAGCAGACAAACAACCAGACAATAGTTTAATGGCGCAGTTATTAGACGGTAAAATCGCCGTTGTATTGCCCAATGAAGGTGACACGGTCGATGGTATCGTGCTCAGTACCGCTAAAAATGAAGTTTGTATAGACATCAATGGTTTGGTGGTCGGTGTTGTACGCGGCCCTGAATTATTCGATGAATCTGGAGATTTTTCAAATTTACAAGTCGGCACACAAGTGACCGCGACGGTTTTGGAAATGGAAAATGAGAATGGTGATGTGGAATTATCATTTCGTCATGCCGGTCACAAAAAAGCTTGGGAAAAATTACAGGCGTTGTTGGGCACTAATGAAGTGGTCGATGCCGTTATTGTTGATGCCAATAAAGGTGGCTTGTTAGTGCGGGTTGGTCGAGTAGCTGGGTTCTTACCAGTGTCTCAATTATCGGTTGAACATTATCCCCGTGTAGAAGGTGGTAATAAAGCCAAAATTCTGGAACGCTTACAGACATACGTTAATGATCATTTTCGTGTGAAAGTGATTGATGTTGATGAAAATGATGAAAAGTTGATTGTGTCAGAAAAGATGGCTAAAGCTGAGCAACAGCAAGAAAAAATCTCCCAATATAAAGTGGGTGATAGTGTCACTGGTAAAATTACTGGTGTGGTCGATTTCGGCGCCTTTGTAGAATTTGGTGATAATTTAGAAGGTCTGGTACATATTTCTGAAATTGCCTGGCAGCGCATTGATAATCCGAAAGAGTACGTTAAGGTGGGCGATACTGTTTCGGCTCAAATTATTGCGATCGATAATGGTAAGATTTCACTCAGTATTCGTAATTTAATTAAAGATCCATGGCTGGATGTAGTACAACGCTATAAGATTGGCGATGTCGTGAAAGGTAAGGTACTGAAATTAAATCCGTTTGGTGCCTTTATCGAATTAGATTCAGACATTCATGGTTTGGCCCACATCTCAGAATTATCCTACCGCAAATTAAACTCTCCAGCTGAGGTAGTGAATATTAATGACGTGTACGATTTCAAAATCATCTCGGTTGAGCCAGGTAAACATCGTCTCGGTTTATCGTATAAATCTTTGCACGAAAAAAAACCAGTTGACGAAGACAAGTCAGATAAGATAGACAAACCAGATCAAATAGTTAAAGAATAATATATATGCCAGCTTTGCCACACCCAGCACGTGGGCCCCAACTGTTTCGTCAGTTCATCATTGTTGTATTGGTCGTAGTTGTGATTGGTAGTATCTTCAGTTTAATCAATCAGCCCAATGATAAAACTGAAAGTATCTCACTTAGTACTTTAGTAGAACAAGTAAAAGTTGGTGCCGTAAAGAAAATTGAAGTGAAAGGTGACCAAACTTTAGTAGCCACGCTGCAAGATGATACGACTGTCACAACCGATAAGGAAGCCACGCAACCATTAACAGAATTATTACAACAATCCGGTGTTACGGCCGAACAATTAAAAAATGTTGAGATTAAAATCAGCACTGACAGTAGTTTGATGTACTGGGTGTCAATCTTGGCACCGGGTTTGATTAGTTTGTTAATTGTTGGATTATTACTCTGGTTTATGTTTCGCCAAGTGCAGGGGGTAAATAATCGCGCCATGATGTTTGGGCGAGTGACGGAACCCGATCAAAAAAATGAAAAAAAACATCAAGTTAGATTCAAAGATGTAGCTGGTGGATCTGAGGCCAAAGAAGAATTAACCGAAGTGGTTGATTTCTTAAAACATCCGCAGAAATATAGTAAGTTGGGTGCTAAGGTACCAAAAGGCGTGTTGTTGGTGGGTGCTCCAGGCACAGGTAAAACCTTGTTGGCGCGCGCTGTCGCCGGCGAAGCTAACGTGCCGTTTTATCACATTTCTGGTTCTGAATTTGTGGAAATGTTCGTTGGGGTGGGTGCTTCACGCGTGCGTGATTTGTTTAAACGTGCCAAGCAAACGGCGCCCTCAATTGTATTTGTTGATGAAATTGATGCAGTTGGTCGACAACGTGGCACTGGTTTAGGTGGTTCACATGATGAGCGCGAACAGACTTTAAACCAGATCTTAGTCGAGATGGATGGTTTTGATAATGACACTAAAGTGATTGTCATTGCCGCTACCAATCGTCCTGATGTGTTAGATCCAGCTTTACTGCGCCCGGGTCGGTTTGATCGTCATGTCACACTGGATTTGCCGGATATTAAAGATCGTAATGCCATTTTAGATGTGCATGCGAAAAATAAGCCGATGGCGGAAGATGTGAAGTTAGAAGTGATTGCGCAGCGTACCCCAGGTTTTTCTGGAGCTGATTTAGCTAATGTCTTAAATGAAGCAGCTATACTGGCGGCACGTCTTGATAAAAAAACCGTGTCGATGGCTAACTGTATTGAAGCGATTGAAAAAGTCATGCTTGGGCCTGAACGCAAATCATCAGTGATGGATGAGCATGAGAAGAAAATCACGGCTTATCATGAAGCTGGCCATGCGATTGTGGCACATTTTTCTGAAGCAGCTGATCCGGTGCATAAAGTGTCGATCATTTCTCGTGGTCGAGCCGGTGGTTATACTTTAAAATTACCGGAGCGTGATAAACATCTGCATAACAAAGCAGAATTTATCGCAGATTTAGCAGTGATGTTAGGTGGGCGAGTAGCTGAAGAAGAGTTCTTTGGTGAAATTACTACCGGAGCCAGTTCTGATCTGGAAAAAGCCACATCTTTAGCACGACAATTAGCCACTCGTTATGGTATGAGCCCAGATTTAGGCCCACGCACCTTTGGTCGAAAGGAAGACATGGTGTTCTTAGGTCGTGATTTTAATGAACGTCCCGATTATTCCGAAGAAACTGCTCGTCAAATTGATAACGCCGTTAATAAGTTTATTACCCAAGCGCACAAAGACGCGCAAACCTTGATTCGAGCCCATAAAGACAAGATCGAACAAGTGGTGGTTGTGCTCATAGACAAAGAGACATTGGAAAGAGATGCGTTTGAGGCTATAATGAAGGCATGAAATTATATCAAGATATTCTTCGCTCAGCCTGGCGTCATACTATTCAACGCCCAGGTCTGTGGGTGTTTGGTTTTTTCGCTACTTTTATTTTCGGTGCCTCCGGCGAAATTGATCGCTATTTGCGCTTCATGGATAACGAATCAGCCGGCTTCACAGGTTGGTTGAATGTAATAGTTAGCACCAGTCAGGCTTTAGCACTTGGTAGTATAAATCTTTGGTTGTTAGTAATTGGTATTGGTGTGGCCGGATTGATTTTGATTTACATGATGAGTGTTTCGGCCGGAGCATTAATTCACAGCGCTAAATGGAAAACAGAATCTTTCACTGAAGCCTTCCTGGCTGGGCAAAAACATGTGGTGCAATTGGCAGTATTATTTGTTTCTTCAATAATGTTTCTATCTATCTTAACTGTCGTCATGGCTAGTGTTGTTTCACAACATGGCATGGAAGTAGTGGTCTTGGTGTCTGTGGTTGGCGTTATACCAGTTGTGATCATAGCATCGTTTTTAGTACGCCTGACTGCCATGGTGGTAGTGTTAGATAATGTTCATATTGGCCAAGCCTTTATTCGAGCCAGTAGAATTTTTGCAGCGCACTGGTTAGTTATATTAGAAATGTCGATTGTGTCTTTCGTGGTAGTGTTTGTGGTAAATCTGTTACTGTTATTAGGATTAGTTATTATGTGTTTACCTATGTTAGTGACAATAACCATGGCAGGTTTATTGTCACTGGTGTTTTATGGACAATATGTTTATCTTGGTTTAAGCTTGTTTTCGGCGGCTATTATATCTACTTGGCAGTGGTCAGCCTGGACATATTTGTTTGGAGCACTACAAACTCGTCAACCAAAGAGCACCTTGGTTGGCTGGATTAGTGGCGCTAGACAATAAAGCCATAATTATAATTTTGGGCGTGTAGCTCAGTCGGTAAGAGCACAGACCTTATAAGTCTGGGGTCGATGGTTCAAGTCCATCCACGCCCACCTTCGTCCACCACAGCCTTCGGCGACGGTGGACTTCGGTGGGCAAGCCCACCATAGTCTGTCGGTAAAAAAACATCCTCACTCGCGTGAAGATGTTTTTATAATCATTCTGCGCCGCTCTCCTTTACCAGACATAGTATCTGTTAAGTAAAGGAGATTCGCGGCGCAAAATGGGGAGGAGCTGAGATCAATTTGACCCCTGCTTCTTCTCATTCCGTCGCCAATCAATGAACTTCTGGAGATTCTGCTGCATCTCCAGGGAGGTCACCCCGCTGTGCGGCGGGGTGACGGTCACGCTCTCGTCGTCGTCGCTGTCGATGACGACCTCAAACCTCCAACCGTCCGGGGTGCAATACAGCACCCCGTCAGTGGTTTCAAACTTTGACATTAACCCTCCAAAGTGGAAGTTAACCGTAGCAGCAAACGAGTGTTTGTCAAGCCATTTGTAGGTATGAATACCTACAAACAATCAAGAAGAGACGAGAATCAATCCCAGTAGAGACGTGCCGGCGGCACGTCTCTACTGGGATTGATTCTATTGAATTTTTTCCATAACCTGGTAGAATCCTCACACACGGGCATATAGCTCAGTTGGTTAGAGCGTCACATTGACATTGTGAAGGTCTCAGGTTCGAATCCCGATATGCCCACCTACGCCCGCTGCGGGCTTCGGTGGGTAAACCCACCATAGTCTGTCGGTAAATTTGAGACGGCGGTGGGTTTACCCACACTAGATGACTTACTTTTTATAATGATATAAATGCAGTCATGAATATATTCTCAATCATAATCATCGTAGCGGGGTTAGTACTATTTGAAGTTATTAGTAGCATTGATAATGCGATTATTAATGCTGAGGTGTTGTCCACGATGGGACAACGAGCCAGACGGTGGTTTTTGGTATGGGGATTATTTATTGCTGTATTTGTGGTTAGAGGTATATTACCATTTTTAATTGTCTGGGTAACAAATAGTGAACTTGGTCCGAAAGGGGCTTTATTAGCCACGTTTAGTAGTGATCCGCGAGTGATCGAAGCGATTGAAAAATCGGCGCCAATATTGTTGATTGGTGGTGGAACATTTTTAGTATTTTTGTTTTTTCATTGGTTGTTTTTAGAAACCAAAAATTATGGTTTAGTAGGAGAAAAATTTTTTACAGCCCAAGGTGTGTGGTTTTATGCAGTAGTGTCTTTGCTTTTAACTGGCATTGTCTATGCAGCCTTGCAAGTGGATTCAAATCTGGCCTTTGGTGCCGTCGTTGGTTCAACGGCTTTTTTTATTACCCATGGTTTCAAACAAAATGCCGAGGCAAGTGAACAAAAGCTTTTACAAAAAGGTAATATGTCTGACATTAGTAAAATATTATACTTAGAAATAATTGATGCGACATTTTCGATCGATGGTGTGTTAGGCGCTTTTGCCTTTACTTTAGCCGTGCCATTAATCTTATTAGGTAATGGGATAGGTGCCTTAGTAGTTCGGCAGGTGACAATTGGTAATATTGAACGTATAAAAAAATATGTTTACCTAAAAAATGGTGCGATGTACTCCATTCTGTGTTTAGGTGTGATTATGTGGTGCGATGCATTTGGCATTGAGATACCAAGTTGGGTATCACCTGTAATAACCTTTATGGTCGTGGGATACTTCTTTTTGAAATCTCGGCGAGCAACCGCAGCAGCATCCAACCATTAAGTAGAGCCATGTAAATAGTAAATCCGGCCACAACTGGATATAACCAATTGATGTTGGTGGTTATTTCTATAATAATTGCAGTTAACACAATATCTTTCGATCGGACAACAAACCGAATCGGCTGTCCAATTTTATTTAGGGTGACTATTAACCAGATCATAACAATATATAACACCAGATAGAGTGCTCCAACCCAATTATTAATCCAATCTAACGCCATGGCCGAAAACATCACCACGATCAGCGCAAATTGATGCAAAATAATTTTAATAATAGCACCGGCTTCTGTTTCAACATTTTGATAACGGGCCAGTGGAGTAGTTAAGCCATTACATAATAAGTAGGCTAAAAAACAAGCCACACCCCATGGTTCTTTGATGAATATCCAAAAGCCACTAAATACAATAAAAATAACACTAATTATATTAAGCAAATGGGGTGTTACTTCAAAATAAGTTAAAAAATTTAAGATTGGTTTCAACCAGTGATAGCGCCAGCTATTTAATTCCAGTACAGTTTCTTTTTCCGATTCACTATAATAGTTGGTAAACAGATCATCATTTTGATAGATCCGACCTTCATATAACCGTAAAGCTTTGATTAAGGCTTCACGACTAATGGTGTAGACATGATAAAAGGCTAGCCAGGGATGATGTCTATGAGGTTGAGTGACAAAGCTAGTAGCAGTATTGGTACTGATATTTTTCCAGACAGCCAGTCGGTCAGTGAGAGGAGCCGGTGCCACTTCAAGGCCACTGCCGATTTGACTGGTCACATGAGCATCTGAACCACCAGTATAAAGAGTCACTTCTGGGTATTGATAATATTCTTCAGGCAAGGTGTGCACTTTAGCCATTTGCGCGGCGGCCGTTCCAAAAAAAGTTGACATGTGTGCCAATTTCATAAAGGCAAGTGATCCTTTAAAACAAGCATTGGCAATCTCAGCCCCACCCAACAAGCGAATGGCTTTAATTGTGATAGATTTTCCGACTTGTCTTTCACTACCAGAGTGGCCAAACAACGCCGGATGAGCCACACTGGCTACCAGGTCGGGTTGTTGTTTAATATATTGAATCATCTCCAATAAAGATAATTGTTTTGGCACCATTAGTTTTTGGTGTCGGTAGATTCGTTCATCTTGTGCAAACACAATCAAGTCAATTCCTTCACTAGTAAGAGCTTCAATGCCTGGAAAAATTACAGTTGCTGCATCAGGTGGTCTAGCTGCGAGCAATAATTCATAAGCCCGGGGCGGATTTTTAAAAACGTGTTCAGTCACTACCACCACATCCATATGTTGGTTGGTAAACTCTTGCCAAATGCTTAAACACTTACGCTTGGCTAAGAAATTGTATTTTGACAGGTTAGGGTGAAAATGATAGTCTACGAGCATAATTTAAGCTACTTTAGCAAGTTTACTAAGAAACTGACAATGGCTAAGAAAAAACCCAATCATCACGATCAGAGTCATAATGCAAAAATCCGCGGTGAAATTATTCATCCCCATGATGTTAGTAAACATGGTGGCACGGTATCGTGGCGCGTTTTTAGAGTCATGTCTGAGTTGGTGAATGGATATGAATTTTTATCAGGTTTGGAAAAAGAAATCACTATTTTTGGATCTGCCCGTACTAAACCAGGTGATCGCTATTATGACGAAGCCTTAAAGTTAGGAAAAATGTTAGCCAATGAAAAATATGTCACCATTACCGGAGGTGGTCCCGGTGTGATGGAAGCAGCTAATCGTGGTGCCTTTGAAGCCGGAGGTGAATCTTTAGGTTTGAATATTCAATTACCACACGAGCAGCGCGTTAATAAATATGTGAAAAAAAGTTTGGGTTTTTATTTTTTCTTTACTAGAAAAGTCATGTTAACCTCACCATCGCAGGCTTTTGTGGTATTTCCTGGTGGTTTTGGTACACTAGATGAATTTTTTGAGGTAATTACTTTAATTCAAACCGGTAAAATGCCGCGTGTGCCAATAATTTTAATGGGCAAAGAATATTGGGGAGCGTTAGATCAGTTTATTAAACAGGAAGTCATGCTGCATCATCAAGCTATTGAGGAGAAAGATCTAGCATTATACAATATTGTAGATTCGGCTGATGAAGCCATGCGTATCATTCGTAAAACTAAAGAAGGTGACTATCTTAGCTGAAACGCCAGACTATATTGTTGTCGACAAACCCACTGGTCTGGTAGTACATCAAGCTAGCCAACATCCAGAACCAGATACCCTCGTGAACGAGTTGTTATTGCGTTATCCGGAAATCGCTACAGTCGGCGATGATTTAACTCGGCCTGGGATTGTGCAACGCTTAGATCAAGGTGTGTCTGGGGTAATGGTCGTAGCACGTACACAGGACATGTTTGAACATCTCAAACAACAATTCTCCCAACATTTAGTAAAAAAACATTATACTGCTTTAGTCCATGGTACGATGGGGCAACCGGAAGGTGAAATCAATTTTGCTATAGCGCGCTCGAGCAAAGATTACACCAAAATGGCAGCGCGACCAGATGATACCGGGAAGACAGCCATTACTCGGTACAATGTTATTAGACAATATCCTAAGTATGCTTTATTAGATGTTGAAATTTTAACCGGTCGAACCCATCAAATTCGGGTGCACCTTAACGCCATTAATCATCCATTGGTTGGAGAAGCCATTTATAAGCCGAAGAACCTGAAATCGAGATTGCAACCCGGCCGACCATTTTTACACTCTACTAGCCTAGGTTTTTACCTACCAAATGGTAGTTTGGTTGGGTATACTGCACCTTTACCTGAGCCACTTCAGGCGATTCTTGACGGTTTACATTGAGTTAGCTATGATAGCCGAACTATGAATACATTTCCAGAACTTAAAGCTGGCTACACTGTCCGTTTACACCTGCGCATTAGTGAGGGTAAAAAGGATCGTACCCAGATCTACGAAGGTATGATTACCAGTATCAAAGGTAAAACTCCCGATACCCGCATGATTACCGTACGAAAAGAGGCCAAAGGTTATGGTGTTGAGAAGATTATCCCATTAGCATTACCAACGCTTGAGAAAATTGAGATAGTGAAAACCGCCAAAGTGCGCAAGGCTCGTTTATACTATGTTAAAAATTATACCAAGCGTTTGAAGGAAAAAATGGTCAAGCAATAAGTGTTTGACGTTTTTTGGCCGAGGTGGCGAAATTGGTAGACGCACTCCCTTGAGGTGGGAACGGGCGTAAGCCCATAGGAGTTCGACTCTCCTCCTCGGCACCCGATGCATTTGTTCGAAGACTCACAACTGCCCGGGCAAGCTCGCTTAAAATATAATCATTTATCTTACCGGGTTTACCCGTGCGGTTGCGCCGCGCAAACGCCTCGGGACGATTAGCTCAGTTGGTTAGAGCATCTCATTTACACTGAGAGGGTCGCAGGTTCGAATCCCGCATCGTCCACGTATGTTAACACGCTTTTTAGTTGGTATAGGAATGATTATGGCCGGAGCGTTTTTGATTATCAAAACTGAATTGATGGTCAGTTGGTTTGGGCGCATTGGTTGGGCCGAAGAAAAGCTGGGTGCCGAAGGTGGGACGCGGATATTTTATAAAATTATCGGCATGGTCTTGATTGTCTTGGCATTCATGATAATGTCTGGTAAGATAATCGGCGTCTTAGATTTTGTTTTCAAACGCTAAGTATAGCCAGTAAACGCCCCGGGCCCTTAGCTCATTTGGTAGAGCGCCGCATTTGCACTGCGGAGGTGGAGAGTTCGAGCCTCTCAGGGTCCACTCAATAATTATTTTTCTGACAGTCGTTTCAATTCAGTGTTTGAAAACATAAACACGTAAAAAGATTGACAAAGGCCATTTTTTTTGATATTATAATAGCAATTTATAACTTATAACTTTTTTATGGGATTTGAACGTAAAATTGGTGCCGCTATTAGTGTAGCCGCTGCTCTGCATGGTGAGCCAGAAGCTGTAGCCGGTGATCATCCAACTCATGCTGAACATTTACAAGTACATGCTGATCAAGAATATATAAAAGAATATATTGATAAATATGAGCTAAAAACATTTTTAGATAAACATGAGATGAAACCTGGAGGAATATTTGAACGTGATGGTAAGGCTCTTCGTTTAGCAGCTGAGGCGGCTAAAGTCGGAGATAAGTTAAGTGAAGCTAAACAATTAGCAATATTATTGGAAGATTTCAAGCTAGATTATATTCCGGCAGTCACTGGTCGTTTTGAAGAATTATTGAAGGAAATAGTGATGGATAATCCAGATCCACAGGAATACAGCGAGTTGTGTTTAGTAATAGATAGAATTATTTCTAAAAAAACTTCCTTTGAACAAAGTAGATTTGGAGTAACCATAGTTAGAGATTTATTGACTGGGAGTGATAGTGGTTTGGATTTAAACGATCCTAATGGGGTTAAAGCGGCCTTAATCTTAACTAGGCTTTATGAGAACAACGACAGTGTGTCGAATGGTTTTTCTGATATTTCTATAGACGATCTAGAAGAAGGTTTAGGGGATTTTTTTAGCAAATCAAGTATTCAAATGAAAGGAGGTGAGTTGAAAATTGAACCAATACCCGATCTTTCTGGAGCCTATCATTTGTATATGGAAGCAGATCGTCCTGATTTAGCTTTGGAAACAGCCAGACGTGAATTGGATGATATCATCACTGATGTAAGTAATAAATTGAATGAATCAAATACTAATGTGAATTGGTTCCGACTTGAAGATCTACGAGTCGCTTTGCGGCAGGCTCACATTGACCATAATAGTGCTATAAAAAAAATACAACCACTAATTGATAAAGCAGAAAAAAATAGTAACCCAGAAATAAAGCAAATTTTAGATGAAATATTAAAACAACACGCCACAGAAAAATAAAATCTGCAAAATAAAATAACAATGTCTATTGACACATAAATTTGTAATAGCGTATAATTAAGATACAAAATTAAAATAACGTCATGTGACGTTTAATAAAAAGGAGGTGAGATATATGGCAAAGAAAAAAAAGGGAGCCAAGAAAAAAACAGTGAAGCGTGCCACAAAGAAAAAGGGTGGTAAAAAGAAGAAAGCCACAAAAAAACGCAAATAAAATTGCGTAAAATAAAAAAAACGTAGGGGTAATTCATGAATTACCCCTACGTTTTTTTATGCCGACCTGTTTTTATGAATTAATTTGTTTTTTATGATAAGAAAAATTAAGGGCAAGCATTGTCCAAAATATTATAGCGAGATCATTTTTAAAATAGGGTACATCTACTAGTCCATAAACAATAAAAGCCACCATCCCAGTCAGTAAAATTATACTGTATTTTGTTTGCTGGCTTTGTTTAGCTTGCAAAAAGAAGACTATAAGTACAATTATTAACCAAACCATGCCTAATAAGCCCAATTCAACCCAAAAATCCAGGAATAAATTATGTGGATAAAGCAATAATTCGACATGTTGATCGAGCTTATACTGAGCATAAACATCTGGGAAATTGGCTAAACCAGCCCCAAATAATGGGCGGTGTTCCAGTAAATTAACCGTACCTTGCCATAAAGCTAAACGAACCTGTCCGGAAGTATCTTGCAATAAGATTTTCTCACGCGTAACTGGTATTATTAAACTAATCATTACCAATATTAAACCAACACCGATTACACCATAACGGTATTTGGTAAACAACAAAGCAAAACTGCCAGCTAAGATGACAGTTATGACTGCGCCATCACTTTGCGATAAACCAATGGCGATCATTCCCATTAAACTAACCAGCATGAACCAAAGTTTGTGTGAACGTTCATGTATTAACCAGGCCACACCTAATGCTACGATGGGGGCACAGAATAAACCAACGGCATTGGGATATTCAAATATACTGGTCATGCGCACATCAATACCGCCAATATTCCAGGGTGCCGGCACACCATAACCGGTCAAGAATTGAATAATAGTGATGGTCGAAACAAATAATACACTACTACCTAAGGCTTGTAGTATAAAAATAAATTTTGGTTTACTAACTTGAATCATCACACCAACCATAATTGGTATAACAATATAACTTTTATAGATCCCTAGTGCCGCTAGAGTATTATCAGACATAATGACAGAGATCAAACCTATTAGCAGTAAACTCACACTACTGTATAAAAATATTTTTTGAACTTTAAAACCATAATGAATAATATAGTAGATAAAACCACCGGTTACCAGCAGATCCAATAAATTTAGTGGTATACCAAATAAATTAAACCTAACTAAATAGACAGGGAGAAGCACAAGTATTATTAATAACCATTTATTGGTGATCGCCATGCAATAATATATTTTGAACCGTGACCATTAAACCAATTAAGAACCAAATGTGCATAATATAAAGTACCGAGAAAGTATTATATTGCACCAGAATACCAGTGAGAGCGGCTAATAGCGCAATTAACACATGTCTCATGAATGGGTCAGTACCATGCAACAAAGCTTTAACAGAACGGATATAGAGCATAATCATCATTATTATGTAACAAGCTAAACCCAAGACACCGGTTTCAGCTAGCAATTCAATATACTCATTGTTCACAATTTTATAGCCATCACTAGGCACAATATATGGATGATATGACGCATATGGTCCAAAACTACCCGGGCCTATCCCAACCCACGGGTGCTGCCACCAAATGCGTTCGGCAATATCAAAAGTTTCAACTCGTTCACTATAAGACGCGCCACCAAAAATATTCATGACATGTTCAGTAAAGGTGTTTACCTGTTCAGTTAAACCTAGAAATTGATAAGCCACACCACCAGCTATAGCCACACTTATTATTAACGGGATGATAATAGTGGGTTTAAGTAACTGTTTCCAATAAGCTATAGCCAGACAGAGTAATGTTGCTGCCAAAGCAATATAACCACCGCGGGAGACAGTTAAAATAAAATTTATTCCCCCTAAAGCTATTAAAGCAAATAACCACCAGGGTTTAATTTTACTAGATTTACTTAACCATAAAGCGATTGCTAAACTTAATGGAATTAACAGATAATTGGCAAAATAGAGAGGTTCTAAGGCAGTTGATTGGATTCTAGGGAAACCAAGAATCTCTTTAGTGTATTGTGGGCGTAACCCAGTTAGGCTAGTCGGTAAACCAACAATATCTCCCAAAAATTGCCAAATGCCAAAACTACATACCACAAACATACTACCTAACAATATATAAATTACCCGTTTAACCTGGTCAGTGTGTCGAATAATGCTGGGCAAAATGATGGAGACACACATGGTAAAAAGAATATAGCCTAAAACGAGCAGCGATCGGTCTAAATTAGGAGAGTTAGTGATGCCGGCACACATTACTAGTATGAATCCAGCGATGGGTAATAAAATCGGATAAGGCCGTAATTTGAATTTACTTAATACTAAACCATACATTAACCAAGCTAATATTGTGATGATGGCAATGACTTGACTAAGGCGAATGGTAACACCGGCAATATCTAAAGAACCAATCCGTTCAAAAGGTAAAAAGAAACTGAGTAGGTACATACCAAGTATCGGGTTGATGACAATAACACAGATACAAATAAAACCAATCAAACCGGCTAAAACATAAGTCAGTGGTAGATAAGCAAACGCTATACCAATAATTAAAGCGAGCGGTAGAGTTTTAGCGGCTTTTAAATAAGGTGTCATAATCTTCAATCATACGGTGTTCTTGAAATAGCTCTAAGACGCGAATGCGCCCATTACTAGCTTTGTGCACCGCTAACTCATAATTGTTGTAAACATCATACAAGGCTTCGGCAATGGCCGCAGGACGATGTGGCGGTACTAGCCAACCATAGCGATCGATAATTTCAGTCATACCGCCAGTCGTGGTAGCAATGACTGGTTTAACAGTGGCTAAGGCTTCAATTAAAACAATCCCGAAGGTCTCACGCCTAATGGAAGGGAGTACTAAAACATCGCAGTTTTGTAAAACTGCTGGGATATCATTACGGAAGCCTACCAAATCAATTTGTTTATTTAAATCTAGTTGATGAACCAAACTGGTTAACTGATCTTTAATATCACCTTCGCCGACGATGGTTAAATGAACCTGCGGTATTTGCGCTTGAACGATTTTGATGGCTTGGATTAAATCATTAATCCCTTTTTCTCTAGCTAAGCGACCAATAAATAATACGCGAAAAATATTTTGAATGTTTTGTACTGCAGAAGGGGAAGGAGTAAAATCTTTAACATTTACCGAGTTATAAATCACTTGAATATGTTGGGTTGGAACACCTAATTGTTGTAATTGATCCTTAACTGCTTCAACCACAGTAACAATAGTTGCAAGGTGTGACCACAAAACATAAATTAAACGTAAAGGATTTTGTTTTAACCAACGCTCAATTTGTAAATGTTCCATCCAAATCACTTTAATACCAAGCAGTCTAGCAAATGGGGTTAATAAGATTTTTTCAGTGAGTGATAAACAAAATATTACTGAAATATGGTGCTGAAATTTATAATACACCAACCAGCGCACCAAGTTAGCCGTGATAAAAGGCCAAGTGAAAAAAAAGCTTAGTAAGGCCAGTGGTGTAACCGGTTCTGTACCAGCCCAAATACGGCGGTAGTGCCAATCACGTTTAGAAAATTCACTTAATAAGACGGTGCAGGTTGAGGCTAAAAAGAATTTATGATTGGCCGATAATCTTTCAACCAAAGTTAAAGTATGTTTTTCTCCACCACCAAAAGTTGAAGAATACGGAAATTTTAGAATTAAGATACGTTGTTCTGTCATGCTAATTGGCGCTGTAATAAAGTTTTAATATCCTCTTTAGAAATACCACCCATTAGCAGCAAGGCAATACTATAAACGACACCACCGGATAATACCACAAACACAATCGGCCAGGCTTGAATTAGATAAACCACCCCAGCCATTAGTAAGGCAGCGCCAGTAATGCGTAATAAACTAAATAAAGCCGGATGAGACATGGTATGGCGATAAATTATATAAGTAGCGATCAACACCATCATCACTTCAGAATACACCGTTACCCAGGCAGCGCCATAATATGAATAGGGTGGGATAAAGATGAAATAACCTAATAAAGCCGTACCGGCGACAAAGGCATAACCCCAAATGATGGTGCGTTGTTGGTTAATAGCTACTACCACATAGCCGGTCAGAGTACCTAAATAAATAGCTCCAATGGCTAGAATCAAGATACGAAAAATGGCTCCTAACATGCGCGGATCGTCAGTAAATTTATTGCCAGCGACTAAAAGCATTAATGGTTCGGCTAAAACAATGCCACCAGCGATGACCGGAGCTGCCATCATCCATAAAAGATTAAAAGCCCGTTGATATAATTTATTAAAAGCCGGTAAATTTTTGGCCTGAAAATATTGACTCAAGATGGGTAAGAGTAAGCCAACTACCATGATCGGCAAAGTAATCAAGACTTCTAATATCTTATACGGTACACCATACACACCCACCACGGCTTGTGGGTAATATAAACTCAATATAATTGTGTCAGATTTGAAATAGATTAGATTTAGAGCAATCGCTACAGCAATTGGCCAACTTTCTAATAAAACTCGTTTCCAAATAAATAAATCAAAAGCCGGGGCTAAATGGGTGTAGCGCCTACTGGCTGACCACAATACGATAGTTTGTACAACACCGGCTAGTACCACTGTAGCGATAATAACCAGAAAGTTTTTTTGTGTCAGATACACCACTGTTAAGGTAGAAGCAAACAAAACCACTTTACTACTAACTTCAGCAATGGCTACCCAATGCATGGCGAGATGATGTTGAAAGATGGCCTGAAATAATTGATTTATGGTAATGCAGAAAAAATTTAGCGCTAATATTACCACGGCCCATTTTACAATGAGTGGGTATTGTGGAATAAACCAAACTATAATTATGGCTAATATTAAAAGAGTAACGGCAGTGACCGTGCGTAGCGTAAAAATATTATTTTGCAGTTGTCCGGTTTTATTGTCTGGTCCGGCAATATGTTTTAACAACACTACATATAAGCCCAAATCCATAATGATACCGAATAACTGCAAATAAGACATGGCTGTGGTATAGCTGCCGAACAGATCATCTTTCAAATAGCGAATCAAAATTGTGGCCACAACAAAACCAAGTGCTGTTCCAATGAGTTTACCGCTAAATTGCAGAGCTGTATTTCGCGCTACTTGCCGCAATAATGACATAAATAGACCCGGACTGTACCAAAAATCAGCTGTTTAGTCAATCAACATAGCATCGCCAAAACTAAAGAAACGATAGTGTTCTTTAATGGCTTCAGCGTAGGCACGATCGATCAATGGTTTTCCGGCTAAAGCACTAACTAACATTAATAAAGTGGTTTTGGGGAGATGGAAGTTTGTAATTAAACTATCCACCGTATTGAATTTATAACCAGGATAAATATAAATATTAACCCAACCAGCGTTAGCTTGTCCCTGGAAGGCTTCTAAAGTGCGACCAGAGGTAGTACCTACGGCGATTATTTTATGACCGGTTTTTTTAGCAGCGGCCATGGCTTGAGCAGTAGCCTCTGGTAACACTGCATATTCAGCGTGCATGGTGTGTTGAGTAATATCGTCAGTTTTTACTGAAGTAAATGTACCTAAACCAACATGTAATATTACTGGAACAATAATGACACCGTGTTTTTTTAATTTATCTAGTAAAGCTTCTGTAAAATGTAATCCGGCAGTCGGAGCCGCCACTGAACCGGATTGATCAGCATAAACAGTTTGATAACGTTCGAGTGATTGTTTTGTTTTTATATAGGGTGGTAATGGTACTTCACCGTATTGCGTAATGTTGGTTTTGTTGAATTTAACAAGGTAAGTTGAGTCAGGATGTTTTTCTTGAACAGTGGCGGTAGTAGAATGATGAATTAAGAATAAAGAATTAAGAGCAGTTTTTCCTTTAATTAAACATTCCCAGGTAAAATCATCTTTTTGTTGCAGTAAGAAAATTTCAACTTTGCCGCCAGTTGGCTTAGTAGCGTGTAACCGAGCTTTAATTACTTTAGAAGTATTAATAACCAAAACATCACCTGATTTAAGATAATCGGTGATGTGAAAAAACTGCTTGTGTTCTAATTTTCCTGTGTCTCGATGAACAACTAATAAACGTGAATGATCACGCGGTTCGATGGGGGTCTGGGCAATAAGCTGTGGTGGCAGCTGATAATCAAACTCACTTAAGCGCATCACTGGCTTCAATCACTAATCTGGCCACAACATCTGGCTCAGGAATTTGTAGAAAGGTAAAACGTTGTTGTTCACCGGCCGATTGAATAAAGACATCACCATAATTAAAAACCGTCGCTAACTTGCCATGTATTTCTGCGGTTACATCCTGAACTTTGGTTAGATTAAGTTCGGAAATAGTTCGTTCAAACAAACCTTTTTGTTCAATATTAATAATGCGTTGATCAGTTAAAATCCAGACATCTAAATGGTAATCAATATAGGCATGATAAAAAGTCAGCCAGGTGCCAATATAATATAATGAAGTCGCAATCACTCCAAAAACGTACCATAAACCTCTGGTGGGTGGGTTCCAGCCGACAACATATAAAACAATGATCAATGCAATGACTGGTAGTAAATTAAAACTGACTACTTGAATAACTGCCGAGGCAAAAGCGATCCAATGGCGGCGCAGTAACATTATTAAATGTTCGTTGGGGCGTTGGCCAGGAAATTTATCTTTATTCTCAGGGCTCATAAGTTTTTAAACATAGATGATTGGCTAGATGTCGGAATAATTTCACCACTATCTAACCATGCCACTGGGCTTAAAAATAGGACACTAAAAAAAATAACTATCACAATGACACCCGCCGTAACAATGGTCCAAATTGTACCGGAAAAATCTAAGAAACCAAAGCGACGTAAATGGTATAAATTTAATAAAAAGAAAACAACTGCTCCAAGTAAGCAGGCTAGATAGATGATACCTAATATCCAGTAGGGAATAGCCACGGTGTTAGTATAGGCTAGAGCAAGCGCGACTGCAAATCAAGTGGTGGAATGAGCCCTAAATGTTCGTAGGCGGCGGCAGTGACAACCCGACCACGGGGTGTACGAGCGAGAAAACCTAACTGCAATAAAAATGGTTCATAAACAGTTTCTAAAGTATCAATGTCTTCACCGATAGTAGCCGCAATGGTGGTAATACCAACCGGGCCACCTTGGAATGATTTAATGATTGATTGTAAAACTCTACGATCAATAGCATCTAAACCTAATTCGTCGATATCGAGTAAATTCAGGGCAGCTTGAGCGATAGTTTCAGTCACTGGTTTATTACTATGGTTAACCTCAGCAAAATCTCGCACGCGCTTCAATAAACGATTGGCAATTCTAGGAGTGCTGCGCGATCTGGTTGCTATCAAATTTATCGCCGGTGCTTCTAGTGGCACAGCCAGAACTGAGGCTGATCTTAAAATAATTTTAGCCATTTCGTCTGGTTCGTAGAAATTTAGTTTGTATTGTGCACCAAAGCGATCGCGTAAGGGTGATGATAGTAAACTCATTCTGGTCGTGGCACCGATGATGGTAAATTTTGGTAAGTCTAACCGTAAAGTGCGGGCGCCTGGGCCTTTTCCGACTACCATATCTAAAGCATAATCTTCCATGGCTGGGTACAACACTTCCTCGATGGTTTTATGTAAACGATGAATTTCATCGATGAATAAAATATCACCTTCTGATAAGTTTGTAAGAATGGCAGCTAAATCACCGGCGCGTTCAATAGCCGGACCACTGGTGACGCGAATATTAACACCCATTTCGCGAGCGATAATGTGAGCTAGGGTAGTTTTACCTAAACCCGGACCACCGTGCAGTAAAACATGTTCAATTGGTTCACCGCGTTGTTTGGCGGCTTGAACAAAAATAGTTAGATTATCTTTAACTTGTTGTTGGCCAATATAATCACTTAATCTTTCTGGACGCAAAGATGCCTCCACCGCTGATTCCGATGTTTGTTGTACCGGGCTTATAACACGATCCATCCCGGCCATAGCGTTATTTTGTCTTGCTTTTAAATCGTTTTACACGAATCAATCCACCCACTGGAATGACTTCAATCCCTTTTTGTTCAAGTTCATCTAAAAACAGATTCATACCAATTGAGTCCGATGAAATATGTCCGGCTATTACCACATTCATGTGGTGTTGTTCGGCTACTTTACGATGATCCTCACGCATATGCATACCGATTACTGTGCCAACACCAGCTCGAGATAGAGCTTCAAACATGTCTTTAGCACCATTGGTGCCACCGGTGAATTCAGTGGCGGCAATGCGACCACAACGACGAGCCGGACTACCCAAATAAATACACGGACCAGATTTTTGTTTCTTAGCGATTTGATATTCCGGTACCGTCATTAATTGATCTATGACATCACCAACATAAACTAATTTATGCTTTTTCTGATCCATCAAATTATCCATGAACGTTGCGGCCAGATTATCTGTGGCGGTATGAGCCGCCATGTAGGGCATACCAAGTAATCTGGCGATATCGACAGCCTTATGATCGTTAATTGGTAGTACACCACGATTAACTTCAGCAATGCGCGGCATTAATAAATTTTCAGCAATGTTAACCGGCACACCAGCCTGACGCATAATTTCAACTTGAACGTTCATCACTTCTGGTAAATCGGCCAAAGCAATGCCTTCTGGATGATGGCTAATGACCATATCGATTTTACCCAGCCGATCGGCTAACAATAATTCGGGCTCATGAGCGTCAATGCCAGCAAAAAGCCGTTTGATTGGTCTAGTTAAAGATGGTGTGTAGAGGATGCGAGTATCGGAGTAAGGATTGGTAAAATACTCTTTATCATAATATTCCTTCTCTTTATTGGGCAGGGCATCATACTCTTTTTTATAGCGTTTTAACTCAGCTGTCACAAAAGCCCGGCCACGCGGGTCGGAATTTATGCCTAATTTTACTGCTAGATCGTAAATCGCTTGAACATTTAACATAAGTGGATAAGATTATAGCCCCTCTTGACAAATTTGTAAATACTAGGGTATACTCCTCGGTTATCCTTGCTTGCTGTAGGCACGACGAGCATGGGAACCAAATGGTAGGATACATAAGGCTCCGGCTCTATGCATCCCTCCACCGGTTTTCTTGCCTGCAGCAAAGAGGGATAAAAGAGATGATAGTTAAACTAACTAACACCCGGCTTAAGCCAGGTGTTTTTATTAAGAATTAGTGTTTTTATTGCTGTTCTTATTGTTGCCGTTTTTGTTGGTATTTTTATTGGTAACTGTATTAGTGTTACTGGTATTCGTGTTTGTATTAGTAATGGTGCTATTGGTGTTGGTATTTGTTGGCGTGGTTTCAGCAGGTGCATCCGGACCAACGATGCACATTTCTGGCCTGGATTTGTACACACTGGTAAAGGTTTGTTTATCTGTTGTACCATCAGGTTGTTCAATAATATAATCAAACGATGCGGTAACACCACTAAATGAGTGACCATCACAGGTGCGAGTACCGGGCGGTAAACTATTATCCACTGTTTCGATAGTTGGTCCGGGAGAGCTATGATTATAATTGGTCGGGTCAGTAAAGTAGCCTTTCCGCCCATCGGATGTTCCCCAGAATTCAAAATAGATATTACTACCCTCAATGCGTGAGCGCCATAAGATATAGTGGCCAGTATCATTCAAAAATCTAAAATCAGGTGAAGGATCATAAATTGTAGCATCCACTCCGGCTAAGCCTTTATAAGCATAATAAGAAATTGCCCAGGAATGATTGCGTCGTTCTACAATTGGTAAGCCAGATAACATGACCGCGCGGAAGGAAGTTGAACCAACTTGGCATAACCCGCCACCGGCTTCTTTTTCTAATTTGTCTCCCTTGATAACCAGTTCTGAATACCACCCATGTTCAACATCAATTGGTTTTAAGGCATCCAAGAGAGAAAAAGTTTCTCCTGGGGCAATCAATAAACCATTTAGTATATCCGCGCCTTTACGAATATTGAGTACGCGATTGTAGGGGCTATTGCCAAAGTTAGTTGTGCCAGTACCCAATAATTCTTTCACGCCAAGATCATTCAAATTGTCTGGCGTAACGCGTGGATGAGTAACTTCAACCACCAGGGGAATGGTAGTGAGTTTTTTATTCAAGAAATCAGTTTGCAAAGCGGCCACAGTTTTTTCCATGTTTACACCTAAACCATCAGCACCATCTTCAAATTGAGTTAATTGCACTGTTCCGGCCACTTCATCTAAACTAAATTTACCTTCCTTAACCGGAATATCTATCTCACCGGCGATTGGTGCTAAAGTTGTGCGGACAGCTTCAGGGTTTAATATTATTTTAATGGCACCATTATTTGGTTCTAAAGTAAACCACGTGGCCAATGCATCAGTTTCAATTGTGTAGGTGCCATCTTCATAGGTGAGAGTTAACGGTGCTAAATCAATCAAACTTTGTACGTCAGTTAACTTGGCTTTGGCATCAGCCGTTGTAATTGGAGCGGGAGCAGACGACAGCTGTAAAGTTACAGCGACTGGTTGCAGCGTGTTTAAGTTTTGCTCAACCTCAGCAAGGACTGCATCCCAATTAAAACTAGTACCATCGATATTATCAACGACAGTTAATGTTTTATCATCGGCTAATGTCAGGGTGGCATTTTGATAAGGAGTGGCTGCATCATCAAACTCAGCTGACAATTGTTCAAGCATGGCCTGACGATCCAACGTATAAACTAGCGGTATATTGGTGCCAAACACAGCGGCTTTTAATTGCGCTAATAGGTTTTGCAGACTATCACCCTGTCGTCCGATGGCCTGACCGGCTGCAATGGTTTCGGCCGGGTCAATTGTTACAGCTTGCTCTAAAGTAAAATTATACTCTTGATAGGTAAAAGACAGACCGTTTTTTGCAATGAGTTCGGCATAAGCAGTAATAGCCGCTGGATCAGTTTGGCTGGCCATTTTTACTCCAGGATAAAGCTTAGCGGAATAACTAGTTTGATAAATGATATAAAACAACACGACACAAACACCGGCCAGCGCGATACTTCCCCCAGTGATACTTAATATTTTTGTTGTCCGTGACATCACTTAGGTAGCTTTAACTGGAATGCGCGTGTTTTTTGGGCGATGAGACTTAGGGAGAGTCAGCAACAGAACACCATGTTCTAGATTAGCTTCAACCGCATCGTTTTTTATATCAATGGGTAAAATAATCGAACGGGAAAAACCACCCCAATAGCATTCTTGAATAAAATACTGTTCTGGATTGGTTGGCCCCGGTACCAGGCGTTTTCCCTTAATTGTGACCATGTCATTATTGAGATGCACTTCGATATCTTCACTTTTTATACCACCCACAATAGCCCGGACATAGACATTTTTGTCATCTTGATAAACATCAATTGCCAGTTGACCATCGTATTCGTCCGCACTGGTATGTTCAGCGACGGGTTGAGCATTAGTAACGAGCGTAGTAGTAGTAGTGGTTGTTTCAGCTTGCATGGGTTGAACTTGAAAAAAGTTTTCCGACAGTGAGTAATCTTCACCGCCTAAATCTTGTAAACGTTGTTTGAATTGTGTTTTTTTTGGTGCCATAATTAGATTCTGTATACAATGCGGAATGTGTTTTGTCAAATCACAATATTGGTAGCCCCACGGAGAGTCGAACTCCGATTAATGGCTTGAAAAGCCACTGTCCTAACCGTTAGACGATAAGGCCATACGCATAGTATAGCGCTACCGACTATAACTGATCATTTCCGGTCAGTCAATAGGTTCTCTGGTGCGAATTGCAAAGTACTTTGGGTAATGATAATAACTAGTTGATCAGTCTCTATTATTTTATAAATAACAGTTTTATGATGTAAACTGGTTTTAATGGTTTGGTTTTTTACAGTGTAATTAGCTTGGAGTTTATCTAGTAGTTGTTTAATCAAATTGGTCGCTTGAATAGTTGACCAAGCTTGTTTATCAAAACTCGCTATATTAAAGCCACCATCATTCGGGCATTGATACGATACCTGCCATTGTCTGACCTGACTACGTTGTTGTAAAAGTGCCATTATGTCCGGATTATATAATAAAGAAATATCATCAATTGAGGCCAATGGTTGGCTTGGAGTGCAACCGGTTTTAGCTAATGCAACATGATCAATGGTTGGAGCAAACGCCGCATCGTTTTGTGTTGGTAAGCTGGCCTCGATTAGTTTTGGTGAAATAAAGGTTTCGATTAAAGCCGCACACACTAATAAAGGTATAACCACCAAACCTAACCACCGGAATGATTTCAAAATAAATTGTCCGCGGGTTAGTTGGGTATCAATCAAACGAGGCCAGAGCAATTTTAACAAAGCGGTCAGACCAAGACTACCGGCAAAAAATATAGCTCCGAGTTCAACTAGGCCATGTGGCAACACGCCTAACACACCACTTTGCCAAGTGCCGGGTTGTAAGGTATCCATGCGTAACAGTAAATCACCAAAGATACCAACAATTAGGCCGTTACCAATAATGATTATTAAAGTGATAGGGGGAATGAGAGCACTGATAAACACCAGCCCGGCCACTAAAATATTATTTAGAAAAATATTAACCGCTAAGTGCCAATCGGTAGAGGAATTGGCTATGATAGTAGAAAATTTTGCTAAGACAGTAGTTAGTAGCTCAATTTTTACAGTATCAGGTAAAAACCAGCCGACAAAACTGCCAATCACAAACGTTAGAGCCAGTAAGGCAGTAATCAGGCTCCAAATAGTACCAGTGCGTTTAAACATAGTGTATACTGCAGTTTGTGAAACAATTCTTGGCCACTAGTATATCACAGATCTTTAATCCAATTCTAATTTGGCCATTGTTTATAGTTATTATCATTTATCAAGTGCCTGGATTATGGTTAACATTAATTTTGTGTGAAGTAATAATACCAATTATCTTATTAGGTGTATTTATAAAACTGGGCTTTGTATCTGATATTGATATCACCAAACGATCTGAGCGAAAATTGTACTTTCTAACTGTCCTAATGGCCCATTTAATTTCTGTCATGGTGTTGTGGTATTTTGGTAATAGACTGATGGGTGAATTAAGATTGTTAGGTTGGGTGATTGAGTTAGTTGGCATAATAGTTACTTTTTATTGGAAAATTAGTGTCCATTTAGCCGCCAACAGTTTTGTGCTTGGGATAGTGCTAATTTTATTTGGGTTAAAGTGGTGGCCGATATTACTGATTTTACCCGGGGTGGCCTGGTCAAGAATTTTTTTAAAAAAACACACTTTCGCACAAACCTTGGCCGGTGGCGCTTTACCTTTAGTAGTATTGTTTATCTATGCGTATCTTAGCCATTGAAACTTCCTGTGATGAATCCAGTGTGGCACTCTTGGATGGTGATGTTGTTACACAATTAACGGCGTCACAAATTGATGTGCATAAAGCAACCGGTGGGGTAGTGCCAGAAGTGGCGGCGCGCGAACACGTGGCTGTGATGGTACCCTTTGTACAAAGGGTTTTAGAACAAGCCTCAGTGCAACCACAAGAGCTTGATCGCATTGCCGTCACCGCTGGCCCGGGTTTGATTACCTCTTTATTAGTAGGTGTAGAAACAGCCCGGGCTTTAGCTTATGGTTGGAACAAACCAATCTTTCCAGTAAATCATATTGCCGGTCATATTGCCGCCAATTTTTTAATAAACAAAGATATTCCTTTTCCTGCCATCGCGTTGGTGGTATCCGGTGGGCACACTGAATTATTGTATATGCCGAAGCCAGGTGAATATGAATTAATCGGTGCCACACGAGATGATGCCGCCGGTGAGTGTTTTGATAAATGCGCGCGCGTGTTAGGTTTGCCATACCCTGGGGGGCCGGCTATTTCCGAGCAGGCTAAAACTGGTGCTGCCACACAGTATCTATTTCCCAGACCATTACTGAATCAACCGACTTTCGATTTTTCTTTTTCCGGATTAAAAACCGCCGTGTTGTATTTTCATCGTGATCACCCTGAGGCACCTTTGGCCGATGTCTGTGCTGGGGTACAAGAGGCATTAGTGCAAACTATCTATGGTAAAACGGCGCGCGCTGTTAAAACTTATAATGTAAAAGCTGTCTTGGTGGGCGGTGGTGTGGCCGCGAATGCGGCATTACGAGAAAGATTACAAACTTTGTCTGTGCCAGTTTTTATTCCACCTTTAGAATATTGTACCGACAATGCCGCCATGATAGCTGCCGCTTGTCGTTTACAAAATGCACCAGCTAAGTTATTTTCATTTCGAGCCGATCCTAATTGGGAATTAACTATTCGTTAATATGACCTATCAAGAAAAAAATGGTGCGTATTTAATAAGATTTATGCCGGATGAAGAAGTCTGCAGTTTATTACAGCAGTTTTGTCAGGCACATAACCTCACCGGCGGATGGATTAGTGGGTTAGGGGCTGCCAAAGAAGTTGAGTTAGCTCATTTCAATATGGTAACAAAACAATATACCAAAAGAGTTTTTCATGAAGTTGAAGTAACCAGTTTTGTGGGTAATATTTCTGTAGAAAAATTGCATCTTCATATCACAATTGGGGATGAAACTTTGCAGGCTTATGCTGGACACTGTATGAGATGTGTGGCGAATCCAACTTTAGAAGTAATGATCACACCTTTTTCCGAAACTCACAGAAAATTAGATGAATATAGTGGGCTACAATTATTACACCTCCCCAACCCTCCTATTCTAGGAGGGGGCAAGAAAAAAATCTAATTCTTTATCGGTGGGGATGGTGTACTCAATAATATATGTCTAATATGACCACAAACGATCCTCTTTTCACAGAGATCCTAAAACAAGAAACTACCTTACGTCAGTTAAAAGAACAACTGTATCAATTAAATCATTTGTCATTTACAGAAGCGCTGAATTTATTGCAACACTTACCAGACGGTTCATATATTAAAAATAATAAAAAAGGGCTAGAGAAACACGGTGCTATTATTACTGAACATTATTTAACACCCGATTGGGAATATGGTCCCGGTACCAAACTGCGCAGTAAAGAATATTCACTTAATGAATTTGCCCAAAGAATAATTTTTGCCCATAGTCGGGATAATTTAGCTTGGATAAAAGACTTGGTTGGTCAGTATATATATCCTCAGGGTGAAGCTGTTTTTCAAAAACAACAAGCTGAATTAACTGTTAAAATTAAACAGTTGAGTGATATTATTGATCAGTTATGGCGAAAAAAACATCAAGCTTTAATAGAGGAATTAAGCAAATTTGATACCATTTCCATTCGGTATGCCGATAGTTTAGGGGTGCATATATTTTTATCGGTTGATTGTGGGGGAGATGATAAGATGTATTGGGAAAATTGGTTATTTGACGGTGAAGTTTATCACTGTGAATATAGCCCAAACGTGAGTAAAATCGATACTATCGTAGAAGCGGTTTGAATAAGATATTTAATAACCTTTCACTGTCAATGAAAAATATTTCTTAAGGTATAACCATCTCGGATGCACCTCCCCAACCCTCCTATTCTAGGAGGGGGCAAGAAAAAATCTACTTCTTTATCTAACCCTTCCTACAATAGGAAGGGTGCCCGAGTCCGCGAGGGCGGGAAGGTGTTCTGAGACTCAAAATTTCAAGTTGACAGTGTTGATTTTTTTTGATAATCTTCAAGTAAAGAGCGCCACCTAAGATTGGGGCTTTTTTATGTATATACGATCGTCGAATCGCAATATTCTTCAATACGATCAGAAGCTTAGATGGATTGCAAAATCATTAAGAAAAAACGCCACAGATGCCGAGCTAATACTCTGGCAAGAATTACGAACAAGAAAACTAGGTTATAAATTTAGACGTCAACATGCACTACATGGGTACATTGTTGATTTCTATTGTTATGAAAAGATGTTGGTAATTGAAGTTGATGGTTCTATCCACAATATGAAAAATGATCATGATCATTCAAAAGATGACATTTTAAAATTAAATGGTTTCAAAGTGATAAGGTTTACAAATGAAGTAGTTATATGTCGTCTCGCAGAAGTCATAAATACCATTCAACAACATCTAACTCAATAAATGCTCTTACTCCCTTCCTACAATAGGAAGGGCTGGGGATGGTGTATTCCAGTTTGACCTGTCTACCATTCAATGGTAGTTATACTGTTATGGATTATATTGATCGCATCTACGGTTCAACTGACATCACTGAACCAGTTATTCTTGAGATCATGGCCTCTGACGCCATGCAGCGTTTGAAAAAAGTGAATCAATATGGGGCGAGTTTTTATCGCTTTAGTCATCTCACCACGAATCGGTTTGAACATTGTGTAGGCGTGTATCTATTATTACGGGAGTTTAATGCCACACTCGAGGAACAAATTGCTGGTTTACTACATGATGTCCCTCATACCGCATTTTCCCATGTCATAGATTTTGTGTTTGGTGGATCAGAAGTTGGGACGTTTCATGAGGAATTTCATAAAGAGGTGATCGATAATTCAACTATTCCGGCCATTCTAAAAAAATACGGTTTTAATCTTACTCAATTAATGGATAAACACCGTTTTCATTTATTAGAGCGGGATTTGCCGGATTTGTGCATGGATCGCATTGATTACTGTTATCGTGATCTAGTGACAGATCGTATTATGACGCTAGAAGAAGTTAAATATTTACGCTCGCACATGATTCGTTATGAAGATTATTTGATATTTGATGACGAAAAAGCCGCGCGCATGTTTGCCGATAAATTTCGGTTAGGCGATCAACGGTTATGGGGACACCCACTGCAGGCGGCTTTGTATTATTTATTTGCCAATGCTTTAAAAGTAGCCTTGTTTGAAAATATCATCACTTTCAAAGATTTATTTTCAGTTGATGAAGTGGTCTATGAAAAATTGGCGCAATCAAAACACCCGCTGATTGTAAAAAATCTGGCGCAAGTAAAACAGATTCACGTGGTAGAAGATTCAGCTGATTATGATTTTTATATCAAAACTAAAATCCGCATGGTTGATCCGTTTATTTTAATAAATGGTGCTCTGGTCAGATTGTCATATTGTGATAAAGCCTTCCAAGCTCTACAAGAGTCTTATCGACAAAAACGTCAGGAAGGGTATTATCTACGCATAGTATGACTTTACCGAAAGCCTTCGAGGCCAAAGATTACGAAGATAGTATTTATAAACTCTGGGAGGAGTCCGGTGCTTTTAATCCTGATAATTTAGCAGCTGATGAGACGTACACTATTATATTGCCGCCACCCAATGCCACTGGCACACTCCATTTAGGCCATGCCATGTATGTGGTACAAGATATTTTGATTCGCTATCAGCGGATGCATGGTAAGAAAACTCTCTGGTTACCCGGCACAGATCATGCCGCTATTGCTACGCAAAATAGAGTTGAAAAAGACTTGGCTAAACGAACTCCAGCTGTCACCAGACACGATTTAGGGCGAACCAAGTTTGTGGCCGAGGTGGAAAAATTTGTGGAAACTTCCCGTGGCACCATTCGCAATCAATTACGCAAAATGGGCTTCTCGTTGGATTGGTCACGTGAAGCCTTTACTTTAGATGATACGCGTAAAGCGGCGGTCAGCGAATTATTTGTGCGTATGTATCTTGATAATTTAATTTATCGCGGTCATCGCATTGTTAACTGGTGCCCGCGTTGTCAAAGTACGCTGGCTGATGACGAAGTTGAATATAAAGAAGAGCAAACTAAGTTCTATTATTTTAAGTATGGTCCAGTAGTGATTGGCACCGCTCGACCGGAAACCAAATTTTTAGATAAAACCATCGTGGTTAATCCAGCCGATGAACGGTATACACACTTGCAGGGTAAAACTTTTTCGGTACCTTGGTTAACCGGAGAAGTTGACGCCCAGGTGATTGCCGATGCGGTAGTTGATCAAACCTTTGGGACCGGTGCCATGACAATCACCCCAGCGCATAGCCAGGAAGATTTTGCCTTAGCCCAAAAATATAATTTACCGATTGTACAGATTATTGATGAACAGGGTAATTTTACAGAAGCAGCCGGTGACTTGGCCGGTAAAAACGCGCGAGCCAGTCGCGCAGCGATTGTTGAAATATTAGCGAAAAAAGGTTTAGTGGATCATATTGATGAAAATTATAAACATAATTTATCCGTCTGTTATCGCTGTGGTACTGCTATCGAACCATTAACTAAAGTACAATGGTTTGTAAACGTCGATGCGCATTTACCAGCTGGTCATGCGTTTGCTGGTCAGACTTTAAAACAAGTCGCCATTCAAGTAGTAAAGGATGACAGTATAAAAATTATCCCGGATCGGTTTAATAGCACCTATTTTCATTGGTTGGAAAATCTCCATGATTGGTGCATTTCACGACAGCTCTGGTACGGTCATAGAATACCAGCTTGGTATAAAGATAATGAGATTAAAGTACAGTTAGAAACTCCCGGTGAAGGTTGGATACAAGATGACGATGTGTTGGATACTTGGTTCTCATCTGGCATGTGGACTTTTTCTACTTTAGGCTTTCCAGAACGCACCAAAGATTTAGACACCTATCATCCGACACAGGTTTTAGAAACCGGTTATGATATTTTATTCTTCTGGGTCGCCCGGATGATTTTAATCACCACTTATGCCTTAGGTGAGATTCCGTTTGAAAATGTTTATCTACATGGTTTAGTGCGTGATAAACAAGGCCGGAAGATGTCTAAATCTTTAGGTAATGGGATTGATCCATTAGCTATGACCGCAAAATATGGTACGGATGCTTTACGGGTAGCCTTGATTGCAGGTACTACACCGGGTAATGATGCACGTTTATACGAAGAAAAAATTGCCTCATATCGAAACTTTATAAATAAAATTTGGAATGTATCCCGGTTTGTGTTGATGTCTGAATCAATTCAATCTGGTGATACGGATACAATCACGGATAATTGGTTTCGTTCCAGAATTGCCAAAGTGGTGGAAGAGGTGACCGGTCATATCGAAGCCTATCAATTAAGTTTAGCCGCCGAACGGGCCTATGATTTCTTGTGGCACGAATTAGCCGATTGGTATGTGGAGATCAATAAATTTCAATCCAACCCAGCTTTGATGCGTCATGGTTTAGAAACTGCCCTGCAATTATTACACCCATTTGTTCCGTTTGTAACAGAAACTATCTGGCAAGAGTTGTATCCCAGTAAAATGTTAATGCTTCAGGCTTGGCCGAAAGCCAACGGCAGTAATCGTGACGCTCAGGCCGAAGAGCAATTCAATGCTATTCAAGACATTGTCACTCAAATTAGAAACATGCGCAGTCAGTATCAAATACCATACACAAAAATATTTACTCTTACCCAACAACCAGATTGTAAATTATCTAATGAGGCCAAAACGATTATAGAAACATTATGTAAGATTAACATTGTGTCTGGCAATGTATCTGGAACAAACACAGAAATTGCGAATAACTTGTATGGTTTTTCATTAAATTTAGGTGATACAATTGATATTCAAAAAGAAAAGATTAGATTACAAAAACAAATCGATCAAGCCACCCAGTACCGTGGTAAGCTTCAACAAAAATTAGCTAATACTGAGTATGTCAGTAAAGTGCCAGTAGAAATTCTCGAGAAAGATAAACTTCAGTTACAAGAACAAGATACAAAGATTAGTTTGTTAGAGAAAACGTTAAAACAGTTAAATTAATAGTTAATCAAACACCGTCACACGAATCACTTCGGCTACGGAAGTGATACCCTCCACGGCTTTTAAGATGCCATCTTGCGCCATGTTCAACATGCCATTGCGGTGAGTCACTTCTTTCATTTGATATTCAGACACATTACCAGATAATGTCATCGCTTCAATTTCCGGATTCTTCGTGAAAATTTCATAAATACCGATGCGACCTTTATAACCTAAGCCATTGCATTGTTCACACCCCTTGCCTTCATAAAAAGTTAGTTTAGAAGTATCTGGAATCGGTTCACCGGAATTTTTTGGAATGCTATTGATGAGTTTTTTTACCCGTTCGAGGGTTTCTAAATCTAAGGTTTTTATTTCTTTACATTTGGGGCATAGTTTTCGTACTAAGCGTTGGCCGATCATGGCGTTCATGGCGGGGGCTAATAAAAAGCCAGGCACACCCATTGATAGAAACCGGGGGATGGCTCCGGCGGCATCGTTGGTATGAATGGTTGATAATAATAAGTGGCCGGTTAACGCGGCTTGCACAGCGGTTTCACCGGTTTCTAAATCGCGGATTTCACCGACCATGATAATATTCGGATCTTGCCGTAAAATGGCACGCAACCCTTTGGCAAAAGTGTAATCTTTTGAGTGATCAATTTGCGATTGATCAACACCGGCTAATCTATATTCAATTGGATTTTCTAAGGTGATTATTTTTCGATCCGGTTTATTCAGGGTATTTAAAATAGCGTACAAAGTAGTGGTTTTTCCGGAACCGGTTGGACCAGTGGCCATAATCATGCCCTGGGGTTTTTCTAATTCGTGTTTTAGCCGTTGAAAAGCGGATGGTCGTAAACCGAGCTGTTCAAAGGTTAAACCAATCGAGGCCGAGCGTAATAGCCGCATCACGACCGATTCACCCCAGGCCGTTGGAATAGTGGAGACACGAATATCCATGGTGTCATTATCCAGCGCGATGGTAATACGACCATCTTGTGGGACAGAATCAATATTTATTTTTAAACCGGAAATAGTTTTGATCCGAGCAATGAGTTTTGGCCAAAGTTCTGACGGAATTTTAGCCGCCACTTGCAGCAAACCATCCACCCGATACCGAATCATAATTTTGTGCTCTTCCGCTTCAATATGAATATCCGAAGAGCGCACATTCATGGCCATGGCCACAATCATGGCAAACATCTCGGTCATGTTGACCTGCAGCAACTTTTTTTCTAGATCAGCGAACGTGACAACATCTTTTTGAAAGCGGTCTAAATCGGCTTTAGTCAAAGCGACATCAGTATGAATGACATTAACTCGAGCAATGTTTTTATAGAGTTTCAAAGCTTCACTAAAACTATGTTCCGAAGTGAGATATAGTGAAATATTAGATCCCGGAAATTGGCGTTGAATTCTAGCCACGACATCATGTAAGTCTGGATGATCTGGTTGAGACGTGGCTAAACGGATTTGTTGACCTAATTTAAAAAATACGATGGTTTGTAATTGTTTCGCTTCGGCTTCCGGAATTAATGACAACACTTCTGGCCCAATCGGGAAACCTTTCAGATTGATATATTGCAAACCAATGCCTATGGCCGTAGCCTGACAAATTTCTTCAAGCTTGTTTAATTCGATGGTCTCAATGCGTTCTTGTAGTTTAATGGCTGGGTTGGAATCATCTGATGGCTTCTTTAAAACGGGAGTACTTGAAGACTGAGTAGATGTAGCAGTAGTGGGTGGTGGAGTAACCTTTCGGTTCAGTGCTAATAAATCTTCAATGCGTTGGATAGACATTAGTTGATTATAGCACACTTTTTCCCCTTTCTCCCCAACCCTCCTTCCCATTTTGGGAAGGAGGGAGTAAGAAAAAGATTTTAAAAAAATCCTCCCCCAAAGTGGGGGAGGACCGTTTCGAGTGTAACGAGAAACAGGAGGGGGGGGTGTGTTATCTCACTTTTTGGCGAATGCGGTCATGAACCAGTTGCTGGGCAGCTGCGACCGTACTCACTGGAATTGTAATAGTAACCAAATTTTGTGTGCCCGTGGGGTGAAAATCATGAAACACTTCAGCTGGTTGAATATATGGGGCAGTGGCAATAAGAGCTTGAATCAAACCTTGGTATTCATAAACAATATACACATGATCGGCATCTGGGGTGTTAATAATCAACTCATCGATCACCTCAGTTAAATCTTGTACCGTGGTTAATGTATCGGAAAAATCATAGTGTTGCAGGGTCGACCAGACTAATTTACTGGCCGGGTCAGTTTGCAGTTGAGCTAAAGCGCGACCCCATAGTTTTAAGGCGGGCAGGGTTTTAGTCTGGTAAAGATTTTTTACAATCTCAGCTCGGCGCGCTCCGGAACTAATCAAATGGCTGGCAATTGCGAGAGAACGGGGTGTAACGGCGTTGGTTTTGAAAGACTTGGTTTTTGAAATTATCCCGGTCAGTAATTGTGTCGCCATAAATTCATCTAAGAATGAACCAGCCTCTAAGTGCTCGAGTAATTCAAAGACGATTTCTGAAACACTCGTAGCAGTTACCTGGACAAAATTAATCTCACCATAATGTTCGTTAGCCGGATGATGATCGATATTGATTAAGGCTGTGTGATGGAAAAATTCAGCATTGTTTTCAAACACTTTTCCCAAACTGGCCAAGTCTTGACTATCTAACACGATAATTAAATCAAAAATATAATCACTAGACGATGTGCTCACATCACGGGTTTCGAAATAACCGTTTTTGGGAGTAATATAAACACTTAACCGATTATCTTTAATATCATATTGAATGTCTTGTACTTTAGTTTGTGTTACATCCACCGAAATAATGAATTTTTTTATAGCCGTCAGTTCATGCTCAATTTCATCACTCTTTGGTAGAAATTTGTGATTATCCGGCAAAGCAAACCCATCGGCCACTACTTTGGCTTGTTTGCCCATTTTTTGCAGCAAACCATACACCGCCAAACCCGAGGCTATCGCATCAGTGCTTGGTTTAGACGGCAAACACACCAAAACCCGTTGATGATTTGTAATAAGTAATTTAATTTGTTGTTCGAGGGTTAGAGCCATAATTTTAGTTTGTTTGTTCTTTCAACAAAGGTTGACAAAACGAACAAAATAACGTACCATACGTGAGAATATTGTCAAGTTAATCACTAAAATTACTTATAGATTTTATGGTGGCAGAAGCCAGAGTAAGAGCCCGAGTAGACCGTCTTAGTGTACCCGTTACACCAGTGAACCTAGAAGATGCACCCACTGAATCGTCAACTCAACCTATAAAAATTGTTGAAGGTGAGAATCGTCCCGCAACATTACCGCCATTACCTGACGAAAACCTAGTTAATGTTGTTCCTGAAATTGATGAATATGCTGGCGAGACCGAGACGATGCCAGTTACTGATGTCGTAGAAAGACATTCATTAAGTGAAGATATTGCCGAGCAACGACGCATTATTTTTGCACAAATACCAGAGTTATTTTCAAATGATAAAGCACAGATTGCCGCAGCCGAAGCTGAGTTGATGGGTCTTGAAATTGATATTCATAGTAATGATAAAGATAGGCACCCGTATGTTTTGGGTAAACATATAGCTACCGGTGGGTTTGGCGCTGTTTTTGAGGCGATTGATCCTACTACGCATAAAGCGGTGATTGTTAAATTTAGTAGGCCATTTGATCGTAGTCAATTGATAGAAAATAAAAAGGATCTTGTTAAAACTCAATATTTAGATGTGGCCATATCCAGAATGTGTATTACAGAAATGGTTAGCAGTAAACGAGTGTCACAGGGCATGAAGCGAGAGGGTGGTAAGCCTCCGTTTCCAATCTATTATGATGGCCTATTAATGCCCCATCCTGATTTTAAACCAAGTGAACCGGGTGAAGTAGATAAACGGATTGCAGTGATGGTGATGGAAGAGATTTCCGGGCAATCACTTTCTAGTATTTTAGAAAATCCGCAACAACAATATTCACCTGAAGTTATACTGGCAGTAGTGCAAGAATTAATTACCGCTGTACGTTTAATGCATGATAAACAAGTGTTACATTTAGATTTGAAGCCACAAAATATAATGATCACTAAAGATAATCATGCCGTTATTATCGATTTAGGAACCAGTGTTCTGCAAGATAAGTTGGCCGAAGATAATACTAGAAAAGCCCATAATTGGGTAAAACCAGTTGGTAATCCAAGTACTAAAAACTATGTTCAGGGATATGAAAGGTTAACACGTACCCCGGAACGTGATGTCTATGCTCTTGGTATTACAATCTATGACATGATTTATGGTATGGAGAGTAGTAAGACATTTCGAGCGGTTCGTTTTAACACATTGCCTGAAGCATTAAAAAAACTATCTGCCATAGCCGATAAAATGACCAATCCAACACCAGAAGAAAGACTGACTTTAGAACAAGCGGAGAGTGAATTGAAAAACATAAAGTAAATAAATATCCATGGAGGCAGAATTACAAATTACACCAGGCAAACCGCCGGTCAGAAAACCACGAGAAACTCGTAGAGTTCATGAACCTGATCTTGATCTTTTAAAACCAGTTACGGAACTCCCATTAGTCACTGAATTACCAGCCGTAGAACCAGAGGAGATAGATCCTAAGGAGGAATCAAGAGAAGTAAGACGGAAACTTTTCAGGTATGTTCCAGAATTATTTTCTGATGAACCTGCAGTAGCCAGGGTCGCTGAAGCTGCTTTAGTGGGTGAATCGGTTGTAATACGTCGACATACAGAAACACATCCATATAAACTAGAAAGATTACTGAGTAAAGGGGGTTTTGGTGCTGTCTTTGTTGCCAGACACGAAAAGTATGGTAAGGTCGTGGTAAAATTTGTTAAACCATTTGTGCGTGATGATGTTATTTCTCCAAAAATAGCAGGTGATAAAATAAATGAAGCGGCTCATGCGCGTAGTGTATTAAATGAAGTGGTGTGTGAAAGATTATTATCCAATAATAAGAACGGAGAACCAATGCAACGTGCTGGCAATAATCCGCCGGTGCCAATTTTGTATGATGCTAGTTTGTTACCTAACCCAGATCGAGTGCAGGGTGAACCTGATGTACGTTTAGCCGCTATTGCCAGTGAATATATTCCAGGCGATACTTTATCAGCCTTCATTAAAATTAATCCTGATTTAAAATCACAGCCAGAAGAAATTGAATCAATTGTTTTGCAGTTAATGGATGCAGTAAAAGCCATACATAATAAAGGTGTCATACACTTTGATTTAAAGCCAGCCAATATTATGATCACACCGGATAACCAAGTGATCATTCTAGATTTAGGTAGCGCTTATCTTAAAGAAGGCAAACAAGAATGGACTAAACATCTCACTTATACATTCACGGAACGGTATGCGCGTCGAGAAGAACTAGGTAGTTACAGTGAAACTCGAGATGTTTTTGCTTTAGGTAACATTATTTATGATTTGATCTACGGTAGAAAATCTACTCCAGAACTTCGTGCCGCAGCCTACCCAGCACTGCCATTAAAATTACAAACTATGTCTAAGTTAGCTGATAGTATGACACACCCTGAAATAGTTCAGCGCGCAGATTTGGGTGATTCAGCGGAATTAAACGATTTGGTAAATAAATTTTTTCAATAGGTGATATTTTATCTACTTCTTAATCTTTTTTTATGCGGTTATTTAGTTGTTATAATTATTCGGCTTTTACCGTTAGTATTATTTGCCCATCAACCGTTACCGTTTGTACCAATTCCTAAACGGATTGCTAAACGCATGGCGCGGTTACCACAATTACAAAACTGTTACACGTTTATCGATTTAGGTTGCGGTACCGGCACAATTTTGGCAGCCCTGCATCGGGCTAAACCGCAGGCCAAACTAACGGGGGTAGAATATAATCCAAAAATATTTAAACTAGCACAATGGCGCACTACCTGGTGGAAAAATAAACCGGATTTACACTGTACGGATATGTTTACCTGGGACATTTCTCAATATGATGCTATTGTTGGATGGTGGGTACCGAAATTTTGTGCCCAGTTAGTACCTAAATTAATACAGGAAGTTAAACCGAGTTGTGTGATGGTGTGTTATATGTTTCCTTTACCAAAACATCCGGCTTTACATGAACAAATTATCCCGGCCGGTCACCATAATATCTATGTCTATACTAAAGTTCAGTCTCATCAGCTTAATCCTAATACTACCGGTTCTAAGTAGTGCGCAAACCATTACTGGCACCTCATCTGATTTTGTTTCGGTAGCTACAGAGGAACCATACACTACAACGATTGCGCTGTATGGCACAGATTTAGATTATTTATTGTTTAATCCAGTTACCATTCAGCTTGGTCCACTCACTGGGACGGTGTTATCTGGTAATGAAACGGGGGTGAATATATCTTTTACTATTGATAGCACCCTATTGTTGGAGCGAGAAGCGAGTTACCCGATTACTGTTTTGAATGGTGAGACATTAATAACGAGCAGCCCAGCTCTGGCTATATTTAATCCATTTGTCGGTGATTATATTTATCAACAACCAAATCATTATCTAAATCATATTTCTCAACCCCATAAAAGAACTAAACAAACCATTGGTTTGAATGTGCATCAAACTTTAGGTGGTGATAGTACCTTAGATGGTGTGTATGCCCAACGGTTAGACGATAGCAAAACTATTTGGGTACGAGAACATATTAGTTATGCTGAAGTAATGGGCAGTGATAGTGCGGCTTGGTTAAAACGGTACGATAAAATCATGCTGCAGTATCGTGATCATAATCAAAAGGTGATAGCCATGTTGGCTTATGGTGATGGCAATGATGCTTATGCTGAGCCAGCGCGCTGGGAGGAATTTGTCCGGTTAATGGTGAAGCGTTATCGCAATTATGTGGACGTGTGGGAAATCTGGAACGAACCAGATAGTGCCGCGTATTTATCTCCGCAACATAATTGGCGAACATATCGACACATTTTAAAAACCGGTTCGGCGCTGGTGCGGCAGTATGATCCAGATGCCATTGTGTTGCCGGGCGCTGTATCCAATTTATCCAATCCAGAATTTACTAAACAATTATATGGTAAAGGAAAAAAATATTTTGATGATTTTAATATCCATGTGTATTATTGCACTAAACCGGAGCAATTAGCCGGTGATTTTGATCGTTTACGAAAAGTGGTGGCACGGTATCGATCGCCCGAACGAATCTGGGTGACTGAATTAGGATGTTCGACCGGTGGCACTGGTATTACCAAGAAGCAAGTCAAACAATATCTACAAACTACTACCAAACAATTACTGGCAGAAAATTTCATAGGTCCGATTTTACTCTATTCATTTCGTGATCGTACTTATTTAACTTCTGATCCATACGAAGCCTACTTTGGTTTAATGACTGATGCCTTAGTACCAAAACCGGCTTGGCGGTGGTACAAGTTACTGGTAAGATAACACCCATGCAACGTTTGGGGATATTAGGAGGGGGGCAACTGGGTCGCATGTTAATTCAAGCGGCCATGAATTATGATATTTATGTGCAGGTGCTCGATCCTGATGCCGAGGCGCCGTGCCATACTGTTTGCAATAAATTTGTCCAAGGTTCATTAACTGATTACGAAACCGTTTTGCAATTCGGTCAGGAGGTTGATGTGATAACTATCGAAATTGAACATGTTAATGTTGAGGCTTTAAAAGCATTACAAAAGCAAGGTAAAAAAGTTTATCCACAACCTGAAATAATTGAATTGATTCAAGATAAAGGCAATCAAAAAGATTGGTATGTGAAACACAGTGTGCCGACCGCTCCGTTCACTTTAGGCACAGCCGAATATACAGGAAAGTTTCCAGTGATGCAGAAATTGCGGCGGTTAGGCTATGATGGTAAAGGTGTAAAAAAAATAATCTCAGTGCGTGATTTATCTAAACAGTTTACTGAACCGGCATTTTTTGAAGAGTTCATTCCTTTTCAAAAGGAAATTGCCGTCATCGTGGCGCGCAATCAGCGGGGAGATATCGCGACTTATCCGGTAGTGGAAATGAAGTTTCATTTGGAAGCGCATTTAGTGGATTGGTTAATGGCACCAGCCCGCGTGAGTAAAACAATTGCCGAACAAGCGCATAGTGTGGCCATGCGGATTGCCGAAGAATTAAAATTAGTTGGTGTCTTAGCCGTTGAGATGTTTGTTACCACAGCGGGGGATGTTTTAGTAAATGAAATCGCGCCCCGGCCTCATAACAGTGGTCATCATACCATTGAGGCTAATGAGACATCGCAATATGATCAACACCTACGGGCGATCTTTAATTGGCCATTGGGTGCAACCACTGCCCGACAAACAGCCGTTATGATAAACTTATTGGGCGAAGCCGGTTATGAGGGGGTAGCCAATTATCAAAATTTGTCTCATGTATTGGCCGAAGCGGGTGTCTATGTGCATCTGTATGGTAAAGTTTATACCAGACCAATGCGTAAAATGGGGCACATCACCGTATTAGCCGATGATGCCCAAACGGCTTTAGCTAAAGCCCTGGCACTTAAACAAAGATTAAAAGTAATTTCATAATTCTATGACAGCGAAACCAATTATCGGTATTATCATGGGGAGTGAATCAGATTTAGCTACCATGCAACCAGCGGCGGATATATTAAAACAATTCGACGTTGAGTTTGAATTAACGATTGTGTCAGCGCATCGGACACCGGATAGAATGTTTGACTACGCAAAAACAGCGGTTGGTCGTGGTTTAAAAGTAATCATTGCTGGAGCCGGTGGCGCCGCGCACTTACCCGGTATGGTAGCATCTCTAACCACTCTGCCAGTAATTGGTGTACCGATAAAATCCAGCAACTCGATTGACGGGATTGATTCTTTATTATCGATTGCTCAAATGCCAGCCGGTGTGCCAGTGGCCACGGTGGCGGTGAATGGTGCCCAGAATGCTGGTATACTAGCCGCTGAAATTATCGCTCTTAACCAGCTAGTGTTACAGAAAAAATTAGTAGCTTATAAAACCAAATTAAAAGATAAGGTGCAAGCGGCTATTAAGAATCTAAAATAACTTTACCCCCTCTGTCCCCCTTGCAGGGGGATAAGAGAAAAAGTTTAGAAAAAATCTTTTCTTAGCCCCCTGCAAGGGGGTTGGGGGTAAATTCCGGTCAGTCTCTACTTTATCTGTTTCTCTAACAGCTGACTAATCTTATCGACATCTAATTGTCTCAACATTTGTTTGAGCTCTTTATCATTAGTGGTATTTAACCCATCATGTTCGGCTATATAAACGGCTAAGTGCATCACTTTGGTGAGTTCTTGTTCGGTAATTAAATCAAGTTGTAAATCAATTTCTTCGCGCACATCCGCAATATGAGCAGCCCGATTTTGCGAAATCAATACTACAATGGCTAAAAAAATCGCTTCTAAAGATACTGCCATAGTGAGTAAGGCAAACGGAAATGGATCGAATGAAGGTATCATTGGTATCAAGTTGATATTGATAAGTATCCATATAAAAAAAAGCACTACATTTATAATCAGAAATTGGATAGTGCCAAAACGGCTCGTCATCCAATCGGCTAAACGTTCTGCTGGAGTGCGTTTTGAATTGGCTTTAGCTTGAAAACTGTTTATGTGATGCATGTAAGCCATAATACCGCATTGGCAGAAAAATTGACAATGAGATAGGTTTTACATTAGGGTAGAGTAATGAAAAGAGTTTTCGCAGTGGTAATTATTATGATTTTAATAGGTGTCGGCTCGGTCTTTTGGTGGAAAAATAAATCAACTAATAGTGTTGCACTAGATAATTCTAAACTCCAAGTGGTAGCCACATTTTATCCATTAGGTTATTTTGCCCAGCAAGTGGGAGGGGATAAAGTAGTAGTTACCACCATTGTGCCGAATGGCGTAGAACCGCACGATTTCGCACCTACCCCACGGGACATTATCAATATCAATCAGGCGGATGTTTTTATTTATACAGGAGCCGGGTTTGACCCTTGGGCTGAAAATGTCGATACTAAGCAACGTTTACAAGCGACTACGATAGATCAACAAACTGATCCACATGTTTGGTTAGATCCAGTTTTGATGCAAGCTTTTGTGACCAGACTTAGCCAAGTATATAGTACGGCTGACCCGAGCCATAAAACTTATTATACCAATCAGGCCAATGACGTGATCAAACGGTTATATAACTTAGATCAATCTTATCAACAAAAACTATATAATTGTTCTGTTAGAAAAGTTATTACAACACATAATGCCTTTGCGTATTTGGCAAACAGATATGGTTTTGAAATTTTTCCTGTGATTGGTCTTAATCCCAATGAAGCACCGTCTGCTCAAACCATCGCCGAGTTATCAGATTTAGCCCGAAGTTATCAGATTAAATATATTTTCTTTGAAGAAATGACCTCACCGAAGGTTAGTGAAACTTTAGCCCAGGAAGTGGGAGCGCAAGCGCACGTGTTGAGCCCTCTAGAAAGTGCCACCTCAGGAGATTATTTTTCTATCATGGAAAGCAACGCTAATGTGCTAGCGACAGCCATGGAGTGTCAATGATGGCCGCCAATGGGGATCAGTTTGAAACCCACATAAGTGATAATCAAAGCGGCTACTGCCCCAAATACTCGTATGGTGCTCGGGGAAAAATTCCAACCGCCGATATTAGCAAAAGTATTAGCCGCTTCATCTGGTTTGTAAGCACCGCTATCGACTGTTTCGGTATTAAGTGTTTGTTTAGTTGTATCGATGTGCATGACATGATCAATTTTTTCGGTGGTAGCTGTAAAATTAAATTTACGTAACTGTTTGGTAGCATTTATACTAAAAGTTACTTTGTGTTGTTGGTAAAATTCCAGACTGGCTTTTTTAGATTGGGCTGTTTCCGTGGGCATGGTTTTATCGAGTCGTTCGATAAAATAAGTCCAACGATCTTCATCTGGGTGAGAGTTTTTATTAAACAAGCATTGTCCATCATAACAAGGATAAATCACATCTTTACTATCAGCACCAGCTTCACGATGAGCGCGCACTACCACTGCACTACTGGCTATTTCTTGATCTAAATACACAAATAACTTGGGTTCATAGGTTGAACTATACACAAACCCAAAGGCAACACTGGGTACAATTAACAATAATAAGATAATCAGGTGCTTCATAAGTGGCCATGAGTATACTATAAGTGGTGATTTTTTGTCACTACTAGCCAAATAAATGGCTAAGCAGTATTTTGCAACCCAAACCAATTAGTACTAAACCAGCGCCTAACTCAGCTGGTTTAGAGATACTTTTTGGAATCCAACGTGTGCCAATAAAAGCTAAATAACAAACCAAACCAGTCACACCACCAATGATAGTGATGGTAATTAGTGGTTGAGAGGAAATAGTGGGTAAGGTAAAACCAACCGCTAAGGCATCTATACTGGTAGCCACACCTAATAATAAAATACTTTTTAGGGATATTTTTACATTTGGTTGTGCCTCTGCTGAGTTTAATACCGTTCTAATCATGTTGATACCAAGTAGGGCTAGCAAAATAAAAGCAATCCAATGATCGACCATAATAATTTGTTCATAAAACAGTACAGTGGTTTTCCAACCCAACCAGGGCATGATGGCTTGGAAAACACCAAAATTAAGGGCAATTAACCCGGCGTTTATTTTAGATAAATGTTTGTGTTTCACGCCAAGCGCGAGTGAGACAACAAAAGCATCGACGGCGAGTGATAAAGCTAGAATCAAATCAGTGATAAGCATAATTTACAATTAGTCTAACATATTTCTAATTTAAAAACTTGACAGGGTTTTTGAAATCTACTACAACCAATAGTATGATTAATGTAAACAACTTAATTCATCGCTTTGGCACTACCATAGCGGTGAACGATATCAGCTTTAAAGTTGATACCGGCGAAGTGGTGGGTTTTCTAGGACCCAATGGAGCCGGGAAGACAACTACCATGCGGCTATTAACCGGGTATTTACAACCAGTTAGTGGCACAATCGAAATTGATAACCGACAAGATATTGGTTATCTACCGGAAAATAACCCGTTATATGAAACCCAGCGGGTGTATGAGTATTTAGAGTTTATCGCGCGAGCCAAAAATATTACCGCCTTAACTAGTGAAATTAAACGAGTAGTACGGGAGACACATTTATCAGATAAAATAAATTTAACGATCAGTGAGTTATCTAAGGGGTATCGGCAACGGGTTGGGTTAGCCGCCGCATTGTTGGGTGACCCAAAGGTGTTGTTATTAGATGAACCCACTTCAGGGTTAGATCCAAATCAATCGGCTGATATTCGTCAGTTAATTCGTACTCTGGGTAAAACCAAATCGGTGTTGTTTTCTACACACATCTTACAAGAAGTGCAATCAGTGTGTGATCGTGCCATCATTATTAATCGAGGTAAAATTGTCGGGCAGGGGACAGTGGCCGAATTGGTCGCTCAAGCTGAGGGTAAAAAACAATTGCATTTAACGATTACCGGGTCAGTTGAGGCAGTGCGTGATAGTTTGAACAAGATTGAACAGGTGACCATGATTGATCAACCAGCCGAGCAGCAGTATGTTCTGGAAACACCGGCCAGTGTGGATATTCGTAAAACTGTGTTTGATTTATGTGTGGCTCAGCACTGGACATTATTAGAGATGCAGCAAACGCAAGTGAGCTTAGAAGAAGTTTTCCATCAATTAACCGCTTAATACCTATGCCTAGTTGGTTCGCCTTATATCGTAAAGAGTTAGTCAACTATTTTTACTCATTGTTGTCTTATCTCTTCATTATTGTTTTCTTAGTAGTTTTATCGTGGTTAGCTTGGCAAGATTTGTTTCTTGTGAACCAAGCCACGATGCGCAGTTTTTTTACATTACTGCCCTGGTTTTATCTATTCTTGTTGCCGGCTTTATCCATGCGTTTATGGAGTGAAGAAAAAAAGCAGGGCACAGAAGAGATATTGCTCACCTTACCATTATCAGATACGCAAGCGGTGTTGGCAAAATTCGCGGCGGCAGCAAGCTTCTTAGGTTTGGTATTACTGTGTTCATTACCCTTTCCAATTACCTTAGCGCAAATGGGCAATTTAGATTGGGGCCCTGTCATTGGTGGTTATGTGGGAGCTTGGCTTTTGGGCTGTAGTTATTTAGCGATCGGTCAGTTTGTTTCGGCTTTAACGAAGAATCAGATTGTAGCTTTCTTGCTGACAATTGGCGTGGCTTTTATCTTGTTGGTAATTGGTATTCCATCATTAGTATCTGGTACCAGTTGGTTTGCCCGGGTTTTGTTTTTACTCTCCACACAGACACATTTCCAAAATTTAGGTAAAGGCGTAATTGATTTGCGCGATGTGGTGTATTATTTATCCCTCTGTAGTATTGGTTTGTTGTTAACCATTACAGTATTACGCAAACAACGCTTTGGTATACAACGCACTACCCAAGTTGCTCTAGTAATAGGTTCGGTAATTTTACTGAATGGTATATTAATGCCAGTGACACTGCGAGCTGATCTAACCCAAACCAAACAATATACTTTAGCTGATGTTTCCAAACAAACGGTCAAAGATTTAACTCAGCCGGTGACGCTAAAGTTATTTTTTACGAGTAAAGTGCCGCAAGATTTATTAGCTCTGCGGCAAGATGTCACAGATATTTTGAATGAATATCATCAAGCTAATTCAAATCAGGTAATAGTAGATATTCAGGAACCAAACGAGACTGATACACAATCTTATGGCATTCCGCAGATTCAATTTAATATCATGGGCAGTGAAAAGTTTGAAGTGTCCACCGGGTACACTGGGTTAGCCATTGTTTATGGTGATAGTTATGAAACTATCCCAGTTATTTCTGATACCACCACACTCGAATATGATATTACGGCGGCCATGCAAAAATTAACCCGTGATAAAACTCCGGAATTGGCTTGGGTGAATGATCATGGGGAAGTGAGTGCTAAAAATCTGCAAAGTTATTTGCGTAAACAATATACCGTTACTCCAACCAAAGCTGCCGATTTAGCTACCACTTCAGCTACTACAGCTGTGTTAGTTGGACCAACAACAGCGTTTACCGATCAAGAACGATATATTGTAGATCAATACATCATGAAGGGTAATAAAGTATTGTTGTTATTACCTGGCGAAACCGTTGATATGCAATATTTATCAGCTAGCGCTAACGCGACTGATTTAGATAAACTCTTAGAAGAATATGGTGTCACTGTTAATCAAGATCTAGTGGCGGATTTTGGTTCGTCACAAACTTTACCGTTTGGTAGTAATGGTTATACGGTTTATCAATCGTACCCACTCTGGCCGGTTATTACAGCAGATGGTTTCAATAAAGATTCAGCCGTGACAGCAACATTGCAATCAACCACCTTAGCCTGGCCTAGCTCGCTTTCAGTGCATGTCGCTAACGGGGTAACAGCTACGACTTTATTACAGACTACCAAGCAAGCTTATTCATATACTGGAAGTATATCGGTTAATCCAAATGATTTAACCACCCCAAATAAGGCGGACTTGAATCAAAAAACTATTGGGGTGTGGCTAAGTGGTCATCTTAATAGTGCTTACCCAGCCGATAAGTTACCAGACGGTATGGATGCCAGTAAATACGTTAGTCAAACTGATGCTGGGCAGATTATCATCATAGCTGATGCCGATTTTGTGTCCGATAATTTTCTCCAACAATCTTTAGATAATGCTACTGTAGTGGTGAATAGCATTGATGCTTTATCTCAAGATACCGGTTTAATGACGATTCGGTCACGCGCCGCGTTAGATCGTCCTTTAAAAAGTATGACCGACGGTGAAAAAGTAGTGACTAAATACACTAATATATTTTCTGGCATTGTGATCGTGGTGCTCTTGGCTGGAGCCAGTTTTTACTGGCGCCGCCGCCGCGATCGCTTTGCTAAACATCTTTATGCCTAAACTAAATTCAACCACAATCATTTTAATCGGCACATTTGTTTTGTTAGTTGGTATTTTTTCCTGGCAATATTGGAGTAAGGCATCAACTCAAAAACAAGCTACTGTTCAAAAACAGTTCATCTCAGACTTTTCTGTTGATGCTGTTACAGAATTATCCATTACTAAAGGTGATACTACAACTACACTGCAAAAACAATCCGATCAGTGGGTTATTACTTCAAACAACAATGTGGCCGCCGATGATAGTGCGATTAAAGCCTTACTTAACACTCTGCATGATAGTACCATTCAAGCTACTATCACTAACACAACCGATCAAGCTGAACTTTATGGTTTAGATCAAGCTCAGGTGATTCATATCGTTGCGAAAAATAATGGTCAAACCGTAGCGGATGTACAAGTTGGTAAAATCGGCAAAGCGTATAATACTTGGTATGGTACGCGTAATACTGATCAAACTGTTTATTTATTATCCGGTAGTCACACATCTTTGGTGAATGATAAATGGGAGAATGTCTAGATTACCAATCAAGGGTTGGACGTTCGCATTATTAGCAACATTTACGTGGGGTGGTTATCTTAGTCTAGCCAAAATCGTGTTGGAGAAAATTACTGTTGAGCATTTTTTAGTGTTGCGGTTTTTCATTGGGGCAGCCGTATTGTTCGGAATAATTATCTTAACACGTGACTCATTAGTAATAAAACGTGTGCAGTGGTGGGCTGTAATATTTACGGCCACCATCGGTATTATTTTGCACCAGTCAATTCAAGCCACTGGTTTACGTTTTACTACTGCCACTAACACCGGTTGGATTCTAACCTTTATTCCAGTGGTGACCGGATTGTTAGCCTATTGGTTTTTACACGAACCGATTCGTCTTAAACAAGTAATCGGTTTAATCATCGCCGGGGTGGGTTTAATTACTTTAATAACCAATGGGGATGTTTTACATTTATTTAGTAGCTATCACTATGGCGATTATTTAATTATGGGTAGTGTGGTTACTTGGTCTATCTATACGGTCAGTACCAAAAAATATCTGTCTGGTTATTCGGCGTTAGTTGTTTCGATGTACCAAATGTTGCTGGGTGGGATATTTTTTCTAGCTCTATCTGGATCAACTTTAATGGTTGATGTCATTCACTTGTCAAATCTGGAATGGTGCTATGTTGTCCTGGCTGGTGCCTTCGCTTCAGGTTTAGCCTATGTCTGGTGGAACAGTGCCGCCAAACTATTAGATTCCCTCACCACCTCTATGTTTATGTTTTTCGAATCGATTGTGGCTATGGTGGTTGGCTTTTTACTTTTAGGTGAACATATTTCAGTTGTGCAGTTACTTGGAATTGGTGTGATTATTTTAGGTGTTTGTGTGGCTATTATTAAACCAAAAGAGTCGATGGTTACAAAATAAAACCAGTAGAGACGTGCCGCCGGCATGACTCTACTGGTTTTATTTAATTACCAAACGGCTTCCAACTTAACACAGTCTTACCAGCTCCATTTATTTTTACTACCACCGTTTTATTTCTAACTTCTACTCGATAGGAATGTCTAATGTAGTGGTAAGTAGTTTGCTGCAATAAATTGAAGGTATTATTTTGTGTGTTAAAATTATAAACTCTTAAATATAGAGTTGACGCTCGTTTAGCTGAGATAACAAACTCTTCGGTGTTTGTTGAATTATTCAGATTACCAATGGCTGGTTGGCGCCAGTGTAATTTAGGAGATAATCTTTGTTTCTTTAGGACTGTTCCGGTAGTATCGTACATATGTATAGTAGAACCAGATTTTTTCTTGAGAGCTAAAACATAATTAGTGTTTTTTATGTCGACTAGTCGAGCAAGCACGCCTCCTTTAGTAAAGGCTACCCATTGTCTAATACGTACATCATTACTATCATATAGACTAATAATTCCAGGACCAGTGTTAGTACCCAGCACATAAGCCACTGATCCAGTATCGTTGGTTTCATTTCCATTAATGACATAACCGTCAGGTGTAGTGAAAGAACAGATCGAGATAGTATCATTTGGATCACCTAAACTATCATTATCTTCATCACGATAATAAGTTTGATTTTCATGAATTGTAGCATCAGCATCATTACAGTCTGTGCTGGTAATACTACCATCATTATCATAATCGGTATCATTTGTATCAGTGCTATTAGTGACATAGCCAGCTGTGACAGTCATCGAACAAACCACTGAGGTGGTAGCGAGATCACCTAAACCATCCAGATCAGCATCACGGTAATAGGTTTGATTAGAGTGAACGGTGGCATCAGCATCATTACAGTCTGTGCTGGTAATACTACCATCATTATCATAATCGGTATCATTGGTATCGGTGCTGTTATTAACGTAACCGGCTGGAGCAATGCTTAAACAAACGGCTGTTGTGGTTGCTAAATCCCCTAAACCATCTTGATCGTTGTCTCGGTAATAAGTTTGGTTAATACTAACGGTAGCATCATTATCATTACAGTCTTGTCCAACATAACTGCCATCATTATCTGTGTCGTAGTCAATAATAGTTGCTCCAGCAAAAACTCCAGACGGATCCACTATACTATTGCTGTCTTCATCTAGATATAGATAACCAAGATAAGCAGCACCTGTATTAACATCAACATCACTGTTTCCGTTAGCGCCTATTAATATATCATCAAAACCATCGTTATTAATATCGCCGGCGGGAGATACGGAAATACCAGCACTATCACCAGCTGTTTCTCCAGTGAATTCTACTGCGGTTGATAAAGATGATGTACCAGTGAAAGGAGTTGATTGACCGTAAATCAGATAAACCGCACCTGCACTTGCATCGGCATCGCTATTTCGATCAGCTCCTATTAAGATGTCATCAAAACCGTCATTGTTAACATCTCCGGCCGAAGCCACGGAACGCCCAGCATTATCATTATTACCCGTTACCTCTCCAGTGAATTCTACTGCAGTTGATAAAGATGAAGTACCAGCGAAAGGAGTTGATTGACCATAGATTAAGTATACTGCACCGGCTCCAACGTCGGCGTCGTTATTTCCATCTGCACCGATTAAAATGTCATCAAAACCGTCATTATTAACATCGCCAGCCGAGGCCACAGCTCGTCCAGCAGCATCGTTCGCGGCTTCTCCGGTAAATTCTGCAGCGGTTGACAAAGAAATTACACCTGACAAAGGGGTAGCTTGTCCATAGATTAGATATGCCGCACCGGCTCCAATGTCTGCGTCGCCATTTCTATAAGCTCCTATTAAAATGTCATCAAAACCGTCATTGTTAACATCTCCGGCCGAAGCCACGGAACGTCCAGCAGCGTCATTTTCGGCTTCCCCGGTAAATTCCACCGCAGTTGATAAAGACGCACTGACTAAATGATTGGCTTGCCCATAGATCAGATAAACCGCACCGGCACCTATTGCCGCATCACTGTTTCCTTGGGCTGCTATTAAAATGTCGTCGTAACCATCACCATTAAAATCTCCAGCTGAAGATAAATGTTCACCGGCATAGTCAGAAGTGACTTCACCGGTATATTCTTGAAAGGTAGATAAACTATACACATCTTGTGCTAAGGCAGATGATGGTAGAGTTAACAGCAAGGCTAGTAATATTTTTTTCATCATAACAACAATATTATATCATTTTTAAATGATCAAAGGCAACTTTTTATTTTAATGTCTAGTTGACAACAATTAGATTCCCTCACCACCTCTATGTTTATGTTTTTCGAATCGATTGTGGCCATGATGGTAGGTTTTTTTACTGTTAGGTGTTTGTATTGCTATTTTTAAACCAAAAGAAAAACAGATAAGGGGTGTTTTTCAAGTGAAAGGAGGATCGATGGATTGATCCTGCAACTTTCAAATTGCTATTTTGTCAAGTCTGTACTATTGTAGATACCCAACATATATATGACAAAACTATTACGTTTTTTAAAACCATATTGGTGGCAATTATTGCTCTTGTTGGGGGTGGTGTTTTTACAAGTGGCGGCCAACTTATCTTTGCCAGATTATATGGCTAAGATTATCAATGACGGCATTGTGGCGAAAAATAGCGATCTCATTTGGTCGACGGGTGGAGTGATGTTACTCGTGTCATTAGGTGGTGCCGCAGCAACGGTAGTGGTCAGTTTTTTTGCAGCTCGGATTGCCACCGGTTTTGCGAAAGATATTAGACAGCTAGTGTTTGAACAAGTCGAGAGTTATTCATTAACTGAGTTTAATAAATTTTCTACAGCATCTTTAATAACTCGCTCCACTAATGATATTCAACAAATTCAAATGGTATTGGTGATGGTGCTACGCTTAGTGTTAATGGCGCCACTAACTGCAGTATGGGCAATTTATAAAGCCTATCAAAATGCGCCATCGATGACCTGGATTATGATTTTAGCTGTGGTGATATTACTATCGATTATTATTTCTTTATTCATTATCGCCATCCCAAAGTTTACTCGATTACAACAGTTGGTAGATAGACTCAACTTGGTTACCCGAGAAATTCTCACCGGGTTACGCGTGATTCGAGCGTTTAATACAGAGAGTAGTGAGGAGAAAAAATTTGACGAGGCTAATGTTGACGTCACGAAAATAAACTTATTTGTGAACCGCTTAACGGTGTTTATGTTCCCAATGATGATGTTGATAATGAATATCACCATGTTGAGTGTAGTGTGGGTGGGAGCACATTTAATTGATGCTGGTAGTTTAGAAATCGGTCAAATGTTGGCCTTTATGCAATATGCCATGCAAGTGATCTTTTCTTTCTTGATGATTTCTATAATATTTATTTTGATTCCACGGGCTTCAGTGTCGGCTAAACGTGTTGCGGCCGTGTTAGAAACACCTTCAACAATTATTGATCCAACGGCACCGCTATTATTTCCGGAAAAAAGAACTGGTCTGGTGGAATTTGATCATGTCACTTTTTCTTATCCCGGAGCAGACGTACCGGTCTTAAAAGACATTTCATTTGTAGCTAAATCAGGTGAAACTACAGCCTTTATTGGTAGTACTGGTAGTGGCAAATCTACTCTCATAAATTTGATACCGAGATTTTATGATGTTACCAATGGGATAATTAAAATTGATGGGGTTGATATTCGCCAAGTAAAATTAGAAGATTTATATAGTGGCATTGGTTATGTGCCACAACAAGGGGTGTTATTTTCTGGCACCGTAAACAGCAATATTAAATACGGAGCGCCAGACGCCACAGTTGAAGCTGTAAAGCAAGCTGTTAAGACGGCGCAGGCCACTGAGTTTGTTGAGAAACTAGACGGTGGTTATGATGCACCAATTGCCCAAAGTGGCACAAATGTATCTGGTGGACAGAAACAAAGACTATCGATTGCGCGAGCCATTATTCGTCAACCACAGATCTACATTTTTGATGATAGTTTTTCCGCTCTCGATATGAAAACAGATGCCTTATTACGCCAAGCTTTACGAGCTGAAACACACGATAAAACTGTTTTGATAGTGGCACAAAGAATTAGTACTATCATGCAAGCTGATAAAATTATTGTGCTGGATGAAGGCAATGTTGTAGGGCAAGGCACACATCAAGAGTTAATGAAAACCTGTGCGGTGTATCGTGAAATTGCTTCATCACAGTTGTCTGAAACTGAATTAAGTACGATATCAATATGAGTAAGGCCGGAGATAATTTTGGTCCAATGGGGCGTGGCGCCGGTATGATGCAAGGTGGTGAAAAATCCAAGAACTTTTCTGTTACCATGAAACGGTTATTATCGTACCTGCGTCCGTTCTGGTGGTCGATTGGTATTGTATTATTTTTCGCGTTGGCTAGTACCATATTTGCTATTGTCAGTCCAAGAATATTAGGTGATATGACTAATCAGGTAGTACTGGATTTAATGCAACGATCAGAGTTTCATTATGACAAATTACTCACCTATGTTTATGAATTAATAGCACTATATGTGTTAAGTGCACTGTTTAGTTATATCCAAAGTTGGATTATGAGTGGCGTAGCGCAAAAAATATCCTATAAGTTTAGGCGTGATTTGGTTGAAAAAATTGGGCGCATGCCATTAAAATATTTCGATTCCAATACCCATGGTGAAATATTAAGCCGCGTCACTAATGATGTTGATACAGTGAGTCAATCACTTAATCAGAGCTTATCTCAAATTATTACCTCAGTGACTTTGATTCTTGGTATTTTAGGCATGATGTTATCGATCAGTTGGCAGATGACTGGTGTATCTCTGGTAGTATTGCCATTGAGTTTTGGATTGATCGGTATAATTGCTAAACGATCACAACGTTATTTTAAGCAACAGCAAGAAGTATTAGGGCATCTCAATGGTCATGTGGAAGAAATGTATTCCGGACATAATGTGATGCGCGTGTTCAATGCCCAACAGCGGTCGGTGGAAAAATTTCGTAGTATCAACGATAAACTGTATGTTAGTGCCTGGAAATCACAGTTTCTCTCAGGTTTATTAATGCCTCTCATGAGTTTTGTTAGTAACATTAGTTATGTTGGTGTGTCGGTTGTGGGTGGTTGGCTGGCCATCAATGGTAAGGTTAGTATTGGAGACATTCAAGCGTTTATACAATATGTGCAGCAATTTAACCAACCAATTATTCAGACGGCCAACATAGCTAATGTTATGCAATCAACCGCCGCAGCCGCTGAACGGGTGTTTGAATTTCTTGGTGAGTCAGAAGAAATATCTGATGCCGATCATCGTTTAGCCCTAACCAACGTGCGTGGCCAAGTTGAATTTGATCACGTGGTGTTTGGTTATGATCCAGCGCAAGTTATCATTAAAGATTTTACCGCGGTAATAAAACCCGGTCAGCGCGTGGCCATAGTCGGGCCAACCGGTGCCGGAAAAACTACCATGGTTAATTTATTGATGCGCTTTTATGATGTGCAAGCTGGCAGTATTAAAATTGATGGTGTCGATATTCGCCGTTTAGCCAGATCTGATGTACGTAAATTATTCGGCATGGTGCTACAAGACACGTGGTTATTCAATGGTACGATCAAAGACAATTTAGCTTACGGTAAACCGAGTGCCGCAGAGTCAGACATTACGGCGGCCGCTAAAAATGCCCATGCGGATCATTTTGTGCATTCACTACCACATGGTTACGATATGGTGTTAGATGAAGACACTAATAACATTTCGCAGGGTGAGAAACAATTACTCACCATTGCTCGTGCCATGTTGGTAAAAACCCCGATGCTTATTTTAGATGAAGCCACCAGTTCGGTTGATACCCGCACGGAAAGTTTAATTCAACAAGCCATGGAGCGTTTGATGGAAGGCAAAACCAGTTTTGTGATTGCGCATCGTTTATCCACTATTCGTAAGGCTGATTTAATTTTAGTAATGGATCATGGCAACATTGTTGAACAGGGGACACACCAATCATTATTACAAAACAATGGTTTTTACGCCTCGATCTATAATAGCCAGTTTGTGGGTGCTAACTAAATGGCGTCTCGACGATACAATATACGCTTGGCTATTTCTACTATACCTAAATAAACAATTACTAATCCGGCAATGGTAAGCATGACATACCAAGGTAGAGGGGAGAAATTAAATATATCTCCCAGTGGAGTATAGGGTGTTAGCCAACCAATTATAACAGCAGTAACAGTGGAAAATATTAATAAATTACTGGCGCGACTTTGAATAAAAGGTAAGCGTTTGGTTCTAATGATGTGTATGACCAGTGTTTGCGTAGCCAGCGATTCTATAAACCAACCGGTTTGAAAGGCGGATTCACCTAACTGAAAGACAGAGAAGAGAATATAGAAAGTTAGTAAATCAAACACGGAACTGATCGGGCCAAACACATACATGAATTTTTTTACAAAGGCTAGATTCCATTTTTTTGGTTTGTTCAACCAATCAGCATCCACATTATCCCAGGGAATAGTGATTTGCGATATATCGTAAATAAAATTATTAAATAGAATCTGGATTGGCAACATTGGTAAAAATGGTAGATACACCACAGCTCCTAACACGCTGAACATGTTGCCGAAATTTGAGCTTAAACCCATCATGATATATTTCATCGTGTTACCAAAAGCCCGGCGGCCTTCAATAACACCTTCAATTACCACACCCAAATGTTTTTTGGTTAAAATAATATCAGCGGTTTCTTTGGCAATATCAACGGCGTTATTAACTGAAATACCGACGTCGGCGGTTTTTAATGACGGGGCATCGTTGATACCATCACCCATGTATCCAACCACATGGCCACGACCACGCAACACGGCAATAATGCGATTTTTTTCGTCTGGAGAAAACCGCGCGAAGATGGTGGTGGCTTCGGCGCGCACGGCTAGGGCATCATTAGACAAAGTCGCCAGTTCACTCCCAGACATAACACCTCTGACCTCTAACCCAACATCACGACAAATTTTTTCTGTGACTAATTCATTATCTCCCGTAATGACCTTTATTTCGATACCATATTTTTCTAGTTTCAATAAAACTTTGCGGACATCAGTTTTGGCTGGATCCAGAAATGATACCAAACCGGTCAAAGTTAAATCGGCTTCATCGGCTATAGTATATTTATCTTTGGCGGCTAAATTTGGTTTGGTCGCCAAAGCCAACACACGGTAACCTTCTGCACTTAATTTTTTATAATAATCGAAAGCAGTTTGCTTCATGTCTTCTGTTAGGGGATAGGTTTTGCCGCCACGGTAATAGTGAGTACAATGGGAAATTACAGCCTCCGGTGCCCCTTTGGTAATCATCACTCGACCGTTCGGACCCAGCACAGCGATACTCATCATTTTACGCACAAAATCAAACGGAATTTCTTCAGTTTTTTTATAAGCAGCAATGTCGGTTTTTTTGTAAGTGAGTACAGCGTTATCGAGTGGGTTTTTGACGCCGGTTTGGTAGGTGCTATTCAAGTAAGTGTAGATAAAAACAGTTTCATCGTGCTTGCCAAATATATCCGTGTAGTTTACTAGCTGAATATTATCTTCGGTTAAGGTGCCGGTTTTATCAGTACATAAAATATCCATACTGCCAAAATTTGGAATGGACGATAATTTTTTTACAATCACACCACTTTTGGCCATGCGTTGCGAACTGCGCGCCATCGTAATAGACATCACCATCGGGAGTAATTCCGGGGTGACACCAACCGCAATAGCAATGGCGAAAATGAAAGATTCTAAGAAATTATGATGCAGTACAGCGTTGGCCAAAAAAACTAGTAGTGTAATAGCCAAAATAACTTTGGTGATAAAAAAGCCAAATTTGGTGATACCTAATTCAAATTCATCATTGGAACCCTTTTCTAAAATACTTTTGGCAATTTTACCAAACTCAGTATTCTGACCAGTTTGAAACACCACTGCCGTAGCCGTACCGCTCACCACACTGGAACCAAGAAAAACTATGTTGGTGTTGCGACTGTCAGTTTCAGTGGCGGCAACGAGCACCTCTGGAGTTTTTTCTTGGGGGTAAGATTCACCGGTCAAAGCCGATTGATTAACAAATAAATCATCGGCTTCAATAATGCGTGCATCAGCCGGCACTAAATCACCTGAACTTAAAAAAATTATATCACCAGCACAAATTTGAGAAGCTTTTGTCTCAAGTTTATTGCCCCCACGGATCACAGTGGTTGTGACACTAACTTTTTCTTTTAATTTTTTAGCCGCATTATTAGCACTATGTTCTTCAAAGAAATCTAAAATAACACTCGCCAATATCATGACAACAATAACCACTAAGCTTTTTGTTTCACCCAGATAACCAGAAATGAGCGCGGCAGATAGCAAAATAATTATTAGAGGATTCTTAAAGTGAGATAAAAATTCAACAATAACGCCAAGTTCTTTTTTCTCAGAAATGGTGTTGTAACCGAACTGCTCTAAACGTGCCTTAGCCTCAGCCGCGGATAAACCAGCTGGAGTGGTGTTTAATTTTTGTAAACTTTGTTCAACCGAGGCGGTAGAATAAAAGTCTAAATTATCTGACATAGTTATTTTTATATCCCTAACTTCTGATTTAGGTGTTTCCACATAGCCTTACCAACCGTGACACCAGCTTTAGCTTTTGGATGTCCATCGTACGGATCTGCCACATAGATTTTTTTCAAAAACCCGGCGTCATTATCAAGCAGGCGATGCAGGTGGAAAGGAGCTAAGTTAGCACCGCTGTAATTAGTGAGATAATCTGTTGTCAGCCATTGGTCAAAAGCGATTGCGCGAGCAGCTTCAGCGGAGTCGGTCATGTCTTTTGGTAAAGGCGGAGTAGATAACGGGACAAACAAAACATTCGGGTGACTCTCATACACACTATAAAGTTCATTATAGTAATCTTTATATTGTGCCAACATGGTATCTGATGTAATGGCACTGGCCGGGAAACAGGATTTAAAAATAATAATATCTGCGTCACCAAACGTGGTCCAAGAATTGGCGTCATTAAACAAGTCGTTAAAATCCTGCGGATCAGTATTGCCATTCCACCAGGGGGCTTGGCCGGTGTAACCATGGTTTGATAAATAAGTTTCCATACCACCTTTCATGGTGGTTCCATTCCAGTAAATTTCCCCGGTCGAGTGATGCACGAAAAAAACATTTTTATGTTCACCAGCGGTAGCATAGGCCGGCACAACACTACTAAAGAGAAATAAAATTAGGCTGATAGTGAATATTTTCATAACTATATGTTACTTGATTGGTGGTGTTAGGTCAAAAAATATGGTTTAATATCTATATTAGATTTAAAATATTTAAAATATGAAAAAAGCTTGGTGGCTAATTATAATTGGTGGAGTGGTTGTGAGTGGAGTAGTGGCAGTGTTGTTGGTAAGTTGGTTTGTCTGGAAAATGATGTCTACTCGTCAGCCAACTGATCCGGTACCTTATGATAAATCTTATGGGACTATTTGCCCTGTAGGATTACAATTCATAGCCAGCAAAGATGGGGCAACGGTGGATTGTCAATGTCCGGATGGTTATACTAAAGATAGTATCATGATTGGCTCTTCAAGTGGTGATGCCTGTTATGGCCCCGGTACAGAGTGCCCGATATTTTCCGTTACTTGTATATTAAAATGATTTATTATTACCGCCTCCGCGCCCAAGACGATTTAGGCAATGTCAGTGTTTGGTCTGAACCGGTCATGGCTAAGTAATATAATTTATATCAAATAAATAGAAGACCCCAAGACGTTTCGCAGAAACATCTTGGGGGGGTGGGTGTGGGGGGTGCTTTTACAGCACGCGCTCCCACACGGTGATGCAGAACCACACCCAGGCGACACCGCCCGGGGTGATCACGAACAGAGAGATGGGGGAAAGAATCAGAATCATCTCCCAGAACTTCGGGTCGCTCAGCGTTGAGATCACTTGCTCGGTGGTGTTCATTTCAGGCCCCTTTTGTTGAAGGCGGCGGCAGTTTAGCAGGAAAAAAGGGAGTTGTCAAGACCCTGTACTGGAATGTGGTTGATAATAAACTTTAGTCAAAGTTAATGTAATAGTGATTTTTTTGGCTCTTGAAAAATAATACATTTTATGGTACGATACCGCCATGGATACAGTAAAAAAAGCTAATAATCAAGATCTTTCTGAAAAGAAAATCATATTTAAAGCGGTAGAACGATCTGCTCAAATTGAGGGTTTGAGTTTACAAAGGGCTCGATCAAATTTAAAGGTTATTATTGAATTGCAGAAACATGGTCGAGCTTTCGCGTTATAGTGTAAGTTAGATAATCATCAAATGCAGAAAAAGTTGAAACCAAACCAGTTCTACCTAAATTAAAACGCTATATAGATAAAGAAGAACCGGTCGGAATCATATACCTCATTGGTAACGGCATCATACAGTTGGGTTTGGCCTAAACCAAATAGGGGATATAATCCGCCAACTTCCGCTTGATTGGAAGTTTCGGAGGCCATTTCGGCATTTAGTTTGGCATTGAGCAGCATATCCATGGGGGTGGAAAGTTGACCGAACATATCATTGAACAAGTCGTCTAAACCTAAAAACTCTAATAAATCACCCACCCAATCTGGCATAATCATATCTGGCATGGTAAAACTGGCACTAATTACTTCGGATGAGTGCGCGGCCTGATCAGCGACGCGACCTTCTTCACCGACTTCATAACCAGGTAAAGTTTTGTTGACATAATCTAACAGTTTACCCTTAACACCTTGCGGTTCACCATCCACGGTTTGGCCAAAATCACTTAATAAAGCCACTTGAGGCAAACTTAACGTGGTGCGAAGTCTAAGATTTTTATTATTGCCGGGGTTGGACACATAATATTGCATGTGAACTGGCAGTTCGCGAGCGTAAACTGGCACACCTTTGGTCTTAACCAATAGGCTGGGAGGTAAATCTTTAAAAGTAAAAGAGCCATGTTCATAAACTAACGTAGCACCATTACCACTTAGCGCCACTGAGCCAGGGAAAGTTTCTGCGATCATACGCAATGGGCGTTGCGTACTGTGTGGGTAATTCCAATCGAAGACATAAACATACTCGTGACCATCAGTAACAGCGATCCATTTACCATTATTGGACATAGCCACATCAGTTTCACCACCGCTACGCATAAACTTCCAAAGTTGCCGGCCAGTGGTGCCTTTATAGCCGTAGTAACCATCATTGGTTGTTAACACCAGTTTTTTACCGTTACTCGAGAGTGCTACCACCGGATCATTATCGCTGGCAATATTTTTAGTCCACAAGGTATTTGAATTATGAACATTAATACCATATAAAGTAAAACCGCCATACGTTAGATCGTCATCAGCGCGCAATAAGTAACCATAGGTACAATCCTTGTCACCACAGCCAGCCGACAGTATTTCTGTGGCACTTTGTTTAATCCACAGTCTGTCATCACTTTGCGTATCAAGATAAGCAGTCGTGTAATCGGTGCTGGCAAAAATATTATTGCCAGATTGTGTCATGGTTAAACTATTCACAAAATAACCAGGTTCAGCTATCTCCCAAGTACGCACCGGTGTACTGCTACCGCGTTGCCATAAAGTAACACTACCGCCACGATCACCGGCGGCAAGGTACTGCCCATCGTCTGATAACACACAAACATCATAAGCATAAATATTATCACTGTATTCCCATAACAAAGTGGCTTGAGTAATATCATAAACCCAAATTTCGCTTCCACAGGCGATGACCGTTGAACCATCGGCCGATAAAGCTAAATCAAGCATCGCTTCATTATCACCTACTGAGTAACCCCAAGCCGGCGTGGTTTTATTATCTTTAAAAACTACCATGTCAGCTTCGGCCGTCACATCCAAACCACCAATGGCCGCGGCCACTGAACCATCATCAGATAGGGTTAAACTGTTATAGTGGTAGTTAGAATCCATCGTGTCTGGATCAGAGTCGGAATAGGTGTAAGTGTAATCTTGGTAGGTGGCTGACGCGACACTGGTCAAAACCACAAACAAAAGTCCGCTCATTAAACCAGATTTGAATAGTGTTTTCATATTAGACATAGTTTTTTGTCTTAAATTTTTATTGAGTACAGTATAACAGGAGTGACAGTTTAACAAAAGTTCAGCACCAATTGTGTGTCTAACTTGAGTATTATTAGAATTTGGTATATACTTAGTATATAAAATAATCATAATAGGTTATTATATGACTATAAGAAATACCATTTTAAGCCAAAAAGACCATTATTTGCTGGAAAATCTATTAGCAAAGCATGGTGATGTTGTTCAATTTGAGCAGATTGTTCAAGAGGCTAAACACTATACCAGTAATCGACAATCAGTTCGTAATTGGGTTAATAAGCTCACACAAACAGGTTGGTTAGTGCGGCTGCAACGTGGCACATATGTCATTTCTTCGATGGAATCATTAGGTGCAATCACACTAGCTTCACCCACTGTAGCGCAGATTATTGTACCCCAATCCTATGTTTCATTTGAAGCGGCGTTACAACATCATGGCATGTTTGATCAGATGTTAAAAATTATCCGATCCGTTTCATTAAAAAAAGAAACAGTGAAAGTAATTCAAGATATTCAGTATCATTTTGTATATACTACCCAGGAACAATATTATGGATTTATCGAAGAAAAACTTGATAATCGAATAGTAAAAATTGCCACAGCCGAGAAAGCGTTATTAGATTTATTGCACTTCCATCGCTCACTTTATGCGGTTGATATCGTTCAAGAAAAATTCCGAGAGTACAAATCGGATATTGATCTTCAGAGGTTGATTGAATTATTACGTCGGCAAACTGTTACAGTACAGCGTATCGTTGGCTTCGTATTGGATCAAATTCAGTATGATACTAGTCAGCTGTATATTTTAATTCAAACTGATCGCAGTGTTAGTAAAATGACTACAGACAGTACCAAATTTAGTGCAAAATGGAGGTTATATTATCATCAACATTTCGAACAGTAATATTTATTAGTTATGCAACTACTCGGTCGCCGAGAACTCGAAGCAATTAATCGTACCAGTTTACGTTACCCTTTAGCTGTGGCAGAAAAGGATTATTTTTTGGCACTGGTATCAAAAATAATTTACGAATCACCTTTACGAGATAAGTTGATTTTTAAAGGGGGTACGGCGTTACATCATACTTATCTGCCACAATTACGGTTTTCAGAAGATTTGGATTTTTCAAGCAATACTGTGCCGCTGATTTTAAATGAAGTAAAAGCGATATTTGCTGACTATGATTTTTTGTCTATAAAAAAAGATTATGTTTCGAAGGCGACAATTAAAGTTGAGCGGTTACAATTTATCGGTCCGCTAAATCAAGCTAACTCAATGAAAGTGGAAATAGATTTTTTACAGAATGTTGTTTTACCTCCACTTGAAATTAAGTATCACAATGTGTACGGCGTGGATACTTTAGTACGGGTAATGGATATTAGGGAAATTGCCGCTGAAAAAATTCGAGCGATGAATGATCGTATTCGTTACCGTGATTTTTATGATTTCACAATGATTTGTCTAAAACTGAAGATTGCTTTAACCGAAATAATAGATTTATTACAACAAAAAGAAGTGCGTAAACCAATCAGTCCACAAAATATTTTAAGTAACTGGCAATTAGTGCAAGCCAATAAGCAGAATGAATTAGCAGCGATTCACTACTCAGAATCATTAATAGATAACAGCATTGAAAAATGCCTGCAACAACTTATATTTGCGGAGATATTACCTCAGAAATGAGTTGAATAGGTGACTACCAGTTTTGCTAGGTGTTTATTTAAATTCAATCAAATTACCTATTAAGGTTGACAGGATATTAAAAATGATTAACATGTAGATCTATTTTTTTTAAAATAGATAGCTCTTTAAATAGCCAAAGAAGAATCATTCGTAGCCTAGAATATAGAAATCGTTTCTTTTTTCCGGGCTGCGAATGATCATACGCACTTTCATCTTGGGAATGGTTTCTCGAGAAGTGATGTTTGACTTCGTGGTTGAAATGGTCGAGGGGTCTTCATCATGGCGAGTATCGATTCCAAGTACCTCAGTGCGTTCAGTGTGGCCCTGGGTATCGTGTACAATGATAGGTCATCTATCAACTTCACCGCCTTCGGTATGGCGTTCGAAATCTTCAAGGCCATCATCGAAGCGGTGTTCCGCGCTGGTGGTGGTGACAACGATCTCATGATGGTGGTCAAGAGGTCGGAACTCGCCGACAAGATCGCCGCCCTCATCATGATGGAGTCGGGCAAGTCGAGGCCGACCCCCGTCATCGACGGTCTCACGGTGTTCGAGATCGAGGTCGACGGCGATGACCCGCGGTGGCAGCGGATCGAGGCGTCGAAGTACGCCTACTGCAACGAGAA
>Ga0172379_10000738_pt1 | contig 77501 bp, 62 predicted proteins | sample GrowelOW334metaG_FD_119756 | JGI IMG/M metagenome (GOLD analysis project Ga0172379, IMG submission 119756) | Groundwater microbial communities from an aquifer near a municipal landfill in Southern Ontario, Canada - Groundwater well OW334 metaG | ecosystem: Environmental > Aquatic > Deep...
CGGCGCCAACACCGACATCCGCATGTGGAACTCGGTCGCGGATAATTATGACGTCAGTCCCACCGGCTCGCTTTATTCCATGGATCACGGCAATGTTGACGGTCACCTTTATATCTGGGGGGACTATCGCCAGTCGGCCGGATCGACGGATTATTGGAGTTATGCCACTGATTTTGACGGCGCCGGACTTGCCGGCGCTGAAAGGGAAGCGCAGATTTTCGCGGCCAGCGGCTCGCAGATCATCCTTGATGGCGGGACCTTGAACATCGTGGGGACCGCCGGCGCCACCACCACGATCGCCAACCAGGGTTCGGGAGAGTTTGCTTGGCAGGCGGCCTCCGGCACGCTTAGCGCCATTTACTACCAGGTCAGGAACACCGGTCCGGCCGGCCTTGATCTGTCCGGCACGCCGACGATCACCTCGCTCGATTACGGCGGGTTCGAAGTTTCGGCAAACGGCGCGAACGCGATCACCGTTGCCGCTTCGGTGATCGATGCCAACCCGAACATCACCATCAGCGGAAATATTTTTTCCTCCACGGTCGGCACTTCCACGGTGCATAATGTCAGCCTCACCGGCACACCGGAAAACACTTGGATCTTTACCGACCATACCGGCAATCTGGCCGGCGATGACTATGACAGCGACCCTGGCGACCCGCGGGGCTTTCTGATCTGGGATGACAGCCCTTACGCCCTGCCAAGGTCAGAGCATTGGCGCTGGTATCACGACGAAGAGGCAGAGACTCCGGCCGCGCCCGCCGCCGGCGAGACGGTCGCCCCTTCAGGCGTCGCGCTCGGTAATATCCTCAAACTGCGTCTGACGACGCGGGAGATCAACGGCGTTGCCGGTCCGAACGTGAAGCTGCGCCTGCAGTATTCGACTTTTCCGGATTTTTCCAGCAACGTAAATTATGTCACGGAAATCGGCAATTCTACCTCCTCGGCCTGGGCTTACGCCGATGGTGTCGATGTCGATAATGCGGCGATTTCCACCCTGCGCTTGAGCGATTCCGTGGTTGCCGCCACCCACAATGAGTCCGGCATCTCAGTCTCGAGTTTCGATATCGGCGCCGCCTCCGCGACCGAATGGGAGTTTACCGTCTTGAACAATAACGGCCTTCCCGGCAGCACGTATTATTTCCGCGCCTATACCGACAATCTGCCGAGCGGCGCGGTGCTCGCTAATGTCGGTGAAAGCTATCCGAGTCTGGTGTCTGGCACCAGTACGATGGCCAGCACAGTTTCCGGAGTTGCCGAAAACACCGCGCTCGAGGGCATTTCCACGGATATCACCACGGGTGCTACCAGCATCCCTTTCGGCACCATTACGCTCGGTCAGGAGCTGGAGGGCGTGCAGCAATTTTCCGTCTCGACCAATGCGGAAGGCGGCTATCAGCTGCTCGTTTATGGGCGTCAGAACTTGATGAATGAACATGGCGCGGTAATCAATCCGGTCACGGCGACGAATGACAGTCCGCAAAATTGGCCGGCGACGCCCAATCCGGCCGGTTTCGGCTACCATACGAGCGACGAGACGCTCTCAGGCTTGTCGCCCTCGCGCTTCGCTCCAAATGATACTTACGCCAGGCTGGAAACGGCGATGAGGGAAGTCGGTTACAGCTCGACCCCGGTGCAGGACGAAACGCTCAACGTGGTCTATAAACTGGAAGTGACTGCGCCGACCCAGGCGCCGGGGACTTACCAGAGCGAGTTGGTGTATATCATGGTGCCGACCTATTAAAATCAAAATGCAAAAATCAAAATGCAAAATGACAAGGCAAAATTAAAAGTTAAATAATATCTTGAAATGATGTAATATATAAATATGAAATACATCAAGCCGATTTTATCAGTTGTGATTTTGCTTTCGGTCCTTTTCGGTTTTTGGTATTTTTTTATTCAAAAAACAAAACGTCCTTTGCCGCCGGAGATGATTCTGGCGCAAGAGTGCGGGCAGGATAAGTTGAAATGTTGCATCGACGAACCGAAATGTTCTTACGGCCAGAAGTGCTGTCCCGATCCGAGCGGCGCGCCGCGCGATTATTGCTCCGATGAATGCACTTGCGGAGGCGCGGACGAATTCTGCTGCGCGGGAGATTTAAAATGTCAGGATGGACTGAGCTGTTCAGGAGGTTTTTGCGTCACTTGCGGCCTGGCCGGCGGTCCTTGCTGCGAGACCGGCGAAGCCTGTCTTGACGCGCCCGGCCGGGCAGAGAAGCTGATTGAATGCCGCTCCGGTGTTTGCGCCGCCTGTGGGGTGGACGGCGAGACGGCTTGCACGAGCAAGGAGCGGTGCGCCAAAGAACATCTCTTAAATAACGGCATCTGCTATCGTTGCGGCGGGATCAACCAGCCCTGTTGTCGCGATGAACAAGGCGAACAAAGCTGCAATGAGGAAGCGGGCCTGATTTGTGAATTGGGATTTTGCGTTAAACAGTGAACAGTGAACAACTGGTTTATAGATACCGTTAAGATATTGATCACTGATTGTTAATCGCTGGCTGATTGTCCCGCATGTGGATAAACTCACCGCAACACGATAAATGGTAATAAATAAACCAAGCAATCCTGAAAATCCTAATATTAGTGTTGGTAAAAAAATAGCTAATTTTAGTGCTAAAATATAAAGCTCATTTATCTTGTTCTTTTACCGACAATAAAGCTATGGGAGAAAACCTATAAATGTGCTATAATAAAATTACTAATTAACAATTTTCTTTAATAGCAGTTCTTTATTGAATTTTGAGCAAAATTTGAGTGTAATTTATCTTTAAATTTTAAGATAAATTGAGCTGGTCGAAATTCTTGCTTAATATTTAATGAGATTGATAATTTTGCTATATAAAGAAAAATAAAAAATAAAAAACCTATGCTTAAACACAAGTTAATCGTCATCACGCTGATCCTTTCTTTGCTGGGCGTGTATGGCGCCGTGCCCATAACCAACGCGGCTTCCATCACCAACGCCAAAGACACCTTGAGCGATTCTGATGTGAGCGTTTCAACCACCCACACTATTCAATTTACAACCGGCGTAGCACTGGTCGCTACGCAATATATGGAAATTACACTGCCGGCTGATTTCGGGAATATAGTGGTAGGCGGGATCACTTGTCCGGGAGGTACGACCGCAGCTGCGCCTACGACTGAAACTGCTCGCTGTACCTCTGATGCAGGCACGGCGACCGGCACTTATACGATAAGCATCGCCGGCGTTACCAACCCGGCAGCGGAAGGCAGCCAGACAATTGATATTTCCACCAGGACTGCCGCCAACGTCGTGATTGAAACGGTGGATGTCTGGGTGGCAATCATCAACAACGTAGATGTTTCCGCTACCGTCTCCTCAACCCTGACTTTTGAAATTTCTCCCCTCAGTTCCGGCGCCAGCGTTAACGGCACCACTACCAGCGCGACCGGAGTTGCCGCCACCACCTCGCTTGCCTTTGGCGTCTTGGTGGTTGATACGCCGAGAATCTTGGGCCAGCAATTGCGCATAGTCACCAACGCTGACGACGGTTACACGGTCACGGTCGAGCAGGATCAGAATTTACTCTCCGGCAGCGGCTCTGACATAGATTCGTTCGTCGATGGCACCACGACCGCGCCGGCCGCCTGGCAGTCTCCGCTCGAAACCCTCGATCAGGAATGGACCTATGGCCATATGGGTTTCACCTCTGAAGACTCCTCACTGTCCGACGGCGATCATTTCGGCACCGCTTTATTCCAGGGTTTCAATGGAACCACCCCGGTCGAGGTCATGTATCATACCGGTCCGGCTGATGGCGCGGCAGACCACATCGGCATAACTAAGGTAGCTTACGAAATACAGGTTTCTCCGCTGCAGGAAGCCGGTGACTACTACAATACCCTAACTTACATCGCCACCCCGACCTACTAAATTTCAGAACAAAGTTATAAAAAGTCTCCGTCTTGCGCGGGGACTTTTTTATTTGTAAAAATAGCTGGAAATTGGTATAATAACAGAAAATATCATAAGTTTTTATTATTCATATGTTAAGAAAACACAAGTTGATTTTAGCTATTTTTTGCCTGGCCGCGGGTTTTTTCTTCGTGACTCCGACCTGGGCGCAAACGCTAGGCGAAGGGATAATCGTCAGCCCGGTGCGTATCGATCAATTGGTACAGCCGGGAGAGACGATTAATAAGATCATCCAGGTAACTAATGATTCGCCGACCCCGAAAAAGCTCTACGCCTATCTGCGGGATTTTACTGCTGAGGGCGAGGAAGGTAGGGCGCGTTTGATCATCCCGGGGACCGAAACGGGCAGCTTCTTGTCTTCCTGGATCAAGATTACCAACGAAGGCATCGATTTCGGCGCGAACGAACAAAAAGATTTTAATTTTACGATTGCCGTACCAAAGGAAGCCGGCCCCGGAGGTTACTATGGCGCGATCATTTTCGGCACCAAAGCGCCTGACGTGAAAGGCGATGGCTCTGCTATCGCCATTTCCCAACAGACCGGTTCGCTGGTTTTACTGCAGATTGCCGGCGAGGTAGATGAAACTGCAGATGTCAGAGACTTCACCACCGACAAGGCGGTTTATAACAATCCCTTCAGCGTGAACTTCACCACGCGTATTGAAAATCGCGGCAATGTCCATATAAAACCGCACGGCACGATTGAGATCAGCAACACGCTCGGGCGTAAGGTCGGCGAGGTCAGGTTCAACGATAAGGGTTCAAATATCCTGCCGAAATCGATCAGAAAATTCAGCGACGCTTGGCAGGGCGACTTCGGCCTCGGACGCTATAAGGCGTCGCTCGCTTTGAGTTATGGCACGGCGGCTAGTGCCGGCGGGCAGGGCAAACAGACGCTTTATTACGTGGTTTATTTTTGGATCTTGCCCTGGAAAATTTTGCTGCTGTTCGGCCTGGGGCTCGTCTCTTTGCTGGCCGCGATTTACGCCTTCTTGAAAGTTTACAAGAACCGGGCGATCAGACAGACGTTGACGGAAATGGGCGTAGGCAAAGAAGTTTACGTCAAGAAATACCAAGGCCCGTCTCCCGGTCTGCATCTTGGATTGATGCTTTTAATCATCGTGCTTACGGTCCTGTTGATTGCCGGCGCGGCATACTTCCTGTTTTTTTCTTAGATGAAAATCAACCATATCATAAAGTTTAAATATCTGATATATTCGGCTGGTTGCTTATTTTTTCTGTTGCCGTTTGCAGCCTGCCGAGCCGCAGATGCATCTCCGGTAGTCGTTACCCCAAGCATTATCGATGAACAGGCTGAAGTAAGGGATATCCTGGAATATTCGATCAAACTCAAGAATAACGCTGCGAATAAAATCGAGCTTTATCCGTTCGTCAATGATCTGAAAAAAAATGAGGGCGAACAGCCGTTCATCAATCCGGAGGATCTTGATAAGACCGTATCCTTGGCCCGCTGGATCGAGGTCAGCCGCGCGGTGATAGAGCTCAATCCCGGGGAAGAAAAAATCATCCCGGTGAAGATCAGCATCAATCCGGCCGCGGCTCCCGGCATGTATTTCGCGGCTATCACTTTCGGCCAGGGCTCTAACCGGGAGCTGGCGGAACAAAACAGACAGGCGACGAACCAGCCGGAAGTGCTGTTGAACATCGAGATTGAGGAGCACGTGGTCGAGAAGGTGGAGAATGGCGTTTTCAAGACTGAACGGAGTTTAAACTTCAACGGCCAGGTTAATTTTCTCTTGTCAGTGAAAAATATCGGCAATAAGGCGATCAGGCCCAAGGGCTCGATCATCATCTATAACAGGCGGGGCGCCGAGATCGGCGCGTTACCGATCAATCAGGAACAGACCGCCATCGAACCGCAGGCCGCCGCGGATTTCAAACCAGCCTGGGACAGCGGACGGGTGAGCGGCCGTCTCAAAGCCAAACTGGAGCTGGAATACGGCGACAGCCGCAAAGATATCAATGATGCGATCTATTTCTGGGTTCTGCCTTGGCAGTTTTTGGCGATATTTCTCACCTTGCTGTTGGCCGCCATCTCAAGCTTATGGATCTTGTTGGGGCGGATCGGCAGACACAAACATCTGCTGACACAGCAGGCGATTCTGAGCAGTTACCGGCCGACGCCTCCGACCGTGATCAATTTGAAAAATAAGAAGTAAGATTACCGGCTACAATGAAGAACAAAATTTTTATCTTGATATTATTCTGCTCGATGATTCTGGTCGGACCAGCTTCCGCGCAGGAGTCGGCCGCGCTGAAACTTTCCATCACGCCGCCTTTGTTCAAGGTGAATATGAATCCGGGGGAGACCTGGTCCAGCGTAGTTAAGCTGGTAAACAACAATTCTTATCCGGTGACAGTCTACGCGGAGGTGCTGGATTTCAAATCCGGCCCGGCCGGCGGCGTGGAATTCATCAAGGACAGCGCCGGCGGGAGCGATAAGAATTCACTGAGCGGCTGGGTGGATATCAATCGCGAGCCGCTCACGATCGCGCCGCAGCAGAGCGCCGAATTGCCGTTTTTCATCAAACTACCAGCGGACGCCGATCCGGGCGGACACTACGCGGCAATCCTTGCCGGCAGCAAGCCTCCGGCGGACAAACCGGAAGGCAGCGCGATCAAGATTTCCTCCATGCTCGCGTCTTTGATCCTGGTCAGGGTGAGCGGCGAGGTGGTGGAGCGGGGTGAGATCAGGGAATTTTCTGTCGATAAGAGTGTCAGCGGCGACCTCTCCGCGAAATTCAAAGTCACCTTTGCCAATACCGGTAATACGCATCTGGTGCCCCAGGGCGAGATAAAACTCACCAATTTTTGGGGTGAGACGCGGGCGATTTTCCCGATCAGCCAGAAATCAAGCTTCGGCAATGTTCTGCCGGACAGCGTCAAGGAGTGGGAGTTCGAGTGGCATGGTTCGAGTACGATTATGGACACCGGCCGCATGCGCGCGGACCTGGTGATCGGTTATGGCGAAGAGGCGACACAGACCGATGCGCGCACGATTTATTTCTGGACACTAGCCCTGAAACCGATGGCAACCGCTTTGGGCATAATCATCCTGATCCTGCTAGGTATCATCCTGTTGATCAGGCGTTATATCAATAAGAGCCTGCGTCAGGTCAGGGCACAGGCGGAAACATTGATGCAGAAAGAAAAATCTCTCGCCGGCGCAGTCAATCTGCGGGCAGACGTGCCGGCGGAATCGGACGGATCGGCGGCGGATCAGCTGAGTTGGTCGCTCTTCAAACGAGTAACGATTTTTTTGGTCATCATAATTTCGGCAGCGTTGATCGCTTATGGTTTTTACTTTTTTGGCGGCTTGAGAGAAGCGCCGGCTGAAACGGCAGCGCCCGCGGCAAATAATAGCGAAGCAAAAACGGTCAAAGAGCCGGCGAACACAGAAGTCGAACAGGCTACTTCCACCGAAAACCCCGTTGTGGCCGTAACGGATACGGCACCGACAGATGCGGTTGCGACGACGAGCGCTACTTCCACTGTTGCGGCCGAGGCGGTCGCGACCACGACCGAGGCGCAAAAAATCATCAGGGTCAAAGTTGAAAACGGCGGCGGGGTGACCGGTGCCGGCGCCAGGGCAGCTGAACTGATCAAGTCGTCCGGCGCACAAGTCGCCAGCGTAGGCAACGCCGATAATTTCGATCACGAGACCACCGAAATCAGGTATGGATCGGGCGGCAAGACCGATGCCGAGACCATCAATAAGCTGTTCGGCGGCACGGCCGCACTGATCGAAGACGCGAAAATTACGGATGGGTTAGTGGTGGTTTTGGGTAAGGATTTTAAGTAAAAAGTAGTGGCGCATTAGCGCTTTCCGGCGGGTATTTTTCCAAACACGCGGTTGACTCAGCCAGCGCTTCGTCACCGCTCTGCCTGCCGGCAGCTACGTCAATTCGCCATCAGAATAAAGCAGGAAAGCTGACAAAACAGAAAAATAATTTATTTAAATAGGACTTACGCGTTTGAGCCAAGTTCGAGGCGAAGCCGAGCATTTGGCCGACGACGTAGTTTGCCTACGACTAGGCCGAAGCGCAGGCTTCAACGAAGAAATTGGCCAAAGCCGCTTTTGCGGGCGGGCTTTGCCCGCCAGTAAAACGGCAAGCGCGTAAGTCCTGATTAAAATATTATGAAGGGGATAATAAGGGCGTGGCATATAATTTTGATCTTCTTGTTCGCTTTTAGCGTTTCTGCCGCGCTATTCAATTTCGGCTCTAATCCGCTCAAACTGGCGCAGCTTTATGGCGCGAAAATGAGCCGGGCGATGGGGCTGACCATGAGCGTCACGGAGAATCCGCACAATAAGCTGGCTCTGCAACTCAGTGAAAAGGAGCAGAACCTGAACGAGCGGGAAAAAAATCTTAACCAGCTGCAGGAACAGCTGATTCAGAACAACCTCAGCTATAGATTAATCTTGATGGTGCTGACCTTGTTGGTCTTTGTCTTGTTCTTTCTGGTAATTTTGAATTTTTATCTTGATAGCAGGAGAAAGCGCAGGGATGAATTGGCAGAGCGGCAGAGGATCAGGGAGGCCAGGGGATTTTGATCTTACACCATGATAATAAGGAGGCTCAACAATAATAAACTAGTCATCGGCGGCAGCTTGACGCTGGCTCTGATTTTTTTTTTCGTCTTGCTGCCCGCACGCGCGGCCAGGCTTGACCGGGTACGCGACTTGATACAGAAATCCTGGCCGGGAGCCACCACTACCCACGAAATAAGGTTTACCTTGACCAACGGCATACCGGCCGGAGGCAGAATAATTTTGACGCCGGAACTGAACCAATTTGAAATTCCGGCGAGCTTTGACTATACCGATATCGATCTGGCCACCTCAAGCTCGGTGAGCGGCCCGTTCACGGACCGTTCTCTGGCGGCGGCGGCAAGCGCGACGGATGACGGCGTGGCGGTAGTTTCGGGTACAGCCGGCAGGATTACCTTTACTTTAGGCGGCACGGGGATAAATACCGGCGAAACGGTATTGATCAGGCTTGGAACGAACGCAGTTTATGGTGAAACCGGCGACAGCTCAATCGTCAACCCGGTGCTGGCCGGAGGTTATCGGATAAATATTTCTACTTATGACGCGGGGAGCGTCCTGGTCGATAGCTCGGACGCCGTAATCGCCGTGATCAATCCGATCAGTGTCGGCAGCATCATGCCGAAAATCAGGAGCAACGGGACGCCTACCGGCATCTTGGTGGCCGGCACTACCGCGACTATTTTGTCTTTGAATACCAACTACGACGCGACCTGCCGTTATAGCCAAGTTGCCAGTACCTCGTATGCCGATATGACCGGCGTCTTCAGTTCGACCGGACTAAGATATCATTCGACCATGCTGACCGGCCTTACCGGCGGCCAGCACTACTATTATTACATCCGCTGCCGGGACAGCGATGGCGAGGATGATCCGGACGATTATCTGATCACTTTTTCGATCGAAGCGTCCGGCGGCTCCGGCGGCACTGGTGGCGGCACTGGTGGCGGCACTGGTGGCGGCTCGGGTTCGGGCGGCGGCGGCTCCGGCGGCGGAGGCGGCGGCACGGGCGGCGGCTCGGGTTCGGGCGCCGGACAGGGAAACGTACCCGGACCGACTCTGCCGTTCCCGCCTTTGCCTACTTTGCCCCAGCTGACTTTGGCCGGTTATGCCTGTCCGGCTTGCGAGGTGACACTGTTGATCGACGGCAAAGCGACAAAAAAAGCCACCATGCCCTCAGACGCCAGATTCAATTTCAGTTTCAACGACCTGAAGGAAGGCGTCTATACTTTCGGCTTGTGGGATAAAGATTCCGCGGCCCGGGTTTCGAAGACTTTTTCCAGCACCTTTTGGATCAGGGTAAATACGAAGACTACTTTGGACAAGATAATAATTCCGCCAACGATCGGTTCCAACAAGATCAATTATAACCCGGGCGAGGTGATCGCCGCGGTCGGCGAGAGCGCGCCAAATTCCACACTCGAGGTTTGGTTGGAACCGACGAGGGCCGGCACCGCTCCGACCGAAACAGTGAAATTGCCCGGTACCATCGGCTCTAATGGCAAATGGCAGGTCGATGTCGCGACCCTGGGTCTGCTCAAAGGAGTCTATAATCTGAAAGCGCGCGTCTCGATCGCCTCGATCGGTTTGAGTGATTTTAGTCAGAGCCTGAGCCTCGGGGTGGGCGAGGAGGTCAAGCAGGGTATCTGCAGCGGTGCCGACCTGAACCATGACGGCAAGGTCAACCTGACCGATTTTTCCATCTTGCTCTATTATTGGAATACTAACAATGAATGTGCCGACCTGAACCATGACGGCAAGGTCAATCTGATTGATTTCTCGATTTTGCTCTATTATTGGACGGGTTAGAGGAATTTTAGATTTTTGATTTTGGAATTTAGATTTGATGCTTTTATTTAATTATCTTATGTATTTAGTCGGGTTTCGGCCGGCATTTTTAAAAAACGCACAATTGTTGTATAATAATTGCATATATAAAGTATTTCGGATTTAGATCTAAAATCTAAAATCTGCAATCTAAAATTAATAATATGGCTTTTTTAGATAAATTAAAAAGAAAAGTTGATGTGATCGAGGCGGGGCAGAATAAGCCGGGTGAAGGGGATGCGCAAAAAAAAGAACTTCATGCCGGCTCGACTTACGCGCAGATCGAGGTGGATATTTATCAGACGACGGATAAATTCATCATTTGTGCGGCGATTCCCGGCGTGGATGTGGAAAAGATCAACATTGCCATCAACGAAGATAATGATACCGTGACCATCCAGGGCAAGAAAGAATCACCGATAGAAAAGCTGAGAACGGAGGACAAAAGCTTGATACCGCATCACCAAGAATGCCCCTGGGGAGAATTTTATCGTCAGATCGTCCTGCCTCAAGAGGTAAATTCCGAGCAGATCAGTGCTTATGAAGAAAAGGGTCTGTTGGTGGTCGTTTTGCCGATCTTACGCCTGCAAAAGGGTAATAAAGACATCAAAGTCGAAATAAAGGGGTAAAAAATAACAGACCCGAATAGTTTATGAAAAGGAGGAGGTTCAGCCGGAAATTAAGCATAGTTCTTACCGTCAATCTATTGTCGTTTTTGTTTTTGGTTTCTTTTGATTTTGCCAGCGCCGCCGGGGCGTCTTTTTTATTTTCACCTGCTACCGGCAGTTATACCGTGGGCAGCAGTTTCAACATCAATGTGATGTTAAATAGCGGCGGCGGGATCGGCATCAATGCCGGTGAAGCGACTGTTTCTTATCCTAAAGATTTGTTACAGGTGAAAAGTTTGAGCCAAACAGGCTCAATCTTTGAACTTTGGACGGCCAAGCCGTCTTTTTCCAATAGCAGGGGAACGATTAATTTTGGCGGCGGTTTGCCTGATGTTTATAAGGGCAGTGCAGGCAAGATTTTTACTATCAGTTTTTCGGCTTTGAAGGAAGGAGTCGCTAATCTGTCTTTTTCCGGCGGGATAATCACTGCCCGGGACGGTCTCGGGACAAATGTTTATTCCGGAGCGGGCAGCGGTAAGTATACGATTACGCCTAAATCGGCCACGCCGGAAAAACCGCCTGAAACTACTAAGCCGCCGACTGCCGATACGGCTACGCCTGGGGTTTTGCCGCCAGCGCCGGAGATCAATTCCACCTCGCATCCGAATCAGGATGAATGGTACGCGAAAAACGACCTGTCTTTGGATTGGCGGTTGTTGTCGAGCATCACCGGCGTCAGTTTCATCCTGACCGACAATGCCAGTTCCGCCCCCGGCAATAAATCAGAGGGTATAATCGAAAGCAAGACATACAACAAACTTGAAGATGGCAGATACTATTTTCATCTGAGGCTCCAGAATAAGACCGGCTGGGGTCCGATCGCCCGTAGGCATGCATTGATCGATGTCACGCCCCCCACGAATCTGAAGCTGGAAATCGATGACGGCGGCGATGCGACCAACCCGACTCCGCTGTTGAAGATTTCAGCCGAGGATAAGACTTCCGGCTTGCAGAAGTATAAGCTGACGGTCAATAAGCTGGACAAAGAGCTTGAATTGAAAAATTATATCGCCGAGCCGTATCAGCTCGAAAAATTATTGCCGGGCAACTATACCGCGCTGGTGACCGCGTATGACAAGGCGGGAAATCTGGCTACTTCTTCATTGACCTTCCTGGTCGAGCCGTTAAAGCCGCCGATGATTACCGATATTCCAAAAGAGATAAAGACCGGCGAAGATTTCACCGTACGCGGTGTGTCATTCTATCCGCTTGAAAATATCAAGCTATATGTCAGTTCGAACGGCGGCGACCCGAAAGTCTATGACACCAAGACGGATGAGAACGGCGACTGGAATTATTATCATCAGGAGCGGTTGGCCAAAGGTAACTATCAGATCTGGGCCAAGGTGGTCAAGACGAACGGAGCCGAGAGTCTGCCCAGTCTGAAACAGATATTGTACGTGGTGTCGCCGAATATCATCGTCGCCTACGGCTTATATATAATCATCCTGCTCGTCATCATTATCATCGTGCTGGTGCTGTACATAATTTATCTCAGGAAAACCTACGCGGAAGAGAAGCGCCGGATATTGCTCGAGACGCTGGAGGCGAAAAAGAAAGTCAATGAAATTTTCGTCGCCTTGCAGGAAGAAGTCGATGAATTGATTGCTTACGCGGACAAAAAACCCGGGCTTTCGGAATCGGAGAAGCGGGTCAAAGAAAAAATAAAAGAGGCGTTGGATATTTCCGAGGAATTCTTGACTAAGGAAGTGGAAGACATAGAAAAAGAGTTGGCCGTGGCGCCGAAGAAGAAATAATCTACAGCGAACAATAAACAATAATCAGAAATCAGTAATCAATAACTAATAAATCTAATTAATAGTTTTAAAAGCGCCCTGATTTGAATTCAGGGTGCTTTTTTATCTTTCAAAATTAGCCAAAATATATCAGTAAATCGGGTTTGGAGAAAAAGGGGAAAATCTGTTATAATATAGGTAATAATTAAATGACCTACCCTGATAAATTTTGTCAGGTTTTTTTCGGTGGGGTGTTCTCCCCGCCAGTTTTGGCGTAGGAAACCGTAGGAAATTTAATTGTAAATTTTATAATTAATTACAAGGATTTAAATTTAATCGGAGAAAGAAAGTAATACAAAAGCGCTTGTCGCCTGATAATTTTTCGCTCGATTTTTTTTCGCAGCGATAAGTTATCAGGCGGCAGGCCTGAATAACAGGAAAACAAGATCCCTATGCTTGTCCCCAGAAATAAAAAAATAAACCTATTTTTTAGGCTTGGTTTACTTTTGATAGTGATGGTTTTGGCGTCCTCAGCGACCAAAAATATCATCCATCAGGATGTGCGCGCGCAAGACCGGCCGGCCAACCGCGTCAATATCGTGCCGGGCAATGTCGAGGTGAGTGCCGGCCAGGAGCGGGTGAATTGGCAGGCGGAAGGCAACGTGTTTTTCGCGGATTTGGGAGAAGCGGCCGATCTGCCCGATTTCAACCGTGACAATTCAGTTTATCTGATAGACGCGCCCGCTTCATCGGCTGACAAGCCAACGGCTGCCGATGAAACAGGTGCGTCTTTTGATACAAAAAGTGAGAATAGTCAGTCAGCCGGATCGGCTGACGGTGTGGGCGGTCCGTCAGAGGCGGAAAGTGATATCATTCGGGCAGGGCTTGAGGCGGTAACGGCGGGCGAAAATACCCCCGATGGAACGGTCGCAAGCGAGGTTCCCCCGGCGCCAGCCACGACTGAGACGGGGGTTACGACAGAGGAGCCTGGTCCGTCCCCGGACGAGCCGCCGGCAACGCCGGCAGCCGATACGACGGATGGAGCGCCGGCAGAGCCGGCGGCCGAATTGCCGAGAACGACAGAAAATTATACTGAGCGCACGCTGATTTTCAAAGATTTTAATCTGCCCGAAAACATAGAGATAAACAGCATCACCAATGCCCAGCTGCGCTTGTCGCTAGCCGGTAAGAGTGCCAACCCGAATGATAAATTGATGATTTACTATGATCTTGGCGGCGGCTGGCAAGAGGCCGGAACGATAGGGCTTGACGATGCGATTTCCAACAAGGCAAATCAAGGTTATTTTCTTTACGGTTTGCCGATCTTCCAATCATGGTCTGAATTAGGCGCTTTGAAAATCAAAGTCAGCTTATTGACCGCGCGCGCCGCGACAGAGGAAGCAAATGTTGAAGCTTTCATCGACGCCGTTTGGCTGGAAATCGATTATGCCGAGGAGGAAATCGAGGCGGTACCGAGCGAGCAGTCGCCCGAAGAGCCGCCGCCGCAGGAGAATCTTGATTTTAGCTTGGATCTGGTGTCCGTGCGAACAGATTTCAGACCCGAGGAAAATCCGGATTTCAATTTTTTATACAAACGCAATAAAAGCGGTTTGGACGCGCTGATTTCCACTATCTTGAGCCCCTTTTGGGATGAATATAAAAATATCGGCGTAACAGCGGCAGTCAAAGAAAAAAATGGCAGGGTAGTCAGTTTTGATAACGAAATCAATTATGTCAGCGACGGCGAGTTCAATGTCCGCTTCAAGCGCAAGCCGCGCCAATTCAAACCCGGCGAATACAAGCTGGAGCTGACTATCGCTGACGGGGACAAGACTTATACGCAGGTGCGTGAATTCAGCTGGGGGGTATTGGCGATCAACGTCAATAAATCGATCTATCTGCCGGGTGAAACCGCCAATTTGCAGATGGCGGTGTTGGATGACAGCGGCAACACCGTCTGCGATGCGGATCTGTTTTTGGAAATTATCGCTCCGGACGGCGGCGTGGCTTTTTTGGACACCGCCAACGGCTTAGTCAGACGGAACAGCGAATGCGGGCCGAATAATGTGATTACGGTGCCGGACTATGAAGCTTTTTACGATCTGGCCGGTGCGGGCGCGTATCAACTGAAACTGACGGCCAGAACCGCCAACGGCAGCAAAAGTGTCAGCGATCAATTCGAGGTGCGCGAGTCGGTACCGTTCGAAGTCGAACGGATCGGCCCGACCAGAATCTACCCTTGGGCGGACTATAAGATGCGTTTAAAAATAAAAGCCGAGACTGACTATGAGGGCGAGATCAGAGAACTCTTGCCCGTGGGTTTTTCTCTGGTCAGCGAACAACTGATCAAGAATGGCATCGCTTTGGTGAAAAACCGGGATTATGGATTCAAGAATCGGACAGAAAGCGACGAGAGTCGCAGTCTCGCCTGGCAAGCGTTGTCCTTGAAACCGGGTGACTCCCTGGAGATTACTTACGGCTTTGACGCTCCAAACGTCTCACCTGAATTCTATCTTTTGGGACCGTTACGGATCGGCGATTTCGAGGAATTCAGATTTTGGCAGATCGCCTCTGACGCCATCGTATCCATAGATGCGACCGGCGGCAGCAATGTCGGTTGGACCAATGCAGCCAGGGCTTGGGATTCCAGCAACAACACTTATGGCACCAGATCAATTCCGAATGGCGGCGCGAATGATTCGGCGAATTACCTCAGAGCCAGCAGTAACGGCGCAAGCGATCTTGGGGGTACGATTACTCAGGTCGAGATCGGTTTTGAAGGCTACGCGGCGCGCACCTATGTCAATGCGGTTTTCCGGCCGTTGTTCGGCGGCACGGCGACCGGTACCGCTCAGACGATTCTCGGCACCGTCTTCGGGACGAGCGATAGTGGCAATACTTTTTATGTTGACATCACCAATGACGCCCTGGCGCCGGCGACTTGGACCTGGAATGACGTTATCAATCTGGATATTTTGCTTCATGGCAATAATACCGGCGGTACCAACCGCACGATGTATGTCGACCAGATCAGGATCAGGGTGACGTACAATGAACCGAACACCGCGCCGATCGGCAGCTTCAATTCAGTCGCGCAAAAGACAGACGGCAGCGGCGCGGTAGATGTTTCCTTCGATGCCGCCGATGCTAATACCATCGATAATGTCCGCGCTAAGATCGAATACCAAGCCGGCGACAGTTGCAGTTTTTCTTCCTCAAGCGACCCTAGCCTAGATACGACGGACGCGAATACCACCGCCGTGTTCGGCGATCCTAAAGTCGATAATAATTCAGCTTATCAGATCGGTACGACTACCGGTTGGATCGTGACCGCTTCCGGAACTAATACGGTAAATTTCGACTGGCTTAGTGAGACCGATCTGCCGACAGCCGACGGAATTTATTGTTTGCGTCTGACAGTCAACGATCTGACTGTCGATGGAACATCCACCACCGCCACCACGACCCTGGACAATGTGGCGCCGTCCGCGCCGGGGGCGTTCACTCTGGCCACCACTTCGAACGGCAATGAAGTGCGCCTGACCTTCGGTGACTCATCCACTGACAGCAATTTCAAGGAGTATAAGATTTTTTATAAGCCGGGAAGCGCGGGCGTGACGGAAAGCGACCTGGAATTCAACCGAACTTTTGACGCTAACCTGGGGTATGACGATTACAACGGCGCAACCAGCACCACCATCGACGGGTTGATGTCCCGTACCGAATATGTTTTCAACATCTGGGCCTATGATCAGTTCGGCAATAAAGCGAGTTCGACCGAGGTGACTATCACCACAGGGCGAGCCGTGCCGGTACGCGCGAATTCGGTTTCATTTCTGGCCGGCCAGTACGTATCTTCTGACGGCGCAACCGGGCAGGAGTCTGACACGGATCAGACGCTAGATGCTTTTGATTTTTCTTTGGCGGAAACCGGCGCGCAGATAGAAAACGCTTATGTGATATTCGAGATTGATTTCGAATCATACGTTAACAGAACCGGCGATTATACCGGCTATGCCTTGGCTTTTGATGCTTGTGAACAGCCCTGTACCCCGAACGCTTTTTCCGGCAGCGGCGCCGTTTCAGTCGCCGACAACACTGTCCTTGCCCATGATGAATCGGAGAGCAATATGGCGCGGCTGCTCCTGGACGTGACCGATGAGGCGCAATTGGCGGCCTATGACGGCGGCAACGTAACTTTGGCCGGACAGATCGGCTACAGTATCGATCGCGGCACCGCGACCAATTCCATCTCGGCGGCCAAAGCCGTATTGGTAGTCACTTATAAATATTATGAGCAGCAGACTGGTAGCTACACCAACACGGTAGTTTACCCGCTGGAATCGACTATCGCGGGAGATTCTGGCAGCCGCCGCGCGGTGCAAAATGATGATTGCAGCGTCGACACCAGCGGTACGACCGCCTGTCCGCGGTTCAGCTATAACCTGCAGATTCCGGAATACGCGAGTCGGCTTTCGCAATGGTTCCAGACCTATAACGCCGTGGATGGCAATGCAACTTATGATGCCAACATCAATGTAAACGTCGAGGGCACCAACATCGACAGCGCCACCTATATCCACGAAGCCGCTCTCGGCGGAACACAAGGCAATACACAGTTGATGTATTTCAGCGAGGTAAACGGTTTCGCGGAAAGCACGGCTCAGCAGCTCGAGTACCACGCCACCAGTCCGGGCGCGACCTTGACTTATTACATGGTCGGCGGCGAGGCGGTGGAAACTTATACCGCTTCCACCTCGGCCGCCGTCAAGACGCGCACCGTTTCATTCCCGCTCGGGGTGATCAACAACGGTTTGACTACGACCAAATCCAACTCCAGCGTCGATGTGTATTTCCCGGAAAATGGCATTGCTTCAGGTACGGTCTCTATCAAGAAAGCCTGGGTCAGGATCATCTCTAATAATTACAATACCGGCGCCAATACCATCACCGCCTCGACCAGGGTCGGTACCAGAGCCGAGACCGCCGGTTACGCGTACGCTTATAATCCTAGCGCGACCGACGTCAAACCGTCTTTTAACATCATCCATGTCATACCCGCGGCCGATTACGCGGAACTGGAATCGGCCAATGCCTCCAGTTCCAAAACAGTGACTGTCTATACCCAGAACTCGAGCGCCGCTTCGCAGGGCGGCACTTCAGCCGAACTGTTAATCACCTATACTTATACCAGTGAGTCGACCGGCCATCTGTCTTCCCTTAATTTGTACGCGGGGCAGAGCTATATCGACGGCAGCAGCCAGCTGGCCACCTCGTCCGGTCTGCATCTGATTTTGCCGGAACCGCCGGGAACGAAAACCATGCTGGCAGGCGGGCTCCTGGCGAGCTATCTCTTGAGCGCGACTGACGGCACGATGCCTGGCGCCAACCTGACATTGGATGCCAACCTGGCGACCGGTACGCCGGTCTGCGTCAATGCTTATAACTCGCGACCGGATTCAGTCAATGCTTTTACAGAGTTCTATAAAAACGTTTTTTCCTCACTCTCAACCGTCAATCGGCAAACTTTTTCGACTTGTTTTTCCAATGATGGCGGCGCGGATGCCACCGCCGGAGCCAAGATGAACAGCTCGCTCATCTATACGTATAAATGGGAGGCGCCGCCGGCACAACTGGAGCAGGATAACTGGCGCTGGTATGAAAATCTTAACTCGCTTGACCCGGTCGCGCCGCGAGCCGGGGAGCAGACTGTGATCAGAAACATAAATATCGCTGACGTCTTGCGCTTGCGCGTGAATCTTGGTTTGACGGCGGAAGAATTACCAGTATCCGCGGAAGTGTTCAAACTCCAATTCGGCACCGGTACCAGCTGTGGGGCTGTGGCCAGCTGGACTGATGTCGGTACTACCACCTCCGCAGCGGTATGGCGAGGCTTTAATAACTCAGCCGTTGCGGACGGATCTTCGACCGGCAACATTTTGCTTTCAACGTCGGATAAATTTGAAACTTATGAAGAGAACAATCCGACGAGCCTTAATCCGCGCGCGCTTGAGGAAGGGGAATACGGTGAATGGGATTGGGTGCTTTATAACAATGGCGCCAGTTCGACCGCCGACTACTGCTTCAGGATGGTGAAATCAGACGGCAGCCCGCTCAACAATTACGCCAGCTGGCCGCTCCTGACAACAGCCGCCTCCAACACCCCGCCGGCGACGCCCGTTTGGCTCAATCAGACTTATTCCAATGGCACGACCAGCATCGCCAATCAGGCCTGGATCAGAGAGAACCAGGTACGACTGGTGGCGAGCACCACGGACGTGAATATCAACGAAGTGATCGGCCTGTATTTTGAATTGATCGATAATGCCGGAAGTTTTAGGACTGCTACCAGCGTGCCGGCCGGCCCCTGCGCTTTCGGCACGGTTTATAACAGCTGCGCCTCCAAAATCTGGCTGGCTACCAGTACCGCGGGGGATTATCGCGTCAGCCCGTTTGTCGGTACCACCAGCATTACCGTCTTGCCGCAAAATTATGACGGCTACAAATGGCAGGCACTCGCTTGCGACGACGGGGGAGGCTGCTCCAACTGGACGAATTTCGGCGCTAATCCAAATTTCCGCGTCGACCTGACCCCGCCCTCGCCGCCAGGGGCTTTAACTGCCGGCGCGAAGGGGCCGACCAGTATCAATCTGATCTTCGGCGCCACCACCACCGAGGCGAATTTCCTGGAGTATAGGATTTTTTATAAAAAAGCCACTTCTAGTGTCAGGGAAACCGACAATGAATGGGACGATGGCAATCTGGATTTTATTGATTTCTACGGCGCCACCACCACTCTAGTGAACACCCTGTCCGCCGGCTCGACTTACGTTTTCAATATCTGGGCTTATGATCTGGCAGGGAATAAAGCGAGCTCTACCGTGGAGTTGGTGGCCAGCACCACCAGTTCGTTCACTCCGCCCTCCGGCATCATCTCTACCATTTCCCAGCGCATGGACGGCACCGGGGCGCTCGCGTTCGACATCACCGCCAATGACCCGGATAACGATGACACTCTGCGCGCCAAATTCGAATATGAAGCGGGCGCGACCTGCGGTTTTTTGAGCTCCGGCGATCCAACACTCGATCCGTCAGACGCGAAGACCACCGCCGTTAATGGCGACCCTAAAGTTGACAACAACTCCACATATCAATTGGGTACGACCACGGGCTGGATCATGACTTCACTCGGCCTTAACCATGTCTATTTTGACTGGTTGTCCAAATCGGAAATACCTAATGCAAATGGCACTTATTGCGTGCGCATGACTTTGAATGACGGTCTGTTTGATCAGGCGACCTCCTCGACCAAGCTGATCCTGATCGATAATCTGGCGCCGGCCGTACCCGGACCGCTGACCTTGGTCAGCAAGCATGCTACCGGCGCCGTGCTTAGATTCGGCACTTCAAGCAATGACACTCATTTTGACCGTTATCGGATCTTTTATGCCACCGGCACTCCGGTCACCATTGCCGATTACGAACAGAATGATACCAATTTACAGGACATCTTTTATAATAGCGCCACCACGACCAGTGTGAGCGGCCTAATGCCTGATACGCAATATTATTTCAACATTTGGGCTTATGACGATTACGGCAATTATGCAAGCTCCACCGAGCTCGCCTTCAAGACCAACGGCTTGCCGTACAACGCTTCGAGCACCGGACAATTCAGAATCGATGAAATGACGCCGATCGCTAATGGTGCTTGGACCACTCAAAGCGAGGTGCGTCTGCACGCAGCCGCAAATGATCCGGATGCCTCGGAAGTACTGACGCTCTACTTCCAGTTTATTCCGAACGCAAGCTCTTTCACTACCGCGACCACTCAACCGGCGAGCGCCTGCGCCTGGGGTACGGCCTATAACTCCTGTTCATCGAAGGTCTGGTTCGTCTCGACCAGTACGCCGGGGAACTACTCCGTGACTCCGTATAGTGCGACGACCAGCATCACCGGCATTCCCGATTCCTCCTCTGGCTACAAATGGCAATCAATCGCCTGCGATGATGAGGCGGACTGTTCGGTCTGGTCAGTTTACGATTTGACCGCCCCGAATATCAGAATTGATACGACTGCGCCAACACCGCCCGGGGCGCTGACCCTGTCTGCCAAGACCAGCACCAGCATCACTCTAGCTTTCGGCTCGAGTACCTCCGAGGCTAATTTCTTGACCTATCGGATTTTTTACGCCACCTCCTCGCCGGTGAACGCCAGTTCCTCCGAGCATGCTGATTCTAATTTAGGTTATATCGATTATTTCGGTGCGTCGCTCACCACCATCCCCGATCTGACGCCGAATACTCAGTATTTCATCAATATTTTTGCCTATGATCAGGCGGGGCAGGCCGCGAGCTCCACGGAAATGTCCGTCACTACTAATCAGGTTCAGTCCACGCCGGGCGTGATGTTTTACACCAGGAATACCCGGGTGCTTTATTATAAAGTTTGGGACGGTACGGCTTGGGGAGCCGAGCAATCTGGCCCTACCTTGGGCAGCGCAGCCGGCGACAATATCCGACAGCTCGCTTCTATCCGTTCCGATGACGGCGGCAAAATTGCGGTTTTAGCCAAGACTTGGGATGCCACCAATCAGGAGTGGTGGGGTACGGTATACAAGGTGGCGGCTAATACTTTTGCAACCTCGACGCAACTCGGTACGGCTTACGCCGGTACCGTCAGCAACAACCTGATTTCCGGCTGCATGGCCAGCCTGTCCGGCGGCGAATTTTTCGTAGTACGCAACAACAATAACGCCAACGGTACGCTGGTGTATTCCTGGAATAATGCCACCGGCTGGTCTGGCGAGGTGGCCGGCCCGAACCCGATCGCGGTAGTCAACGGCTGCCGCCTGGTGCGTCGGCCCGGCACCGACAACTATCTGTTGACTACCTTTGATAATAGTTCCGATCTCGGCAGCGCGTATTACGATGGCGGGGCGACTTATACCAACAGCTGGAGTGTCTGGACCGAACATGCCACCGCTCAATACAGCACCCAGAATTTTGTCGGCGACGCCTTTTTCGATCTCTCAGACAACACCAGGGGAGCGGTGAATTATTCCAACAGCGCCACCAATGCTTATACTTACGGCAAGCTGTTTCTTGCGGACAATACCTCGCTTTCGTACGGCGCGGCCTCAACCACCCCGCAGACCGCGCCAGACAATTGGGGCAATACTTATGTTCACGGTGAATTCGCCGCGGATCCCGGCAGCGCAGGGTTAGCGTATTTTGCCGGCCGCGACATCAACCAGGAATTGAATGTTTATAAGATCGATATCAGCGGCAACCAGCTTGCTTGGGGAACGGTGACCAATGGCGACAATATTTCTTCCGGCATGCTTTATACATACGCAAATAACGCGCAGAAACCGTTCACGATTGCTTTTTATAAAAATACCAAAGGTCTGGTCTTGTGGAATCTGAACACCAGTTCCGCACCCGCATACAGGAAGTTTGATTCGACCGCCAATTCGCTAGACGCGGCTTCTTCGACCGTGCCGGGTCCGGCGGCGGACATCTGGCCGCGGGTGCGAAGCTACGACGACCCGAACGAAGACGAGTTACTGGCGATCTATCAGAACGATAATGTTGATTACGGCGCCGTCTTCTGGAGCGGGGCGAGCAATCAATTTTATTCATCCAGTAATCAGGCCTGGACATTGCTTGCCACCTCGACCGGGGCGACCAATGTCAATGACGAGAAATTCACTTTCGCTTTCAGCGGACGCAATTCCGCGCCGAACACGCCGACCTCTCTTGCTCAATTGAAAAACGATGCCAGTACCACCATTGACAACGGCGCCTGGACTACCGAAAACAGCGTTTATCTCCGGGCAAGCGCCTCCGATCCGGATACCAGCGAGGTAATCACGCTTTATGTGCAATTGATTGCCAACGGCTCGAGCTTCACTTCTTCGACCACCCAACCGACAGGCGCCTGCGTCTGGGGAACCGCTTATGGCGATTGCGCCTCAAAAATCTGGTTCGTGGCATCCAGCTCCTTGGGTGATTACAGTTCCGCTCCATTCACCGACGCGGTGAACATTACCGGTTTGCCGGAATCCTCGACCGGCTACAAGTGGCAGGTGCTTGCTTGCGATGACAGCGCCGCTTGCGCCAATTGGGTGAAATTTAATCTGACTCAGCCTAATTTCAGGGTAGACACGACTGCGCCGACCGCGCCCGGCTCCCTGACGGTCTTATCCAAGACCAGCCAGAGTATCACTTTGCAATTCGGCGCCACCACCACTGAAACTAATTTTTTGGAATATCGAGTCTATTACAAACAAGGTGCGTCAGGGGTGACCGAAGGCGATACGCAACATGCTGATTCTGACTTTACCAATATCAATTTTAACGGTACCACCAATACCACCGTGATCAATCTGGCCTCGAGCACCCAGTATGTCTTCAATATCTGGGCCTATGATCAGGCGGGGAACAAGGCGAGTTCTACCAGCGAGGTGGCGACAACCACCAACGCGTCAGCCTTGCTGACTCAGAGATCCTACTTGCTCGAAAATGACGACGGCGCGAATGTCAACGCCAACACCGCCGATGTTACCGCCAGCACCAGCCTCACGGGCGTGCAATTAGGCGAGCGGATAAACGCGCGGATCCAGCTGGATAATACGGGCGGAGACGTCCAGTCAAATACCGTATATAAGCTGCAATTCGAAAATCAGACCGACGCCCCCGGAACCTGGACCGACGTCGGCGTGGCCACACAGATCAGCTACTCGCTCGGACTTTCCGGCAGCAATGGTGATGGCGTCACTTCGACCAAGGCCACGGCCAATCCGAGGACCTGGACGAACGGCAGCTGGCATGAGGGCGTCAATGTAACCGGTAGCCATACTCTGACCAACGGTTATTATACCGAGTTCGTTTTCGCGGTGAAAACAGGAGGCGCGCTCGCCGGCAAGACCTACCGGTTGCGGTTATATAACAACACCGACAACCGGCCGCTCAATCTCTATAATAATTATCCGACGATCTCTACCGTCGCGAGCGGGAGCAAAAGGTATTCCAAGGCGGCAGTCGCCTCTTTGCCGACGACCAATAGCGACCTGACTTATTATTTCGATCCGGAAGGGTACGCGGATGCCTTGGCTGATGATAACGCGAATCGAGATGATCTCGTTTCCACTGCGAATATTCCAGTCGTCAATTTTTTCGAGAAAAATTCCACCAGTTCCCAGGCGGTGACCGCGAGCTGGAACGGCCAATCATCGATCGCGGCCGGTACCGCCGCCCTCTATTTGCAGGTGTACCGTTTCGGTTCGGTCAATGCCTGGGTCACGGTGGCGAGCAATACCAGCGCGGCTGCTAATACCGATTTTACTTTAAGCGGCAGCATCAATTCCAAATTGAGCGAATATTATGACGGCTCCGCTTGGACTTATTGGCGCGTCTATCAGGCAAGCGGCTCGGAGACCCTGCGTTCCGATTATTTCACCGTAAGTTACAGCGCGCCGGTGCCGGTCGTCAGCCAGGATCATTATCGTTGGCGCACCGATAACGGCAGCCAGACGACCGCCAGCTGGCTGGAAGCGGAAGATGTCGGCAGCCCGACCGCCTCCACGACACTGGTCAAGGGTCAGAATATCCGTTTGCGCCTCGCAGCCGCCAACACCGGCGGCGGCGCAGCGGCTAATTATACCTATCGCTTGGAATACGCCTCCACTACCGCCAACTGCGCGACCGATCCCGGCGGCTGGGTGGCGGTGCCGACCAACAATACCCAGCATTTCCGCATGGCCACCACCACCAATTTCGGCAACGGCAGCTCAACTACCGCTCAACTTAATAACAGCGAGGGTTATACTTTCGTTGCCGGCAAAATGGTCAAGGATCCATCAAACACCACCGGTTCCACCACCCTGGCAGAGAGTCAATATACGGAAAATGAATTCGTTTTTTACGCGACGACCAATGCCGGCGATGGCAGAACCTATTGTTTCCGCGCGACCAATGCCGGCTCCGCCCTCAATAGCTATGGCGAGTATGCCGAGCTGACCCTGGCCGGCAATCCGAATACGGTGCCCGCGCTGACCGTCAATCCTTCCGATAACGGCTCGGCCACCAACAGCCCGACCAACTTCGGCAGCAATGTGGCCTTCACCGCTACCGCCGACGACCCGGAAAATGATGACTATTATCTGGCAATCTGCCGGACCAACGGCATAACCGCCGGCAATGCCGGACCGCCGACCTGCAACGGCGGCAGCTGGTGCGTTTCCGCCCGGGCCTCAACGACCATCGAGGCCAGCTGTAATTATTCGGCGGCGACGTCGAGCGAGGTATTGAATTGGTACGGTTTCGTCTGTGACCATCGCGCCGGTGTCGGCGTGGCTAAATGTTCCGTCGCCTCGCAGGGCGGATGGGGCGATGATAATGATTCACCGTTCAACGTGAATCATCAGCCGGTTTTTACCAATATAGCTACCCAAAATAATAATCAGGATCCAGGCGCTACGTTCAACATCACTTCCACCTCCTCTGATGTCGATACGGTCGGCGGTGCGGACACGCTTTATTATTATGTCTGCCGCACTAATAGTGCCAGTTTCTCCGGCTGTACGCTCGGTGCCGGCGATACGGTCTGCGAGGCGACTGCTACCAGTTCGCCCAACGCACGCTGCAGCTTCACCGACACCGCGCCCACGCCATCCGGCGCCTACACTTATTACGGCTTTCTATACGACAACCATGGCTTTGCCGCCAGCACCAACCCGAGAAGCTCAAGCTATTCGATCAACAATGTGCCGCCGGTAATTGATAATCTGACTTTGAATTCAGGGCTAGAGATCGTCCTTAACATCAAGGGTGCGCCGGATAAGGAGGTGCAGACGATCAGCACCTCGGTGGAGGATCAGAACGGCTGCGCTACCGGCCTGGTCAGCGCTACCGCGGTGATTTATATGTCAAACGCCACCAGCGGACCGAGCTGTACTGCTAACGATAACGATTGTTATCAGATCAACACTTCCAACTGCGTCAAGAGCGCTTGCACCGACGATAACGACTCGCTCGCTACTTATACCTGCTCGGCGAATTTTAAGTATTTCGCTGACCCGACCGATCTTGATAGCGGCTGGGAATCATACAATTGGCTTTCGAGACTGCAGGTCTATGACGGCTATAATTACGACGCTACCACCTCGGCGGCCGTCGAGCTAAAGACCGCACAAGCCCTGGACGTGGTTGAACCGCTGATCGATTTCGGTTCAAATATGTATGTCGGCGACAATTCCGGCACCACCAATCAGCCGACGACCATCGTCAATATCGGTAATGCGCCCTTAGACACTGATCTTTCAGGCACTGACATGGCCGGCAATCCGAGCGGCAACATCCCGGTCACCTATCTTGAGTGGTCGCAGGTTTCCGGTTTCAATTGGTCGAGCGGCAATGACCTGACCAGCGGCGGACAGACGGTCGATACGATCCTGCCGAAGCCAACAAGCGTAGGCACTACTTCGGATTTTATTTATTGGGGCATCGGTATTCCACTCGGCGCCGACCCTTCCGAATATACCGGACAAAATACCTTTACCGCGACCATTGATCCAGATAACTGGTAATAATATGTTTTATCGTTTTATGTTATAATATAGTCATTATGAAGCTGGCCAAAGCGAACAAATCGATCATTGTTGCCAATTTTTTTATCTTATTGATTACCATAATCATCGTCTGTTTCTGTTACGTTTATTTTTCGCCGCTGTTCGTACGCGAAAGCAGGATCAATCCGGCCGCTGCCGCCACGGTCGAAGATAAGGAGCCGCCCTTGATCAGCAAGATCAATGTTGACGAATTATCCGCCACTTCCACCACCATTTCCTGGGAGACGGATGAGGATGCTGATTCGCTGATCAATTACAACATCAGGCCGGATTACGGCATCGTCCGGGACCCGCTCCCGGTCAAGATTCATAAATTGGTCATTCCCGAACTGTTGTCGGATCAAGCGTATTTTTATCGGATCATATCTTCCGACGTGGCCGGCAACCAGAAAATCTCCAATGATTACGTTTTCACCACCAAGCCGGTAGAACTGCCGCCGGAGACGACACCGGAGACGCCGCCGGCCGAAGGACTACCAACGCCAGAAACGCCTCCGGCCGAGCAGCAGCTGATCCAGAATACCATCAAGCTGATCCAGCAGATTCCGAGCGAAGAAGGCCTGTCGTTGATCGAGTCGACAGTTCAGGGCGCGGCTGACGAGGTTGCCAAAGCGCCGGTGATTACCGGTGATTTCGCTAAAGTGGAGATAGGTTCAGATTTTGCCATCATCAAATGGAAGACCGACAAGGAATCCAATTCTATGGTATCGCTTGCGACCGAGAGCGAGTACCGGCCGAATTCAGACAATTCCTACAGCTGGAATCAGGGCGAGCCGAACGAACAGGTGCTGACGCATGAAGTGAGGGTGCAAGGCTTGAGGCCGGCCACCACTTACCACTATCAGGTCCGGTCAAAATCTTCGCTTGACCTCGAGGGTGTGAGCGAGGACAACACCTTCCGCACCAAATCAATTTTGCCGGAGATTTTTAATCTGACCGTGGCCAAAGTGCAGGAAGATTCAGCGACCATCACCTGGAACACCAACGTTCCGGCCTCGGCGATCGTTGAGTATACCGACCTGAATACCAACCTGACAAAATTGGAAGGGAATACCACCCTGATGACCACGCATTCCATCCAGCTGAACGGTCTGAAGTTCGATACTTATTATTCGGCGATCGTCAAAGTGGAAAACGAGCAGGCGGAAAAGACCGTTTCCGAGCCGGTGACTTTTACCACAACCAAGGATGTGGTGCCGCCGATAATTTCCAAGATCAATACCGAATCGACTCTTTATCCGGGCGCGGACAACAAGACCCAGACGATCATCAGTTGGCGTACCGACGAACCCTCGACCTGCCAATTTTTCTTCCATCAGGGCCTGACGGTGGCCGGTGAAGTCCCGGATTCGCTCCCGGCCGAAGAAGATTTTACCACCAACCACGTACAGGTGGTGACCGCTTTCCAGCCGGCAACGGTCTATAAATTCTGGATCCAGTGCAACGACAAGACGCTGAACAAGGTGAAGTCGGAAGACTATACCATGCTGACGCCGGCCAAGGAACAGAGCATTTTGGATCTGATCATCAAGAATTTTGAAGGTACTTTCGGTTGGTTGAAGAAAATGTAAAAATAGCTTTTAGCTGATAGCTGTTAGCTTTTAGAAAACGCCGCTCTAAAGCTATAAGCTATAAGCTATAAGCTATAAGCTAAACCATGATTGAACCGATTATAAAAATCAAGGACGTCAGCATCGTCTACAATATCGGCAAGGAAAATGAATTTCATGCCTCGGACCATGTGAACATGGAGATCTATCCGGGCGAATATATCATTTTTTTCGGCCCCTCCGGCTGCGGCAAGTCAACCATTCTTTATTGTGTGCTAGGCGTCCTTCCCCCGACCAGCGGCCAGATCTTGGTCAAAGGCGAAAACCCCTATGCTTATTCGGCGCAAGAGATGGTGAGATACCAGACGAAAGTGATCGGCATCATGTATCAGGCGTTCTATCTGATTCCGTCTTTAACCATCATGGATAACGTGACCCTGCCCATGATCTTCGAGGGCATCCCGCCGAATGAGCGCAAGATACGCGGGCAGGCGCTGCTGAACCGTTTTGGCATCGGCCAGCATGGCCATAAATTGCCGGACGCCCTGTCCGGCGGGCAGATACAGAGAGTTTCGGTCGCGCGTTCTTTCATCAATGATCCCCAGATCATCCTGGCTGACGAACCGGTCGGGAACCTGGACTCCAAGTCGGCGGACCAGGTTATGGACACCTTGGATGAGATCAACCGCGTGGATAAAAAAACGATCATTCTGGTCACGCACGATGCCAAGTATCTGCCCTATGCTCATCGGGTGATCTATGTCCGGGATGGCAAGGTGGCGCGTATCGTGCCGAACCCGGAAAAGAAACAGATCGCCCACGTGGATAAGCAAAAGACGCTGGTGACGGAAATGGAACAGCTGGCCAAGGTGCATCCGTATCTCTCCCCGAGCGAATTGAAGGTCAAAAGCATGATCAATTATCTGACCCAGGATTTTACCCTGGAACAGCTCGGCGGCCTGGAAAAGTATTCTAAATTGATGATTGACGGAAAAATCACCAAGGATCGATTTTACGAATTGCTGACTGCCAGCTTTGAAAGCGGCGGTTTGGAAATCAGGCCGTCGGTCGCACGCGAGATGGCGGAAAAGACCGATCGGGTGCTGATGCAAGCCAAGGACGTCGGGCGTTATCGCAGGCGTCTCGAACGTAATAATTTTTTTGGCACGGAAAATAAATTAATCATAAAATTGCTCGGCTATGTCATGGCAGAATTCGAGCTGCAGCTTGACGGTCTCATTAAAAAAAGGCTGAAAGATCTGATTTATGATCGTATTTCCGGTTTACATAAAAAGGCTACTTTTTTGAAAAAATTATATTTGCCGCGCGAAGAGGGCGGCCTGGGGTTCAGCAAGGAAAGAGCCAGTCAGATCACTCAATATTTTGAAAAGTTATTGATCCAGGGTATCGAGACAGAGGGGAAGGGACACTGAGGAAATTTTCAATTTTCAATTTTTAATTTTCAATTGAGCATCCAATAAATTATGAGGGTACAAGATACGGCAAAATTGGCTACCAGAATGTTTAAGACTCGGCCGGCGCGTACTTGGCTGACCATCCTTGGTATCGGCGTCGGCATCGCGGCTGTCGTCATTTTGGTGGGCTTGGGTTATGGCTTGCAGGGCATCATCTTGGAAAAGATTGTTTTCGGCGAGGCGCTCCTCAGCCTCAACGTCAACGCACCACTTTCCAAAACTGTGGTGCTCGACAAGAAAAATTTGGAAGAAATCGCTAAGATTCCTCACGTGATGGATATTTCCACTCTGGCCAGCTTCACCTCTCTGATCAAGTTTGGCGATCTGACCGGTAATATATTTTTAAGGGGCGTCAATCCGAATTATTTCAAATATGCCGGCGTAATGCCGTTGGAAGGTAAATTATTCACCGATAGCGAAACCGAAAAGGTGGTGCTGTCTACTGCGGCGCTGAAACTTTTTGAATTGGAGCCGTCGGAGATCATCGGTAAGCGCGTGAACTTCAAGGTATTCGTGCAGGGAGACAAACCGGAGGACGTGACCGAGGTGCCGCTCGGGCGCGAATATGAAGTGGCCGGAATAGTCGAAGACGAATCTTCTATTTACGCCTATATCAATGTCAATGAATTGTCCGCTAAATTCGCCATCCCTGCTTTTGAAAGTGCCCGGGTGAAGATCGAGAGCAACGAATTTCTAAACGCCGCTGAGGCGGAGATTATCCAGAAAGGTTTTGTGGTGACAGCGCTGTCCAAGACCGTGGAACAGGCGAACAAGATTTTTTCCGGCATCCAGATAGTTTTGGCGATTTTCGGCGGCATCGCGCTGGTCGTGTCCGCCATCGGCATGTTCAATACCATGACTGTCACCCTGATGGAGCGTACCAACGAAATCGGCATCATGCGCACCATCGGCGGTTCGCCGACCAATATCAAAGTGATGTTCTTGTCCGAATCGATCGTCATGGGTTTTTTGGGCGGCTTGGTCGGTATTACCATCGGCGTTTTAGGCGGCTTGTCGATTAATTTTTTATTGAATAGCATCGCCACCAGGATGGGTGGTACGGCGATTACCTTATTCCGTTTTCCGATAGTCTTTTTATCATTTATCGCCTTGTTCGGCGCGGTCATGGGCTTTCTGACCGGCGTTTTTCCGGCCAAGCGCGCCGCCTCCCTGAGCCCATTGGATGCGATCAGGTATAAATAAAAAAATGTTTGAGCAGTTGAAAGAAAAATTCAGAACATATTTTTTAAGCCCGCTGAAAACTTTGTTGCTAGAGCTGGTCCAGACGCTGAAAAATATCCGTCGGAACCACTGGCTGGCGGCGCTTGCTACCGTGGTCGTCTTGACGATCCTTGGGCTCTTCTTGGCAAGATTATTTTTGAGCTTAGCGACGGTCGATTTGCCGCCTGACGACACCTCATTGATCGGGCAACTTAAAGCCTCTGCACAGAAATTCATCAATTTCGCCGGCGGTAATTTCGTCGAAGCGGACCGCGCGGCAGCGAGACAGGCAGAGAAGGTCAGGGCGGAAAAGGAGGCTGTCTTGCAGGCGAAACTCAACACCATGGAAAAATTTTCGCGCATCACTTTTTTCTACACCGCGCCGTATCTCGGCAGCATTGCGATTCCGGAAGCTTGGGAAAAAAAATACCGCGTGGCGGAAGAAAATAATCTGATTGATTTTTATTACGCGCCGACTCCGGAAGAGGAGTATCCGCTTTTTCAGATAGGCATACTCTCGCGAGACGAGTGGGAAAAAAAACAAGCGACAGAGAAAAATTTAGAAACACTCAATGTGGTGAGCAATTTCGTCTTCTTTTACCAAAGCTATGCCGCCGAGATCAATAATCCGGTCAAGGAGATGGATTATCTCGGCATGCAAAAACAGGTAAAATCCATCCTTAATAGTTTTAAGAGCTATAAGCAGCAGTAATTTTAGCTAAAAAAAAGCTATTTTCATCAATTGCCAAAATGTGTTAAAATATAAGTAATCAATCCCAAAATTTTTGTCTCATAAAAATGCGGACTTATCGAGCAACAAGTCTGCTAACCCCATGCAATTATGAGTAAGATAATCAAGAAGCAGATTAAGCGTTCCTTGCCGATTGTTTTGATTCTTTTATTATTGAATCTGAGCATTTACGGTATACTGTTCAATCTGAATTTTCAATTTAAGCCGGCAGAAGCGTTCGACTGGCTGACTGCCGCTAAGGCCGATACGGCCAGCTCGACAGTGACTGTCAGGAATGCGTCGCCTGCTTTTACCGTAAGTACGGTTGAGGTGCCGGTTTCTTCGTCAACCTCGCCGGTAAATATCGGTGGCACCATCTCTTTCCAAGCCACCGCGGACGATCAGGAAAACAACAGTTATTATCTCGTAGTTTGCAGCACCAACTCCGTCAGTCCGGGCGCGGGCGGCGGTCAGCCGACTTGTGCCGCCACCAGATTTTGTGTTTCGAGTCTGACAGCTGATACTAATCAGGCAACCTGCGTCTACAGCGGCGTGACCGATCCGCCGGGAGAAACGCGCGCCTGGTATTCCTTCGTCTGTGATAACCACTCCTCTGAGGCGGAATGTTCAACCTCCAACCAGGGTAGCGGGGACTCCGGTTCGCCCTTCTGGCTGAATCACGCCCCGGTTTTTACCAGCGCCTCAACCACAGATAACTTGAAGAATCCGGGCGGCATTTTCACCGTAACCGGCTACGTGACCGATGGCGATACCGAAGGCAGTGTGGATGATCTGTCGCTTTATGTCTGCGACACCAACGTTTGGGCAACCTCCACCGGCTGCGGCGGCACCCAGCTTTGTACGGGTACTTCCACCACGCCTGATATTTCCTGTCAATTTACCGACGCCGCGCCGACGCCGCATGGTGATTATACCTATTATGCATTCGTCAAAGATTGGCACGAGATGCCTGCGACCGGCAACTCTCATTCAGCTTCTTACACCATTAATAATGTCGCACCCACGGTCGGTAACGTCATTCTGAATAATGGCAACGATATATACTTGTCGATCAAAAACGCGCCGGAAAAAATTGTCTGGGCGACCTCAACTTCGGTCAGCGACGACAACGGCTGCAACGATATAGTGGATGGCACCAGTACGATTTACATGTCGAACGCGACCAGCGCGCAAAATTGCGCGGCTAATGACAATGATTGCTACCTCGCCCTGGCCGCCGATTGCAATATTTCAGATTGCGGCGCTCAGCCGGACTCGATCGCTACGATGGCCTGCAGCGTCAGTCTGGCTTATCATGCCATTCCGACCGATAGTGCCACCGGCACCATCTATGCGGCTTACAACTGGCTAGCGGCGATCAATGCGTATGATGAGAATTATACCGGGTCGGCTATTTCCACCTCTACAGTCGAGGTGGTAGCGGCTGCCGCCCTAGGCGTTACGGAAACCACCATTCCTTACGGCATCATCGTCGCCGGTCAGAATACCGGTACTAATAACGCCACCACTACGGTGGTCAATTTCGGCAACACACCGCTCGATAACTATATCGAGGGCACTTCAATGGTTAACGGGCCGAACGCCATTAATGAAAATAATCAGCAATTTGATCTGAGCAACTTCAATTGGAGTACTGGCACCTTCACGTTATCCTCGACTACGCCCCAATTGGTCAATATCGACGCGGCACGGCCGACCAGCGCGGCTGATGTGAGCGATCAGATTTTCTGGGGCCTCGGCGTTCCACTCGGTATCCTCTCCGGTGATTATACCGGCACGAACACCTTTACCGCCGCTCTTGATCCTAACGGCGTCGGTTGGTAAAATTGATAAATTTAACCGATAGTATATATTATAATAATCCCCGCTCAGTTGATTGGCGGGGATTATTTTTTTCGTACTATTCGGGTTCTGACGGGGTTTGCCCCGCAAAGGTGTGTCTGGTTAGCTTAGGATAATTTATTGATCGTCCGACTTATTTAATATATGGTCTAAATGTAACTTGGCGGGGTTTGCCCCGTCAAACATTTTTAAGATTTCCGCCCTACGCTGAATTCTGCTGGCTTTGGAGCTGTAAATCATCAGTAATTTTTTGAACACCTTTATGTCTAACGGGGCTTGCCTTGGCTATATCGATTATAGTATAATATACATGACGTTTTATCTGGCAAAAAACCTTGTTTATGGCAGGAAAATAATCTATGAGTATCTACCTTAAGGCCGCAATCGGGATTTTCGGTTCGATTTTTATTTATTCAGCCGCCAGATTCTTTTTTGATTTCCTGCTGCGGGGCTTCGCGCCGTTCATCTCTTCTCGGCCATGGGTGGTCAAAGAGCTGTTCGGCGAATTGGCCAAGCTTAAAATAAAAGAAAAGCCCCGGATATATTCTTTGGGTTGCGGGCGTTCGGGTTTTTTGTATGAGGCCGGTAAGCGGTTTCCGGGAGCTGAGTTGATCGGCGTGGAACATGATTTGATCGCTTACCTGTTGGCCAAGCTTCAGCTTTTGCTGCGCCGGACCGATATCAAACTGATTTATCAGAGAAGGCTTTATGAGCTTGATATCAGCCGCGCCGATTTAGTCTATTGCTATCTGGAAATAGAACAACTCAGGGATCTGCCGAAAAAGTTTCGTTTCGAATGCGAGCCGGGTACGATTGTTTTCAGTAATGGATACCCGATACCCAATCTGTCAGGTGAACGCACCATCGAATTACCCAGCAAAAAAAGAAAGCTTGGATTTTTAGCCAGGCGGAAAAAATTTTTCAGGTCAAAAGATAAAGAAGGCAAGCGGGCGAATCTGGTTTATTTTTATTATATCTAGGTTTGCGTCAGTTGTTTGTAAGAAAATGGCTAAGTGGAAAAGTTATTGATCAAGATTTATGGTTGAAAAGTTTTTCAAACATTTTTTTCCGTTTCTAATCTCTATTCTGTTTTTTTTCGGCTCGGCGAATACCGCTTCAGCCGGTTTTGGTATTTCACCACCATATCTAAAAAACCAGCAATTAGCTCCGGGCTCAAAATACGTACAGAACATCATGCTCTTACGGTCGGAGGCCGAGGAAGAGCTCAAGGCGACCGTCAAGATCAACGCCCCTGATATAGCGTCATGGATAACGATTGATAAGGGCACGGAATTTATCTTGCCCAAAGGCGAATACCAAGTGCCGATGGCCCTGACCGTCAACGTGCCCAAGGATGCCGAGCTCGGCAGTTACAAAGGGAATATAAATATCAAGATTTCTTCAGCGGGCGGCAGCGCAGGCTCCGGGGTGTCGATTGCTTTGGGCGCGCGGCTGGACGTTGATCTGGTAGTCACTAACGTAGTTTATTCGGATTTCATCGTCCGCATGGCCTCTATCCCGGACTTTGAAATGCTCGGCTGGCCGTGGCGTTGGAATATTTTCAGCCATTTTCTGCATCGCGCCAGGGTCGTCTTAAATATCGAGAATCTGGGCAACGTCAAGACCGCGCCATCAAAAGTGACCTTGGATATATTTGACATCACCAGAAATCGTTTATTGGAATCAGCAACCGACAGCCGCTTGAAGGAAATTGAGCCCTTTGCCACTGCCGAAACGACCGCTTATTTTCCGACCAAACTCGGTGTCGGCCAGTATTGGGGCCGGGTAAAAGTTTATAAAAGCAGCACTATCATCAATTCTTACGATATAGCGTTTACTATCGCCAGCCCCGGAGAATTGGGCGGCAACAATCCGAGTCTCGGGTATTATCCTTGGCTTCTGCTTGCTATTTACGCCTTGCTGGCGCTGCTCATTGCCGTAAGTATCATCAGATTCAGATTGTGGCGAGTAAGCCTTAAGGGGTTGCTGCTCCTGCTCGCGCCCCTTGGTTATATTTTGAAAAAAATCGGTTCTTTGCTCCGCCTCGGTAATATCAATTTTTGGCGTTGGGTAGCGAAAAAAACATCAAAATATAACGATGACAACCGGAATCAATAAGGGACTGCCGCCAAACCAGGCACATGTCAATTTATGCGACCGAGTATCCATCAGATATTAATACTAATATTCAGCCTTAGCCTATTTTTCATCTCCAGACCGACAATATCGAGCGCCCAAGGCTACGCGACCACTAGCGTGACCGTACTGCTCGTTTGCGGAGATGGCGTGATGGATGTCGGCGAGGCCTGCGACCCGCCTGATTATGGCAGCGCGGAGTGTACGGATTTCGGCTTTACCGGCGGCGATCTTGATTGCGCAGCGGATTGCTCGGAAATCTTGACCAGCCTGTGCAGTACCTGCCCGAACGGCATCAAGGAAGGTTATGAGCAGTGTGACGGCAGCGATTTTGGCGGCAACAGCTGCGCCACTTTCGGCTATAATTCCGGCTCGCTGTCCTGCGCTTCCAACTGCAACGTGATATTGACTGCATGCTCCAGCGTCGGCCTGACCGATCCGGGAACATCCGGCTCGCAAGGCGGTGGCGGCAGCGGCGGTGGCGGCAGTTTCCCCGGTTTCAACCCGGGGGCTGAATCGGCGGCCAAGGAAACTAAGCTGGTGGTTATCGGCAAGGCTTATCCCGGGTCGGACGTGAATGTGCTCTTGGACGGCAAGACCACCGGTGTGGTCAAAGCCGATCCTAAGGCGGACTTTTATTTCGAAACTAAGAGCGTGACGCCCGGTGTGGTCGGTATGGGTCTGTGGGCGGAAGACTCCCGCGGGCTTAAATCCGCCCTGCATACGCTGACCTTCCGTATCACTTCTAACGCCGTCACTACTATTTCCGGCGTCTACCTGTCTCCGAGCATCGATATTGATAAGCCCATCATCGGCAAAGGCGAAATTCTGAAAATATTCGGTACGACCGTACCAGACGGCCAAGTAGAGATACACGTCAATTCAGCCAATGAAGTGATCAAGCAGGTGGACTCTGGCATCAAGGGCGAGTGGACGCTTAATTTTGATACCACTCCTCTGGCCGAAGAAGAGTACCACACCACCAAGGCTTTGTTCCAATTACAGGCTACCGGTAATATCATCAAAAGCGGTTATTCCAAGACAGTCAGTTTTTATGTGGGAAAATCTGGTTCGCAGAATACCTGTCCGGGCGCGGATTTGAATCGGGACAAGAAAGTGAATTTAGTGGATTTTTCCATCTTGCTGTATTACTGGGGGACCGACAATGCCTGTGCTGACCTGAACCATAACAAAAAAGTTGATTTGATCGATTTTTCTATCATGCTCTATTATTGGACCGGATAACTAGCTTTTAGCTATTAGCTTATAGCTTTTAGGAAATTCCTATCAGCTATCAGCTATCAGCTATCAGCTATCAGCTAGTCAATGAAAATCACGAAACAATTATTTTTCGCATTAGTTATTTTTCTCGCCTTGCCGCGAATGACCGAGGCGGCGGTCTTATATTTTTCACCCCCCGGCGGCGAGGAGCGGGTAGGCGACGTTTTTACGGTTGACGCCAAGATCGATCTGGAAAGCGGCGAAGAGTGTATCAATGTGATAGAAGGCACAATCGGCTTTGACCGAAATTTTCTGGAAGTGGTGGATTTCGGCGTCGGCGAGTCGATACTTTCTTTATGGCTCAATCTACCCAAGCTTACGGACATGCCCGAGGTTAACCGCCTGGCGCGCCTGTCTTTTTCCGGCGGTACGCCCGGCGGTTACTGCGGCAAGATTCCCGGTGATCCGGGCGCGAGCAACATCGTCGGCAAGATCGCTTTCAAGGTTAAAAAATATCAGCCGGAAATTGCCGCTGATTCGAATGCCAAGATATATTTTTTGGATACCTCTAAAGTCCTGTTGAACGACGGCCTCGGAACCGCGGCAAAAGTTACGCGCAAGGACGCTTCGTATTTCATCGCCGACGCGCAAGCCGAGCCTAAGCAGGAATGGGAGAATCTCCTGACCGCCGACAAGACGCCGCCGGAACCGTTTATCCTGGAAATCCAGCATAATCCGGAATTATATGAGGACAAGTATTATATCGTATTCTCCACGACCGATAAGCAGACCGGCATCGATCGCTATGAAGTTATCGAAAAGAAAAAATTGTCGGAGAGCGGACAAAGCTGGTGGCAGAGGCTGACAGTTGCGATGTTCAAGGGAAAAAATGAAGAACCGGCATGGCAAGTTACATCCAGCCCATATCTGCTCAAGGATCAAAGTATGTCCAGCAACATCGCAGTGAAGGCGGTGGACAAGGCCGGCAACGAACGAATCGCGGAATATATGATCGTAGACGATAAAACTACCGTGATGGGCGGTGTAAAATATTTACCATTAGTGTTATTATTGATAGTGATAGTATCGGCACTCGGCTTATATTCATATAGGCGGGTAAAAGCTAAAAGACAGGTGCCATAGTCTGCACCGAAAATAGCATGAGAAAAAAAACAAGGAAATTTTTTTCAGGCAGCATCCTGTTATCGATTCTGCTTGCCAGCCTCATCAATATCGCTCCCGCCCGGGCGGCAGCGGCTTCATTATATCTGACTCCGGCAACCGGCACCTATGTGATCGGTGATAAGTTTACCGTGACGGTCAAGGTTTCTGCCGGTGGCCAAGCGATCAACGCTTCCGAGGGAACCATCAGCTTCGATAAGGCAGTGCTTGATATAACGGGCGTTTCCAAGAGCGGTTCAATCTTCACTCTATGGACCGCTGAACCGAGTTTTTCCAAAGCCGCCGGCACGATTCAGTTCGGTGGCGGTCTGCAGCCGCCGGGTTATTCCGGCGCCTCGGGCAAGATAATATCCATCACTTTCAAGGCGAAAGCCGTCGGCAGCGCGCAGGTCAGATTTACCTCCGGCGCCGTTTTGGCGAATGACGGCAAGGGTTCGAACATACTCGAATCGATGGGCAGCGGCAATTATAAAGTAGCGGCCAAGGAAACCGCGCCGGTGCCGGAAACGAAACCGGAGGGAGTTACCAAAGTGACGCCGGTCGTCAAAGAGACGATCGATGAAGAATATCTGAAACCGACGATTACCTCCGCCACTCATCCGGACCAGAATGTCTGGTATAACAAGAATGACGTGGATTTTGCTTGGGAATTGCCGGCCGCGGTTACCGGTCTGAGCATCGCGATCGATAAGATACCTACGACCGATCCGGGCACCGTCTCAGACGGGCTCTATTCGACCAAGAGTTACAAGGGTGTGGAAAGCGGCATGTGGTATCTGCACCTGAAGTTTTATGACGGCAAGCGCTGGGGTACGGTCGACCATTATCGCGTACTGATAGACCTGGTCCGTCCGAAACCTTTCGATATCGGTGTCGAGCAGACAGACTCGGCTTTCTTGCCTAAATTATTTTTCAAGACAACCGATGATTTTTCCGGTGTCAAGCAATATGACGTCTTCGTCAACAGCCTGGAACAGCGGAAATTCAGCCTGGAAGAGGATCAGGCACAGCCTAAATTGAGCGTCCAGCTTACCGATCTGGAATATGGTTCGCACACGGCGATGATCAAGGCGCTGGATAAGGCCGGCAACGAAACCATCTCTACCGTGGAATTCACCGTCGAGCCGATCGCTACGCCGGTCATCAAGGACTATTCAAAAGAGCTCAAATCCAGCGATCGCTTCTTCATCAGCGGCACGGCCTTGGAAAATATCATCATCAATATCTATGTGGAGGACGGATCCGGGAAGGTGGACAATAAGGTAGCGCACAGCGACAAGAACGGCAACTGGTACTATGTCTATGATACCGGTTTGGCGGACGGCCGTTACACCGCCTGGGTGGAGGGGCAGAACCAGAATGGCCTGAAAAGCCGCCCCAGCGAGAAAGTCAGCTTCCTGGTCTCGCCGCCGATCTTTGCCCGCATCGGCAGTTTCGTCATCAATTATTTCACCGTGATCGCTAGCCTCTTGTTCATGATCATCCTGATCGTTATTTCCTTGCTGTTCCTGATCGGCCTGATCCGCAAGAAATTGAAAAAAGAGACCGTGGAGGTGGAGGAGGTGCTGCATCAGAACATGAAGAATCTGAAAAAATTGATTGATGAGGATCTTGATAATCTGAACAATTTGAAAAAAATGTCAGAAGTCGCTAAGGAAAGCGAACAGATGAAAAAATCGCTCGATGATTACGTCGAGGCCACAGAAAAGAAGATATTGAAAGAGATCAAGGACGTGGAGGATATCTTGAAATAGCTTTTGCTACTGGTTAAATGCATGTTTGTGATTCAGATACTTCTCGTATTAGCGGGTTTAAACAAAATTTTCAATTATCAATTTATCCCGCCACGGCGGGAAAAATTGAAAACTGAAAATTAATAATATAATTTTACAATAGGCTCGAGGTTATATCAGCTCGGGCCTTTTGTTTTTAATTGCATGGCAATTGACCGGGTTCCAATAAAGGTCTACAATATGCCTCAGATTGATTAGGTTTTGTTCTTTGGCATTTCAACCTTGGAAAGGGGGCGGAGATGAAAAAACGGCTCAAACAAGCGGCCTGGGAGACTGTCCGGCTATTGAAGCAGGCGCGGTTGTTGGGGCATGGGACATATCATCGCGCCCTGGCAAAACCGGAATTTCAGGAATCCGTCGCGGAATTGAAACTCGCCCATCCGCGGGGCGGGGAACTTGAGAGCGAATATCACCAATGGCTTCTTGATTTGAAACAGCTCAAGGATTTCCTCGCGGTCAAGATGTATCTGAAGAATCGGATCCTGGTGCAGGGAAGCCACCGATTTTCCAATCTGGACATGGCTCTGGTGCTCCTGGACCTGCTCGGGGAAAAAAATTGCAGCTCGGTAGCCCACGCGATCATCGGCTCGGAAGTGATTTTTTCCGCCATCATCCTGCCCTTGGAGCTCGCTGCGGACTGGAACCTGGAGGATGAGCGGCGGCTTTCCGAAGACGTGAAATGGCGGGGGCGCAAACGCTTACTGAAAAAGGCCGGCGCGGCGGCTCTGCTTGTCAGCTTGGGCTGCTACTGGCTCAAGAAAAAAAACAATGATCAGGGCGCCAAGTGAGTTGGCGCCTTTTTTTATCCGTGATATATTGAGGGTATTATATGAAGAAATTAAGATTGATCCCGATCGGCTTCCTGGTTTTTTCTTTGGCCGCTACAGGAACGATTCTGACTTGCGCGTATGCCGGTTTTTTCGGCGCGCGGGAGAATCCGAATTCGGAAACAAAGATGATGTCGGGTCTGATCCTGGATGCCACAAATACGGCAGCCGGGGTTGTTGTGGCGGAAAGTCCCGAAGCATCGTCATCGGGTTCATCCAAACCGGTAGAAGCAAAACTGCAGGCGGAAGCGACCTTCATCGCGGTAGGCGACATCATGCTTTCCCGCAACGTGGCGGCGAAAATCAAGAAACACAGCGACTTCGGCTATCCTTTCGCCTCGACCAGCGTAATGCTGCGTGGCGCCGATTTCGCGTTCGGCAATCTGGAGTCGCCGATCACGCCCGGGCCCACAGTGCCGACTGGCAGTTTTACCTTTCACGCGGATCCCGGCGTGGAGAAGGCGCTCGCGACCGCCAATTTCAAGATTCTTTCCCTGGCTAATAATCATCTGCCGAATTACGGCCGGAAGGGAATCGAGGATACGATTAAATATCTGGGTGCAGCCGGCATCGCTCATACCGGCGCCGGCAAAGACTTGGCCGAAGCGAGCGCTCCGGCATTATTTGAAATCAAGGGCATCAAATTCGCTTTTTTAGCCTACAATGACAGCGACGTAGTGCCGCCAGGCTATGGCGCGGCCGACGGCCGGGCCGGCACGGCCTTGATGGATATAAAAAATATGCAGACAGCCGTGAGCTCGGTCAAACAGCAGGCGGATTTCGTCATCGTTTCCATGCACTCCGGCTCTGAATATACGGAAGAAATAACGAAGTCGCAAACAGAGTTCGCGCGTGCGGCAGTGGACGCCGGCGCTGAACTGGTGCTCGGCCATCATCCGCACGTGACGCAAAGGGTAGAGAGGTATAAAGATAAATATATTTTTTACAGTCTCGGTAATTTTATCTTTGATCAGATGTGGTCGGAAGAGACGCGGCGCGGCGCGGCGGTAAAATTTTATTTCCGACGGACCGGGTTGCTGCGCGCTGAGGTGATGCCGACGCGCATCATGGATTATGCGCGTCCGGTTTTGGCGGAACAAAAAACCGCCGAAGAGATCTTCGCGCGGTTGCGGATCAAGCAGACGGACGGCCTGGTTACGCTCGTAACTGCCGATTGAATCAGCTTTGGTAAAAATTGATGATATCGTTTTTCAGATCCCCTACTACCTTGATATGCCGTTGCTCATCCTTGATTATCTTCGCGATAATTTCCTGGTCGCCCTTATCCGGCAGCAGCTTTATTATGAACTGGCACAGATCAAGGGCCCGGTATTCGGCGGCTAGCCCCTGCTCCAGATCAAAAATCATCGCCTGCTTGCTCATCGAACATTCGGTGGTCTTTTTCATAGTTCGGTAAACTCACTACAAGTTTATAAAAAATTTAATTTTGTGATTTGTATCAACTTTTATTTTTAGAGCTTGTCCTGAGCTCGTCGAAGGATATTTTTTCGGACTGATATTTTTTTAACAGTTCTCCGACGACTTTTTGATGGCGGACCGATTCTTTGTATACGATATCAAGGCCGGAGCGAAAGTTATCCTGCTTAGCTTTGGGCAAACAATTTTCCGCCCCAGCTTCAAGCAAAGTCAGATAGAGCGAAATCAGTTGTTTTTCCGCTCCCTCTTCTTCTTCCAGGTTTTCTATGATTTGTTTAATCGCGTCAGTAACCATAAAACCATTATAGCTTAAATCCAGCTGCTTTTCCAGTCCTAAAGAGAGACAGGAATCATCCTTTTTTAACGATAAATACGGCTAACTGGCCTACCTGTTGCCATGGTAAAATATCTGCTACAATGGGGGTAAGTAAGGAAGCCATATGATAACCAAGACATTTACGGGTTTTTTCCAATTTATCCGTGAACAGGGGGTGGTCGGCCTGGCGATAGGTTTCATCCTCGGTTCGGGCGTAAATAAGGTAGTCAGTTCGCTGGTCAATGATATCATCCAGCCCTCGATCGGCCTGCTTTTCGGCTCGGTCAATGGCTTGAACGGCCTGTCTTACAGTTCGATAATGTATGGCAGATTTTTAGCCGGCTTGATAGATTTTGCCATTTTGGCCGCCATCGTCTATTTCGGTTTCAAAGGGCTCGGGCTCGACCGGCTGGACAAGAAAAAAGAGGAATCAAAACCATAGGGAATAATAATTGAAATATTAAACAAGGAGGGAGGTCGTAAGCTTCGCTCTTTTATAATTGATCAATCGAAGTGATTCAACAAATCCAGTACGAGGGGGCGTTCAACAATGGGGACCAAGAGGCACCGGAGCGGGAACGGAAACGGAAATGGGGAGAGTTCGCAAAACGGCAAAAAAAAGCCCAGATATCATCCGTTCAACCGTTACAAGAACATCTATGTAATCGATACCGACACTCTGGAGTATGACCCGAACGTGATCGAAAACCTGGGCGATAACGTCATCTCCATCCCAATGTCGGCAATCGTAGCCCTGGACAACCGCAAGAAGGGTTATTCCAATGATTCCGGCGAATCCGTCCTGGAAATTACCCGGCAGTTGGACGAATACCGGAAACTGGGCTCGTTGAGTGACGGGGTGAAAACGCGTGCCGGCGGCCTGCTGGTGATCGCCTGGGAAACGGCCAAAATGAACGAGTGGCCGTCCCGATTGCCTCAAAGCGACAGTGCCATGACGATCATGCTGGCCAAGTTCTATCAGAACCAGTTTACCAGGCATAAAGTCGCGCTGATCAGCACCAACAAGAATACGCGGCTGTTGGCCAACAGCCTGGGAGTAAACTGTGAGGATTACAAATTTTCCAAGGTGATCCAAAAACTGGATGAGCTGTATTCCGGCTTCATCGAGGTGGTACTGGAGGAGGGCGAGGAGGGCTTCTTGACCGAGCTGCACACGCACCGATTCCTCGACATCAAACAGTTGGCGGCCGCTCGGGAAATGGAAATGTACTATCCAAACCAGTGCTGCCGTCTGGTTTCGAGCGATCGGAGCAGAAGTTCTCTGGCTATCTTCAAGAAGCAGGACTTCAGGCTGGAGCTGGTCAGGACCAATTTCGATTTTGTCAAAAAGCGAGGCGTTGCGCCGAAGAATCCGGAGCAATGCTTCTTGTATCATCTGTTGATGGATCCGGAAATTTCCCTGGTGACCTGCGCCGGCAAGGCGGGTACGGGAAAAAATCTCATCGCCAGCCTGGCCGGATTGCAGCTGCTTGATGAAAATCGAATCGTCTCCATGGAATTTTACCGGCCGATGAGCGTGGTCGAGAAAAGCATGGGATTTCTGCCCGGTAACGCCGATCAGAAGTTCGGGCCCTGGAGCGCGCCGATCTTCGATACTTTTTCCCAGATCAAGGGCGAAGATATTTCGGGGCAGTATGAATCGGCCAAGAAGGAGAAAAAGGGCGTGCCGGTCCGGCCGGTCAAGGAAATGGTCCAGCCGAAGGTGCCGCAATGGCTCACGAATCTGATGGACGGCGGGGTGATAGAGATCAATCCGTTGACGTATATCCGCGGGCGTTCCATACCGAATCGTCTGATCATCGTCGACGAGACGCAAAATATCTCTCCGCATGTGGCGAAGACCATCGTGACGCGGGCCGGCGCCAACACCAAGGTGGTCTTGATCGGCGACCCGGCACAGATCGATGAGTCGAACCTCGACTATTCGAACAACGGGTTAGCGCACGTCATCCAGCGGTGCAAAGAGGAGGAGATGCAGGGCCACATTACGCTGATTACCAGCGAGCGCTCGCCCCTGGCGGAAATGGCGGCGAATCGTCTGTAAGTTCGATAAACTAAACCCCGGGCAACCCCACGTTGCCCGGTTTTTTATTTTTTACGTAAGAAAAAAGGGATCCGGTCGGACCGAATCCCTTTGGGTGTCTTGTTTGCGGCTGTCAGTCGTTGATGGTGGCAGCCACCGCATGGCGCACATCCTGGTTATATGCCGGTTTTCTCAAAACCGTAAAATCACCGGGTGTTTTCGCGAGCCGCTCCAGTACGTCTTGCGTCGAAGTATATAGCACGATCGGCTGTCGCGGCTCGAGGCGCCTGATTTCGGCAATCACCATCTCTCCGTTCATCCCGCCCGGCATGTCCCAGTCGGTCCACACGAGGTCAAAATTTCCATTTGCCTGGAAAATTCTTATCCCGTGTTCGCCGGACTCCGCGGTAACTACATCGTATCCGACTTGTTCCAAGATCATCCTGATGAGATCCCTTATAGACCCTTCGTTGTCAATCACCAGAACTCGCATTTTGTTGCCCCCCGATTATTTATTTTTCAGGATAAGGTGCGGAAAATTTGAAATACTACTTTAACCTATTTATATATTTTTGTCAATGGCTAATAATTGTTATTATATCATTAAGTGTTATACAATAAAGCTATCCTTCGACAAGCTCCCTTCAACAAGTTCAGGGCGGGCAGGACAAGGTCCGACAAGCGGGATTGGTAAAAATTAGTAAATATATGAATACTCGTAGTGACTTGTCGTGAGCGTAGTCGAACGAGTTTACCGAACTATGAAATCATCATCGCGCGCTAAAATCGGCAATCGTAAGAATAGCCCGGCTTACCGCACACCGGCGGTATTCCGTTATCGCGCCGGGTTGAAAACCGCTCAGGCTAAAAGCGTCAATTTAAAGAATAAGTCATATAATAAATAACAGATCCTTCGACGAGCTCCCTTCAACAAGTTCAGGGCGGGCAGGACAAGGTCCGACAAGCGGGATTGGTAAAAATTAGAAAATATATGAATACTCGTAGTGACTTGTCGTGAGCGTAGTCGAACGAGTTTATCGAACTATGAATATAAGCAAATTAGGAAAACTTTTGACGAGCGAGCCAAAGTATCGTTTTAAACAGGCTTTCAGTGCGGTTTTTCAGGACTTGATTTCTGATTGGGATGAGGCCACCAGCCTGCCTTTGGCAACCCGCGAACTGCTCAAAGAGAACTGCCCGCTCGCCATCGAGGCTGAAATCACCAAAAGCGCCGACGGGACAGAGAAGGCACTGATTAAATTTGAAGACGGAATGGCCGTGGAAACAGTATTGATCAGCCATCGGGATGGCCGTCATACCGTCTGCGTCTCATCGCAAGTCGGCTGTCCGATGGGCTGCCTGTTTTGCGCTACCGGTAAGATCGGCTTCCGTCGCAACCTGACGCGGGAAGAAATTGTAGAACAGGTGGTTTTTTTCGCCAGGGCGCTAAAGAAGAAGGGTGGCCCTGCCCGCCACGCTTCGCCAGCCCGCATTGCTACGCAAAGCGTTGCTGGCGGGCGTAGCGATGCAGGCGGGAAGATCACTAATATCGTTTTTATGGGCATGGGCGAGCCATTCTTGAATTATGACAACGTGCTTGGAGCAATCAGGTTTTTGAATGACGAAAATACTTTGAATCTCGGTGCCCGGCGTTTTTCCATCTCCACCGCCGGCGTCACGCATGGCATCAGAAAACTGGCGGAGGAGAAGCTGGAGATCAATCTGGCGCTGTCGTTGCACGCGCCGGATGAGGCGACCCGCAGCCACATCATGCCGATCAACAAAAAATATCCCCTGGATAAGGTTTTGAGAGAAATAAAAAATTACACCGAGAAGACCCGCCGCCGGGTGATGTTCGAATATCTGATGCTCGACGGCGTAAACGATTCTCCGGAGCAGGCGGAAAAATTGTCGCTTTTGCTCAAGGGTATGCTCGGCTTCGTCAATCTGATTTCATACAATCGGACGGGCATGTTTAAAAGTTCACCGACGGAGCGGATCAAGAGATTCAAACAGATTTTGGGCAAGAACCGGCTTTCTGTTTTGGAGCGCCACCGCTTCGGCGAGGGTATCGAGGCCGCCTGCGGCCAGCTAGCGGGGAGGAGGGGGAAATAAGATTTATGATTTATGATTTAAGATTTAAGAATAACCCCGATAAATTAATTAATTGAGAATTGTTTGAAAATTGAAAATTAATAATTGAATATTTTTTCAAAGTATGTGGTTTCATTATTTCGTAGTCATCATCGGTCTGATCGGATTCGAAGTGATCTCCAGCGTCGATAACGCTATCGTCAACGCCAATATCCTGAAGACGATGCCGGCTAAGTATCGTAAGATTTTTTTGGTCTGGGGGCTGTTGCTTGCCGTGTTTCTTATCCGCGGCGTTCTGCCTTTCTTGATCGTCTGGCTAGTCAACCCGGCATTGTCGATCGGCGAGGTCATCGGCTTTGTGTTTTCCGGCGACCCGAGGATCACCACTTATGTGGAACAATCCAAACCCATCCTCTTGATCGGCGGCGGCGTGTATCTGTTTTTGGTCTTCCTGGCCTGGTTGTTTTTGGAAGAAAAAAATTATGCTTTTCTGGTAGAGCATTTCATCCATCGGCAGAGCGTCTGGTTCTACGCCATCTCTTCCATCGCGCTCACCTTCATCATGTATATGGCGATCAAGATGAACCCGATGCTGGCGCTCGCGGCTTCCATCGGCGCTTCGGCCTTTTTCCTGACAGACGGCTTTAAAAAGAATGCCGAGGAAAAAGAGCGAAAATTGCTTGATCCGTCGATCAGCGCCTGGAGCAAGATCCTCTATCTTGAAGTGCTTGATGCCTCGTTTTCGATCGATGGAGTCATCGGCGCTTTCGCCTTCACCATTTCCGTCCCGTTGATCCTCTTGGGTAATGGCATCGGCGCTTTCGTCGTCCGCGAGTTCACCATCCGCGGCATCGATCTGATTGCCAAGTTTGAATATCTCAAAAACGGCGCGATGTATTCCATCGGCGTGCTCGGCGGCATCATGATCCTGGAAGCCTTCGGCCGGCACTACCCGTTCTGGCTGGCGCCGCTCAATACTTTTTTGCTCCTGGGGGTTTTTGTCTATTTATCCTGGCGGGAAACCAAGCTGAAAGAACAAAAGGAAGTGGTGGTCGAAGCTTCTTAATCTTGGCTTAATGGAAACTTGAGAAAATTAAAATGAAAAAATCAAAAATCAAAATGACAATGCAAAATGTAAAATTTAGCTGCTAAAATTTCTTTTTGCATTTTTTATCTGTAATTTTGCATTTTGAGATTTGCATTTTACATTAAAACGCTATCAAAATTATTAATATAAATGTATTATCATAAATTAATCTATAAAAGAGAAACATTATGCGTCCTAAAATCGGCGCGCACGTATCCGCGGCCGGCGGATTATATAAAGCGATAGAGAATGCCCGGGCGATCGGCGCAGAAACTATCCAGATTTTTGGCGCGAGCCCCAGGACCTGGCGCGGCACCTTGCCGGCTGACCTGCAGGCAAAAAAATTTCGTGCGGCCGCGGTCGCGGCAAAGATGGGTAATGTTTATCTGCACGCTAGCTACCTGGTCAATCTGGCGAGCGACAAGAGCTATAACCGGCAGCAATCGATCCTGAGCCTGATCGATCATCTGCGGATCGCTGAGTCGCTTGCTGCGCGCGGGCTGATTTTCCACCTCGGCTCGAGCGGGGGGGGCGATCTTGAGCAGGCGAAGAAATATACCGTTGACGGGATCAAGGAGATATTGAAGGCGGTCAAGGGCAAGACGAAATTGATCCTGGAAAATTCATCCGGCGGCGGCGCCAAGCTCGGCTTCACTTTTCACGAGATCGGCGAGCTTTTTCATAGTGTAAAGTCCGATCGGCTCGGCATCTGCTATGATACGGCGCATGGTTTCGAGGCGGGCCTGATCGATGAGTATTCTCCGGAAAATACTAAAAAATTATTCGATGACTTTGACCGCGAGATCGGCCTGGAGCATCTGTTGGCACTGCACGTGAACGATTCGAAGACCGACACCGGCTCACACCATGACCGCCACGAGAATCTCGGCACCGGCTTCATCGGCCTTACCGGCTTCAGAAATCTGGCTAAAGACGGGCGGCTTCACGACAAGGATTGGATCCTGGAAGTACCCGGCTTTGAAGGGCTCGGGCCGGATAAGAAAAACATCGAGATATTAAGACGTCTTTTTAAATAATAAATTTATGCCGGAAGATATCATCTTTGATTTAAAAAAACAACATCAGGAGATGAAGGGAATCCTTGCGGGCATCAAAGATAAATTGCATACTGAAGCGCCTGAAAGTTCGGATATTCTGAAGCGCCTCTTAAATTTCAAGAAATCCTTGGACAAGCATCTGAGACTGGAAAATAATACATTTTATCCGGAGCTTTTGAAAAAAATGAAGGAGCGAAATTTGGAGGTCAGTAATACCGAATTATTCATCGGAGAGATGAAAACGCTGGAGATGGAAATAATCGATTTTCTTAAGAAATATGATGACCCGAAAAAAATCGATAATAATCTGGCAAGGTTCAAGCCAGAATTTGATTTCATCATTTCCTCCCTGATGATCCGCATCACCTCAGAGGAGGATGGCGTGTTTCTCTATTGGTAAAATAATTATAAAATATCATATAAAAAAGAACGATCCTGGGTGGATCGTTCTTTTAATAATATTCAAATGGCTTATTTCAAATCCAATATATATATCTCGCCATCGGTGAAAAACTGATCGCCCGAGGCGTTTTTGCCGAGAACCGGCTCGACAAATTTTTCTTTATGAGCCTGGTCAATCAGGCCGGTCTGTTCCAGGTTTGTGAACAGATATTCGCGCTCGGTGTCTATGTCCGGGTTGATCTTGTGCGTCACCCACCATTTTATGCCGATATCGAGACTGGCCGTGCCGACATAGACATCCTTGCCGTCAGTTGTTTTGAAATTCGTTTTCCAGAATCTGGCGTGATGACGTTCCCGTACGCTCTTCTCAGCGGTCGGTTTTTGAAAAGCAAAATCATTCACTTCGGCCTGCCAGAACGAGGGCGTCATCGGCGCTTGGTCGTAGGACTGGTTCAGCAGAACGGCCTTGGCGATGCGGAAAATCGATCTGCTGTTTGATGGATCGGCCGCAAACCAGCCGGCGTCTTTAAAGATGCCACTAACCAGAGTATCCTCTTTGGCATAAATGATGAAAGACAGCGGCTCTTGAGGGGCGCCATTTAGCATTTCGCTGTAGCGGGATAATTTCAGATCGGTGAATGCTCCGAGCAGATTAGTCGTGATTACGGGCGTGCCGACTTCCTCCAGACCGGCTAGGGTTATTTTCGGCCAGTCGATAGCAGTGAAAGCCAGGTATCCGATCAGCATGGTAGATAGAACGCCAACGGTCAGCAATTTAACCTTTGGCCCGGGAGACTCCGCAGGCGCGATTCGGCGGAAACCTTGCCAAGTGTGAATGCTGATGCCGATCAGTAGCCAGAGGCTCCCGAGTAAAAATCCCGCCAAGACATCGCTCAAATAATGAACGCCGAGATAAATCCGGCTGAAACCGATCAATGCAATCAGCGCGATGATGAAAAAAGACAATTGCAGGCGCCGCTTCCAGCTATCCATGGTTTTCCAGCAAAAATAAAGCATGAAACCGAAGAAGGCGGCCGCGGCCGTGGCATGGCCGCTCGGGAAAGAGAAGGATGATTCAAAATAGACGCTCTCGGCCGGACGGCTGCGGTGGACTAAAATTTTCCCGAAATAAACGAAAGCCTCAGAGCCGATAAGCGCCACCCACAGGGGCAGGATAAAATCCTTGCGGCTTTTGAGCCAAAAAATAACGCTCGCCCCGAGCGAAAACAAGATGATGATCTGCGCCTTGCCGAGCATCGTGATCCAAAGGAATATTCTGACGAATGTCAGATTGCGGAATGCCGTAGCCAGGCTCTCCATCCGCCGGTCTATCTGGATGATCGCGCTGTAATTATGTATCGCCTCCACTACGCCGAACAGCTGGAACAACAGATAGGCGAAAGCGATGGACAGCAGGGTCAGCGGCAAGCCATTGAAATTTTTCCTGTCTATCCGTCGCGCGAGAAAGAAAAAAAAACCGGGGAAGCGCGCGACTATTTTTTTGATTTCGGGATTTTCGGCGATCGCGCCGGCAACGGAAAACCAGACGGATTTGACGAGCGCGAAAAATTGGGGGCCGCGCCTGACCAGTACGCGTTCCAATACGTAGAAAAAGATAAACAGCAGCAGGGCTGCCAGGCCAAGTAGCTCCGCCCTGCTGGTCCAGAGTTTGACCGTATCCCAAGCGGTGCCGAAAAAGAAACCCAGGTAAAAATAAAACAGCACCCAGGAGGCGACGGAGAGTAAGTTCAAAAGAAAGAATTTTAGGCGCTTCATGCCGGAAAGTCCGGCGATGAACGGGATGAGGCTCTTGAGCGGACCGATGAAACGTCCGATCAGCACACCCTTAGCTCCGTGTTTATTGAAAAAATCTTCTCCGCGAGCAAGGTTGGTTTGGGCGAATAAGCCGCTCTGCCTTGAAAACAGGCCGGAGCCTTTTCGGCCGAGATAAAAGCTCAGGGCTTCACCCAAAAAAGCGCTTGAGACAGCTATCGAAATGACCAGATAGGGATCCAGGTAATTGGAAGAAGCCAAAAAGCCCAAGAAGAAAGTGAGCAGCGCTCCGGGAACGAGTACGCCGATCGCCACCACCGACTCGACGAAATATAAGACAGCAATTACCAGCAGGGTCAAGAATTGCGAGTAGGCTAAAGCGCCGATGATTGAATTTAAGAAATTTTGAAACATATTTCAAGACATTTATCGTAATCTATAGCATACCATAAAACATAAAATCAAGCCGTATTAAGAGCTTGATTTTGTATGTTATCGGCTTATTTTGCTTTAACCTTAGTCTTAACTTTTGCTAAAGTTTTGATGCAGCTGGTGCAAATTTTGGTTCTTTTGCCCTCCACCTTTTTACTCTGCAGATTGATATGCTGCCGTTTGGTGGTCTTGATGTTCGAGTGGGAGCGGGAAGCGTCCTTGGTTGAACCGCGGCCGCATAAATCACAACGTCGAGCCATATAGGTTGCAGTTTTCAGGTTTCAGTTTTCAGGTGCTGACCCCCAAATTAATACTGGTTTAATAATAATGAAAAAATAAATCTGCCACAAATTGGCAGAATTTATTAAAAATAATATATCACAATGATTTACATTTGGCAAGCATATTAGGTATAATGTGGGTGTAATGTAAAATTAAAAAATCAAAAATAAAAATGACAGTGTAAAATTTAAAATGTCTCATAACCATATTAAGCATAAATAACCTGCTATATTCTAAAAATTTTACATTTTAATTTGTCATTTTTCATTTTGATATTTACATTTTGAATTTAATCCTATGTTAGTAACCTTATTCACTATCGCCGCGTTGGTTTTTTCCGCGATTATCCATGAATATGCCCATGGCTGGGTGGCGCATAAACTCGGAGATGACACTGCCAAGGATGCCGGTCGATTGACTCTGAATCCTTTATCTCATCTGGACCCCTTGGGTTCTATTTTGGTGCCGCTGATTTTAGCTCTGACTAAAGCGCCTTTTTTCATCGCCTGGGCTAAACCGGTCCCTTATAATCCATATAATCTGCGCGATCCGAAATATGGCGATTTGAAAGTAGCTTTAGGCGGGCCGGGCGCAAATTTTTTAGCAGCGGCTTTTTTTGGCCTGCTAGCTCGTTTTTTACCTCTCGCGATTGAGATTAAAACCGCTTTGATTAGCGCTTTTTTAAGCGGAGATAGCCAAGCCCTGCTTTCCGGGGTATCAGGCAATTTTTTTGCCAGTTTATTCGTACTTTCGGCCGTTTTTTGTTTCGTAAACCTGATTTTGATGATTTTTAATCTAATCCCGCTGCCCCCGCTTGATGGTTCGAAGATTTTGTTGACTTTTTTACCAGAGCGTTGGCGAGCCGGCTATTATCGGTTGGAACCATACGGCTTTTTCATCGTTTTAGCTCTGGTTTGGCTCGGATTGATCAATGTGATTTTATTAACACCGCTTTTCTTTATTTTTAGCGCTTTAACCGGCATTTATTAGGTGTGTTCGAGGGGGCTTGACCCCGCAAAATCGTACTTGAAACTCATGTAGCTTATAGCTATCTTTATCGAATTTTAACTATTAAATTTATATTATTCTGCGGGGCTTGACGAAAGGGTATTTTATTGATAAATTTAAAAAGCACTTGAGATTATCAACATCCCGATGAATCGGGATTTGTTTTAGTTTATTTTTCAAATTATGCCGACAATCAATCAACTGGTCAGAAAACCACGAATAGTACAAAAAAATAAGAGCAAAAGCCCGGCGATGCAGAGCGTTCTGGATACGCTTCATCGCAAGCGGACAACCTTACAGGCCGGTTCGCCTTTTAAGCGTGGAGTTTGCTTGAAGGTTACCACCACCACCCCGAAAAAACCGAACTCGGCTTTGCGGAAAATTGCCCGTGTCCGTCTTTCCAACGGCATGGAGGTAACCGCTTATATTCCGGGTGTCGGCCACAATCTGCAGGAACACTCGGTAGTGTTATTGAAGGGCGGTAAGACCAAAGATCTCCCGGGCGTGCGCTATAAAATCGTTCGCGGAGTTTATGATACGCAAGGAGTGCAGGGAAGGATGCAATCTAGGTCGTTGTATGGAGCGAAGAGGGCAAAGGCTAAAAAGTAGTCGTGCTTGTCATGCTGGAGTCTGCCCTCAAGGCGGACGATAGCATCTTAATTTTTAGAAAATAAACAAGATCCTATCGTCCCGCTCTCGCGGGACTCCAGGATGACACAATTAAAATATGCGTGGAAAGCCAGCAGTAAAAAGAAAAATTGAACCGGATTTGAAATATGGCGACGCCGATGTCGCTAAATTTATTAATTATATCATGGAGCGTGGCAAGAAATCGGTGGCGCAGAAAATCGTCTACTCCGCTTTTGAGCTGATCAAAGATAAGACCAAACAGGATCCGCGTCATGTTTTTAACAAGGCGTTGAAGAATATCGCACCTTTGGTGGAAGTGCGCAGCCGCCGCGTCGGCGGCGGCAACTACCAGATTCCGCACCAGGTGCGCGGCGATCGCCGCTTTGTCCTCGGGTGCCGCTGGCTGATTGAGGCCGCCCGCGCAAAAAAAGGCAAGAGTATGGCGCAGAAGCTGGCTGAAGAAATCATGCTGGCTTTCAACAACGAAGGCGCGGCCATCAAGAAACGCGAAGATGTCCACCGCATGGCCGAGGCCAACAAGGCTTTTGCTCATTTTGCTAGATAATAGGCGACACGCTACGAGGTAAAAGTAAAAATGAAAATTGGCAAGACTGCAAAAATTATAATTGTTATAAGCGTTATTCCGACCATTCTGCTATTTTCAGCTTTGATTGCGCTAGCAACAAAAAACGGCCCAGAATATTTGTCATTTTTAGAAAAAATCGTTTATTTTAAAGAAAACCGCATTTACAAATGTCCGACGAAAAATGCAGTACCGGATCCAAATTCGATTACACCCGAATATACTTATTACGGTGATACTTGCGACTACTATGGAGATTGGGTAGAAAGAAATTGTCCGGGAATACCCGTTTATTGCTTTGAGCTTTAAAATTTTGAAATTGAAAATTGTTTAAAAATTAAAAATTAGAAATTAAAAATTTTACATCATGCCCCGAGAATATAGCCTCGATAAAACACGCAATATCGGTATCATCGCTCACATCGATGCCGGCAAAACGACCGTAACCGAACGGATTCTTTTTTATACTGGAAAAAAACACAAGATCGGCGAGGTGCATGAGGGTGCGGCCGAGATGGACTGGATGGAGCAGGAACAGGAGCGCGGCATTACCATCACCTCCGCCGCCACCACCTGTTTTTGGAAAGATTCACGCATCAACATCATCGATACCCCGGGCCACGTGGATTTTACCGCTGAGGTGGAGCGCTCGCTCCGCGTACTGGACGGCGGCGTGATGGTCTTTGACGGCGTGGCCGGCGTAGAACCGCAATCGGAAACGGTCTGGCATCAGGCGGAAAAATATCATGTGCCGCGCATAGCGTTTATAAACAAGATGGACCGGATGGGCGCGGATTTTTATAAAGATTTGGAATCTATCCACACCCGTCTGACCAAGAATGCCTACCCGACTCAGTTGCCGATCGGCGCCGAAGAGAATTTTCTCGGCCTGATTGATCTTTTTACCCGCGAGGCGCATTTTTATCTGGATGATCTCGGGACTAAACACGAAATTCGCCCAGTACCCGAAGATATGAAAGCCAAAGTGGAAGAATTCCGCGGTAAGTTGATTGAAGCGGTGGTGGAGAACAACGAAGCTTTGATGAATAAATATCTGGCTGGCGAAGAATTAGACTTGGCTGATTTGAAGGCGGAATTGCGCAAAGCGGTCATCGCCAACAAGATTTTGCCGGTGCTTTGCGGCTCGGCTTTGAAAAACAAAGGCGTACAGTTCATGTTGGATTCCGTGGTGGATTATCTGCCCTCGCCGTTGGACGTGCCGAATATCGTGGGACTTGATCCGGCGGATGAGAGCAAAACCATTGAAGTTGTTGCGAGCGATGATAAACCGTTTGCCGCACTGGCTTTTAAGATTGCGACCGATCCGTTTGTCGGCAAACTTTGTTTTATCCGAGTTTATCAGGGCGTATTGAACTCCGGTTCGTATGTTTTGAATGTTTCATCCGGCATGAAAGAACGCATCGGCCGTATCGTACGTATGCATGCCAATCACCGCGAAGAAGTGAAGGAAGTCTATTCCGGTGAAATCGCTGCGGTCATCGGTCTAAAAGGCACCACTACCGGCAACACCCTGTGTGATCCCGATCATCCGGTCCTATTAGAATCGATCACCTTCCCGGAACCGGTCATTCAGATTGCGGTGGAACCAAAAACTAAGGGCGATCAGGAAAAGATGGGCATGGCCTTGGCGAAACTCGCTGAAGAAGATCCGACCTTCCGCGTTACCTCCAACGAAGAAACTAATCAGACTTTGATTGCCGGCATGGGAGAATTGCATCTGGATATTATCATTGACCGCATGAAGCGTGAGTTCGGTGTGGAAGCCAATGTCGGCAATCCGCAAGTCGCTTATCGCGAAACCATTCGCGAATCAGCCGAGGCTGAAGGCAAATATATCAAGCAGTCCGGCGGCCGCGGTCAATATGGCCATTGCTGGCTCAGGGTTGAACCGAATGAACAGGGCAAAGGTTTTGAATTCATCGATGCGGTCAAGGGGGGAACCATTCCGCGTGAATATATTCCGGCTATCGGCAAGGGCGTGAAAGAAGCGCTTTCCCGCGGTATCCTCGCCGGTTATCCGATCGTGGACATTAAGGCGACGGTTTTTGAAGGCAGTTACCACGAGGTCGACTCGTCCGAAGCAGCCTTTAAGATTGCCGGCTCTATGGCATTCCAGGAAGCGTCGCGCAAGGCCAAACCGGTGATTCTGGAACCGGTAATGAAAGTTGATGTCATCACTCCGGAAAATTTCATGGGTGATGTGATCGGCGATCTGAATTCCCGCCGTGGCCAGATTGAGGAGATGGGTGATCGCGGTCAGGCAAAAGCCATTTCTGCCAAGGTACCGCTGGCCAATATGTTCGGCTATGCCACTCAGTTGCGTTCGATGACGCAGGGACGCGCCAGCTATTCCATGGAATTTGCCTACTATAATGAAGTCCCCCGTAACGTCGCGGAAGAGATTATCGGGAAGGGAACGAAGTAATTGGTAACTCGTAATTAGTAATTTGTAACTTGTGAATTTGTAAATTAGAGAATCAATAAGAATAGTTACCCCCAAATTACAAGTTAACAAATTTACAAATTACATTAACTTCTTGACCTATTATCCAACATTAGTTAAAATTTTGTTTATAAGATTAAGATAGTTTAGTCTCATATGCTTAATCAATTGGAAAAAGCGCTTAATTTAGCTAAAAAAACCGGGGACAGGCTGATTGTTTTTGATCAACTTAAAACCGACCATGCATTGGTAATATTAGGGCTTGATGACTATGAAAAATTAGCACTAAAAGGTGAGGATAAGTCCGACTTGACAGAAGATGACTTGCTTGATACAATAAATCGCAACATTGCGGCCTGGAAAAATGACAGTGATGCAGTTAATTCAGATATGACGGCGGCAGATTTTTTTTCTGCTAAAAATGAACAAAAATATAGCGAAAAACCGCTTGAAGAAGATGAGGAGAAGCGGTCTAAGAACGCTAAAAATCTTTGGTCGATTCCGAAACAGATAAAAGAAGGGGCGGAGGAAATAATCGAGGAAGACCGCCAATATTTAGAAGAAGTTCCATTTTAATAATAAATAATAAATCACGGCTGGTTGCCAAAAGCTGAAAACCTGGTTCCCTTGTGGGAATGCAGGGCCGTAAAATAATAAATTCTATGGCAGAAAAATTTGAACGAACAAAGCCGCATGTCAACATCGGCACTATCGGCCACGTTGACCACGGCAAGACTACCCTCACTGCGGCCATTTTGAATGTGATGTCCGCCAAGGGTTTTAAGGCAACCAAAAAGTCGGTTGACCAGATTGATGCCGCTCCGGAAGAGAAAGCCCGCGGTATTACCATCGCCACCGCGCACGTCGAATATGAATCAGATACGCGCCACTACGCGCACGTCGATTGTCCGGGACACGCCGATTATGTCAAAAACATGATTACCGGCGCGGCTCAGATGGACGGTGCGATTTTGGTCGTAGCCGCGACTGACGGCCCGATGCCTCAGACCCGCGAACATATCTTGCTCGCCCGCCAGGTCGGTGTGCCATACATCGTCGTCTTTTTGAACAAGTGCGATATGGTTGAAGATAAGGAATTGATCGACTTGGTCGAGGAAGAGATCCGCGATCTGTTGAAGAAATATGAATTCCCGGGCGATACTACTCCGATCATCCGCGGTTCCGCTTTGAAAGCTTTGGAGAATCCTACGGGGCCTGATGCCCAACCTGTCCTCGACCTGATCAAGGCGGTTGACGAGTTCATTCCGGAACCGGTTCGCGATACCGATAAGCCATTCCTGATGGCGGTTGAAGATATCTTCTCGATTGAAGGCCGCGGCACCGTGGTGACCGGCAGAATCGATCGTGGCGTAATCAAGGTAAACGAAGATGTCGAAATCATCGGCTTGCGTGATACGCAAAAAACCGTCGTTACCGGCATCGAAATGTTCAACAAGCAATTGGATGAAGGACGCGCCGGCGATAACGCGGGACTTTTGCTCCGCGGCACCAAGAAAGATGAAGTCGAGCGCGGCCAGGTTTTGGCCAAGCCGGGTTCAGTCACCCCTCATTCCGAATTTGAAGGCGAGATTTATGTCCTGACCAAAGAAGAGGGTGGACGCCACAAGCCGTTTTTCAAGGGCTACAAGCCCCAATTCTATATCCGCACCACTGACGTGACCGGTGAAGTTGAACTGCCGGCCGGCACCGAGATGGTGATGCCTGGCGATACCGTTACCCTTAAAGTAAAATTAATCACTCCGGTTGCCCTGGAAGACAAGATGCGCTTCGCCATCCGCGAGGGCGGCAGAACTGTAGGCGCCGGCGTTGTCACTAAGATCAGTAAATAACAGATTTTGCCCCGCTCTTATAAACAGAGCGGGGTTTATCTGTTCTTTATCGGGACGACAGTCCCTAATCAAGACAGCCTTTATTTATAAAGTTTAATCATGCCAGAAGATAAGGCTAAAGCGAAAAAAGAGATTCACAAAACCGTGGAAAAAGAAGAAGTGTCCCAACGGCTGCGAATCAAGATCAAGGCTTTTGATCACAAGATCATTGACCAGTCTACCAAGACGATCATTGACACCGTGGTGAGGAGCGGCGCCAAAGTTTTTGGCCCGATTCCATTGCCTACGGAAAAGAAAAAATACACGGTCAATCGTTCAACCTTCGTCCATAAGGACGCGCGCGACCAGTTTGAGATGCGGATCCACAAGCGCTTGGTTGATATCATTGACCCTTCCGCCGCCACCATCACCGCCCTGACTAATCTCAGCCTGCCTTCCGGTGTGGATGTGGAAATTAAGATGTAAGATGTTCATGCGATCATTTTGATTACTTCATCCGCCGGCTGGCGGACGAAAAGAGTCAAAGCGAGAGAATGAATTATCGGAGGTAAGATTCAAACAATAAACTGGGTAAAACGAACTAGCCTTAAAATGGCAAAAGTTTGCTGGTTGTTGCTTGAACGAACCGGCTTTTTTAAATCGCGAATATTTACGAATTATAAACGAATTTTACGAATTAATCATCAATGCTTTAATTCGAATAAATTTTTTTAAAATTCGTATTAATTCGCGAGTCATTCGTATTAATTCGCGATGAGCTATGAAATATATTTTAGGAAAAAAAATCGAGATGACCCGCCTGTGGCAAGGCGAAACTGTCGTGCCGGTGACCAAGGTGGCTGTCGGACCTTGCAGTATTGTGCAGATCAAAACCTCTAAAAAAGACGGTTATGATGCGGTACAGATCGCTTATGGCGAACGAAAGGCGAAGAACATCGCTAAGCCGCAATTGAAACATACGGAAGGTCTAGGCACCTTTCGCTGGATGCGCGAATTCAAATATAATTTTGCCGGCCGGCCGTCCGATAAGACGGAATTTGATCAACTTTCCCGTGGAGATGTTATTGACGCTTCCACTTTCGCGGTCGGAGATATGGTGAATGTCGTCGGCCACTCCAAGGGGCGCGGTTTCCAGGGCGGTGTCAAGCGACATGGTTTTCATGGACATAACACGACTCATGGCACCAAGGATCAGGTCCGCATGCCCGGCTCCATCGGCGCCGGCGAGCCGCAGCACGTGTTCAAGGGAACCCGCATGGCTGGCAGAATGGGCAATGAGCGAGTGACAGTGCAAAATTTAGAAGTTATCGAGGTGAATTTGAAAGATAATACGATTTTGATCAAGGGCGGTCTGCCCGGAGCCAGAAACAGCTTGGTGCTGATTTCGGGAGCCGGGGAGCTGACCGTGAAGAAAGAAACGGACCAAACGGCCGTTGCGCCAGAACCGGAAAAGGCTGAAGCCGCGGTTCCGGCAGAAGCTAAGGTTCCGGAAATAAAGACTGAAGATAAAAAAACAGAATCAGTCCCTGCGGCTGAACCGGTTAAGGTTCAAGAAGTTCCTTCGACTGGCTCCATCGACTCCGCTCAGGACAAGTCAGGACAGGGAAAGCCGGCGGAAGAAGTAAAGCCCGTAGAACCGGCCCCCGCGCCGATTGCTGAACCTGCGAAAGTTGAAGAAGTGAAGCAGGCTGAGCCAGTAAAAGCTCAAGAAGTTCCTTCGGCAAGCTCCATCGACTCCGCTCAGGACAAGTCAGGACAGGGAAAACCGGAATCTGCTTCACCGGCTGGTGAGGTGAAACCGATTGTCGCGGAACCCGTTAAAATTGATGAAAAAATCGAGGAAAAACCAGTCGAGCCGGCACCTAAAGATATCTATTTGAAAATGTTTGATAATATACCGCAGGCTGAGCGGGAACGTCTTTCCAGCCCAGAAGCCATGGTCGCGATTACCGCCTTGGAAGAAACTTACAAGATCGATATGTTGCCAATTCTGGCCAAGCTGGCGACCAAAGAAGTGACGCCGGAAAATTTGACCGAACATCTGGTTCTGATATTGAAAACTGAACAGGCGAAAGCCGAAGAGATCGCTAAAGCGATCAAAGAAAAAAAACTATGTTAAAAGTCAAGGTTTACAATACAGAAGGTGCGGCTGTCGGTGAGCAAGAGCTCGCGACAAAGATTTTTGCCGTCAAACCTAACCAGGCGCTGATCCACCAGGCGGTCGTCACTCAGCAGGCGAACGTTCGCCAAGTCTTGGCGCACACCAAAGACCGGTCCGAAGTTCGCGGCGGTGGTAAGAAACCTTGGCGTCAAAAAGGCACTGGGAGGGCTCGTGTCGGTTCTTCGCGCTCACCGATCTGGATCGGCGGCGGCGTCACTTTCGGCCCGACCAAGGACCGTAATTTTTCCATAAAACTGAACAAAAAGATGAAACAGCAGGCGCTGTTCATGGCGTTGACCGATAAGCTGCAGAATGAAAATCTGGCGGTAGTTGATAAGCTGGAAATCGCCGATTATAAGACCAGAGCCATGAACGATATTCTGAAGAATTTGGAAACTAAAGTTTTGAAGATCAAGCAGGATAAGAAAACCAAACGCAGCCTGTTGGTGATTCTCGGCAAGAAAGATGAAAAGACTTTCGTATCCGGCCGTAATCTGGTCGGTGCTGAAATAATCAATCTGGATAATATCAATATCGTCGAGGTATTAAAATATAAAAATTTGATCATGACAGTTGAGGGGATCAAAAGGCTCGAAAAAATTTACAGCAAGTAATATTTTAGATTTTGGATTTTAGATTTTAGATCTAATTCAATCCAAAATCCGCAATCTAAAATCTAAAATTGAAAAGATGGCATTATTTAGTAAAACCAAGAAAACTGAAGATAAGAAGAAACCGGCTACTAAGGCCGAGGTTAAGGCTGCAGAACCGGCTAAAAAAGCAGAACCGGTGAGCATGAAGGATTTGTATGGCGCAACTGCCCCGGCTGCCACGGGCGATACAGCGAAGACCACCGTGCAGAAGAGCGTTACTTCGCGCGCTTACCGGATTTTAATCAAACCCTTGGTTACTGAAAAGGCTTCGGTGCTCGGCACACAGAACAAGTATGCTTTTGCGGTCGCTATTGACGCCAACAAGATTGAAATAGCTAAAGCAGTCAAAGAAATATACGGAATCAAGCCGACGGCAGTCAATGTAATACGGTTGGACGGCAAGTTGACTCGTACCGGACGAACCAAGGGGCAACGCAAGGATTGGAAAAAGGCGATCGTCACCCTGCCGGAAGGCAAGGCGATTCAGGTTTATGAAGGAGTTTAAAACATTTTAGATTTTAGAATTTAGATTTTGGATTTAATTCCAAAATCCGCAATCTAAAATCTAAAATCAAGATATGGGTATCAGAAAATTAAAACCTACTTCAGCCGGCCGGCGTTTCATCGCTTATGATGATTTTGCCGACATTACTACGGATAATCCGGAGCGGTCTTTGTTAACCATAAAAAAACAGCGCGGCGGACGCAATAACCAGGGCAAGATTACCGTTCGTCATCAGGGCGGCGGCGCCAAAAGGTTCTTGCGCGAAGTTGATTTTAAAAGAAATAAATTTGATATACCGGGAAAGGTGACCACGATTGAGTATGATCCGAATCGCGGGGCGCGTCTGGCGCTAGTGGTATATGCCGACGGCGAGAAGCGCTATATCGTTGCACCGATTGATTTGAAAGTCGGTACGATGATTCTGTCCTCCAAAAAACAGATAGAAGTGGCAAGCGGTAACGCGATGCCGATAGAATTCATTCCGGTGGGCATTTTCGTATATAATGTAGAGTTGGAACCGGGGCAGGGCGGTAAGATCGCCCGCGGTGCCGGTACCAGCGTTTCCATCATGGGCGTGGAGGGCAAGTTCGCACAGATCAAGCTGCCATCCGGCGAAATCCGCCGCATCAGCAAGGATTGTCTGGCCACAGTCGGCCAAACCTCCAATCCGGATCGCATCCATCAGGTGATCGGCAAGGCCGGACGCCAAAGGCATCTCGGTATCAGACCGACCGTCAAGGGTAAGGCGATGAATCCGAACGACCACCCGCATGGCGGCGGCGAAGGCCATCAACCGATCGGCCTCACCCACCCGAAGACCAAATGGGGCAAGCCGGCGCTCGGCGTCAAGACCAGAAAAGGAAAAAAGAAAACTAATAGATTTATAATTCAAAGAAGGAATAGAAGGAAATAGTTAATAGTTAATTTATGTCACGAAGTTCAAAAAAAGGCCCATACATCAACGAACGACTTTTAGCGAAAGTGCGGAAACTCAAACCGAACGACAGGACGGTCATCAAGGTTTGGGACAGGTCCGCCAGTATCACGCCGGAAATGGTGGGTTTTACTTTTGGAGTGCATAACGGACGCACACACACACCGGTTATGATAGTGGAAAATATGGTCGGCCATAAGCTTGGAGAATTTTCACCGACCAGGAAATTTCAGGGCCATAGCGGCAAGATGGCTAAAGAGCAGGCTAAGGGCGCTCCCGCGGCCGGTGCCGCAGCCGCTAAACCGGCAGGCAGGAAATAATCACAAAAAACATGCAAGTCAACGCGAAATTGAACAATTTAAAGATATCAGCCAAAAAGGTCCGCCTGGTGGCCGCTTTAGTGCGCAAACTACCCGTCCCGCGCGCCCTGGATCAGATCAAGTTCATCGGCAAATTATCGGCACGGCCGGTCGCCAAACTGATAAATTCCGCCGTGGCTAATGCCGAACATAATTTTAATCTGGAAAAAAGCAATTTATTCATAAAAGAGATAAAAGTTGATGAAGGCAAGCCCCTGAAGCGCTGGATGCCTAAGGCGCACGGCCGAGCTACGGTTTTGAAAAAACATTCCTGCCACATCACTCTGATCCTGGAAGAAATCAAAGACAGCGGCGTGAAGCAGGCTAAGACAGTAAAATTAGAAGCGCCGGTAAAACTTGGAGCCAAACCGAAAGAAGACGAAGGCGTCAAAGTCAGCAAATCAGACAAAACAGCGCCTGAAGATACGAAGGAAGAAAAAGGCAAACTGGAACCGACTGTCAAACCGGAAGGCCGCCGCGGACACGGCAAGATAGAAGGCGGCAAGAAAGGCTTTGTGGGGAAGTTGTTTCAACGCAAGAGTGGATAATAATTAAGAAATCCTAAGCACAAAATTCTAAATCCTAAACAAATCCAAAATTCAAATACAAAAATCCAAAACGTTTAGAACATTAGAATTTTGAATTTAAGTATTGTTTAGAATTTAGATATTAGAATTTTGAATTTAATAAAGTATGGGTCAGAAAGTAAATCCAAAAGTAATGCGTCTCGGCATCACCAGAACCTGGAATTCCAGGTGGTTTGCCGTGGGCAAGGACTACTCGAAGAATATTGAACAAGATACCAAAGTGAGGAAATTTTTGACCAAAGAATTGCGCGAGGCGGGAGTAGACCGGGTAGAGATCGAACGCAACCGCAATAAGATCATCATCAACATCCTGACCGCCAAACCAGGGCTGGTGATCGGTCGCGGCGGCGCCGGAGCAGAGGTGATGAAGAAAAAAATCCACGACTTATTTTTGAAAGGCTATAAATTGAGCGATATCAATCTGAATATCACCGAAGTTGATCGTGCGGCTCTTTCGGCGCAAATTCTGGTACAAGCCATGGCTGCGGAAATCGAGAAACGTATGCCATTCCGCCGGGTGATGAAACAGGCGATCGGCAGAGTGGAACGAGCTGGAGCGCTCGGCGTCAAAGTGCTGATCAAGGGCAGGTTGAATGGCGCGGAAATCGCCCGCGAAGAAAAACTTTCTTCCGGCAAGATTCCATTGCAGACTTTGCGCGCTGATATAGATTATGCCCGCGGCGCGGCTCATACCACTTATGGCAGTATCGGCCTGAAAGCTTGGATCTATCGCGGTGAGATATTCGCCAAAGATAAAGAAGCGAAGAAAGGTGAGGTGTTGGGAGTAAGAAAAGAAGAACGCAGGAAGAAATAATTATTTTAGATTTTGGATTTTAGATTTTAGATCTAATTCAATCCAAAATCGGCAATCTAAAATCTAAAATTGAGATTATGTTAATGCCCAAGAAATCAAAATATCGTAAATCGCATAAGGGCGGGCGCGGCGGCGTAGCGACTCAGATGAACCGCGTCAGCTTCGGCGATTACGGCCTTAAAGCGCAAGAATCGATCTGGCTTTCTTCCAGACAGCTTGAAGCCGGCCGTAGGGTGATCACCCGTTACGTGAAAAAGGGCGGCAGGATCTGGATAAGAGTTTTTCCGCACAAGCCGGTGACCTCCAAATCGGGCGAGGTGCCGATGGGCAAAGGCAAAGGCGCGGTTGATCACCACGTAGTGGTGGTCAAGCCGGGAATGATGCTTTTTGAAATGGGCGGCGTGACCGAAGCAGTTGCCAAAGAAGCGCTTCTAGCCGCGGCTCATAAACTGCCGATCAAGTGTGTGTTCGTAGTCAAATAATCATATGGATTTTAAGGAAATCAAAACTAAAACTGAAGCGGAGTTGCATCGTCTGCTTGCCGACCATCGCGACAAACTGCGTGAAGCCCGTTTTAAGGATGCCTCGCGCCAGCTTAAAGATGTCCGCGAAATCCGGGAAATCAAAAAAACCATCGCACGGCTGTTAACTACCTTAAAAAAATCTGTATCGACAAAAAAATAAGTTTGATGGAAAAATTTTGAGTTGTTTAATTATAAATTGAAAAATTAAAAAATTGTTTAAAAATTGAAAATTAAAAATTATAAGATAAATATATATGGACACCCAAACAACTACAACTAAACCAGATAAGCCCTCTATCATACAGAGAAAATTTAATGGTGTCGTAACTAGCGATAAGATGGATAAGACAATTGTAGTTAAAGTTGACCAGGTCAAGATTCATCCGAAGTATAATAAACGGTTTACGGTGTCAAAAAAATTCAAGGTGCATGATGAAAAAAATCAATATCATGAAGGCGACAAGGTAATTTTTGTAGAATGCCGCCCGCTTTCCAAAGATAAAAGATGGAGAGTCTTATATAGTTAGTCCATAAGCTGCCATCCCCGCGCCATGTCCTGAGCCTGTCGAAGGGCAGGCGGGGATCTAGAAGCTAAAAGTAATAACCAAGAACAGAAATTATGATACAGTTACGTTCAATGTTAAAAGTTGCCGATAACAGCGGCGCAAAAAAGGTGCAATGCATCAAGGTTTTGGGTGCGAGCGTGAAACGCTATGCGCATATCGGCGATATGATCGTCGTGGCCGTGAAAGAAGCGGCACCCCACGCCGCGATCAAAAAGGGTGATGTGGCTCACGCGGTGATTGTCAGAACCAGGAAAGAGGTCGGCCGTTCAGATGGAACTTATATCAGATTCAGCGAAAATGCTTGTGTAATTGTGGACAAAGTTAAAAAAGAACCTAAAGGCACGCGTGTCTTCGGTCCGGTGGCGAGAGAAGTCAGGAAGGCCGGATATGGAAAAGTCGCCTCGTTGGCTCCGGAAGTATTATAAAGTCTTGTCATTCTGGAGGGAGGCCCAAGCCGACCGATAGAATCTTAAGATCCTATCGCTTCGCTCCAGGACGACAAAAAAATATGACTATCAAAAAAAACGACAGAGTAAAAATTTTATCAGGCAAAGACAAAGGCAAAATCGGCAAGATTCTGCAGGTTTTTCCTGACGGCAATCGCGTAAGCGTTGAGGGTTTGAATCTTTTGGTCAAACATCTGCGGCCGCGCCGCCAGGGTGAGAAGGGGCAGCGGATAGAGTTTCCTGCGCCGCTTGATTTATCCAAGGTGATGATGGTCTGTCCGAAGTGCGATAAACCGACGAGAGTAGCGATGAGGCTTCCGGAAAAAGGCGCTGTCGGCAAAAAGGTTCGTATTTGCAAGAAATGCAAGCAGGTTATAGATTAAATGAAAATGACTAATTACTAATTTCTAATTGACCTAAATAAATCCAAAATTCCAAAATCCAAATTAGACATTAGAAATTTATTCATTGGTCATTGATTAGAAATTAGAGCAATTAGAAATTATAAATTATGATTAGGCTCAAGGAAAAATACAAAAAAGATGTTGTTAAGGCCTTAAAAGATAAATTCGGCCTTAAGAACATCAACCAGGTCCCGAAAATCATCAAAACAGTGATTAATATCGGCGTAGGCCGCAATGCCAAAGAACAGGCTTTTATTGATAACGCGGACAAGAGCTTGGTAAAAATCACCGGACAGAAGCCGGTGCGGACTAAGGCGAAAAAATCGATTTCCGCTTTCAAAATCAGGCAAGGCATGGTGGTCGGGCTGAAAGTCACTCTGCGCCATGATCGGATGTATGATTTTTTGGAAAAATTGATCAATGTTTCGTTCCCTCGCATTCGGGATTTTCGCGGCATCAGTGAGAAAACGATCGACCGGACCGGCAATCTGACCATCGGCTTTAAGGAGCACATCGCCTTTCCGGAAATTCGCGTAGATGAAGTTGAAAATATCCACGGCTTAGAAATCTGTATCTCTACCACAGCCAAGAATAGGGAAGAAGGACTTGAGCTTTTTCGTCAATTAGGTTTTCCGTTCAAGAAAGAGAATCAATAATTGAAAATTATAAATTGAAAATTTATTGATATATGGCTACACAAGCACAAATCGCAAAATCAAAAAGAAATCCGAAATTTTCCACCCGCAAAGTGCGGCGTTGTTGGCGCTGCGGCCGTAATCACGGCTACATGCGCGACTTTAACCTTTGCCGCATCTGTTTCCGCGAACTGGCCAATAGCGGCGATATTCCTGGTATAACTAAATCAAGCTGGTAATTTAACTTTTGACTTTTAACTTTCAACTTGAGTATGACAGACCCTATCGCAGACATGCTAACTAGAATTCGGAACGCTTCAGCTGTTAATAAACAGGAAGTTGTTTTACCGATGAGTAAGATTAAATTTAATATTTCAAAGATTTTGGAGCGTGAAGGCTGGGTAGTAAGCTCTGAAGTCATCAAAGGAGCCGGCCGGAAAAATGGTACTGCCAGTTTCGATCAGCTGAAGATTGTTTTAAAATATAAAGAAGACGGTAAATCGGCAATCAGCTCTATCAGGAGAATTTCCAAACCGGGTCTGCGGGTATATACCGGCAAAGGTGAGCTACCGCGTGTTTTGAATAATTTAGGAATTGCGATCATCTCCACGCCGCAGGGTTTGTTGACCAACAAAGAAGCGCGCAAAAAGGGGGTCGGCGGAGAGGTCATTTGTGAGATTTATTAATAGACAATTTATTTGTTTGTAATTAAATTAATATAAGCATCAGTACAAGAGTATAAAATTTACAATTTACAATTATCAATTTACAATCAATTTTCAAGTAGCAATTTTCAATAAATAGAGTTAATTGAAAATTGAATCATTGAGTCATTCATTGAAAATTGAAAATTAAAAATTGAAAATTTATCAATATATGTCCAGAATCGGAAAACAACCAATAAAAATTCCACAGGGTACTGAGGTAAAACTTGAGAACGGTTTTGTCGTGGTGAAGGGTCCAAAAGGGGAACTGAAGGAAAAACTTCATAACTTTGTTAAAGTTGAAATTAAATCCGAAGAAATTATTGTAAGCGTGAATCGTCCGGAAGTGAAAAAAGAGGGGGCGCTCTGGGGCCTGTTCAGGACCTTGATCCAGAATATGGTCGCCGGCGTCAACCAGCCGTTTGAAAAGAAACTGGAGATCAACGGCGTTGGGTTTAGAGCGGCGATTAGCGGCACCAAACTTACCCTGAATGTCGGGTATTCCCATCCTGTTGATTTTCAATTGCCCCAGGGCGTCAGCGCCAAAGTCGACGCTAACGTGATAACTTTGACCGGAATCAGCAAATATCTGGTTGGCGAGACCGCGGCCCAGATTCGCAAGATAAGGAAACCAGAACCGTACAAAGGCAAGGGAATTAAATATGCCGATGAAGTGATCCGCCGCAAGGCCGGCAAATCGGCAGCCAAAGGAGAAAAGTAAATTAATTGTGTCATGCTGGAGTCCCGTTTTTTCGGGACGATAGCATCTCGTGAAAAAAGACGAGATCCTATCGCTTCGCTCCAGGATGACAACTGAACTATGAATAAAGAAAAGGCAAAACAAGAGAAACATGCTCGCCGGCAGGGCCGTATCAGAGCAAAAGTTAACGGCACTAAAGATAGGCCGCGACTTTCGGTTTTCCGTTCAAACACTGGCATGTTTTTGCAGTTGATCAATGATGAGATCGGCAAAACGGTCGCCAGCGCTGATATGCGTGAAGTTAAAAAGAGCAAAGAAGGCGGAAAACTTGCCGTCAGTTTTGAATTGGGAAAGTTATTGGCGCAAAAAGCGGTCACCGCGGGCATCAAGAAAGCAGTATTTGATCGCGGCGGATATAAATACCACGGTCGCATCAAGGCCGCCGCCGATGGAGCGAGAGAGGGAGGGTTAGAATTCTAGTGTTTTAGATTTTGGATTTTAGATTTTAGAATTCAATCCAAAATCGGCAATCTAAAATCTAAAATTAATTACATATGTCCGAAGAAACAAAGCAAGAAAATACAAATACTGAGCCGACTGTGCAACCACCCGTTGATACCGACAAAGGTGCTGCGGCCGTTGTCGCCAAATCTGTCTACGGCGGCAAATCGCGCGCCGGCGGTTCAGGCGGCGGGCAACGTGGAGGCGGCGGGCAACGCCGTGGCGGCGGACGGCCGAGGCGGGACGAGCAGACGGATGAGTTTGAACAGCGGATGATTGATGTCGCCCGCGTCACCCGTGTGATGGCCGGCGGTAAGCGCATGCGTTTCCGAGCTTGTGTTGCGCTTGGCAACAAAAAGGGCACCGTAGGCATCGGTGTAGCCAAAGGCGCCGACGTAACTTTGGCAGTCAACAAGGCGGCCACCAAAGCGAGAAAGAATATGATTACCGTACCGATTGTAAACGAGACCATTCCTCACGCCATTACCTCCAAGGCGGGTGCGGCTATAATTTTGTTTAAGCCGGCACGAAAAGGTTCCGGTATCATCGCCGGCGGCTCAGTCCGTATTATTTTGGAATTGGCAGGCATCAATAATATCACTTCGAAAATTCTCGGTACTAATAATAAATTAAACAATGCCAAGTGTGTTATAAAAGCGTTGGCGGCGTTGAAGCAGCCCAAGAAACCTATTAAGGCGGCAGAAGAAAAAGTGGGAGTGAAAGTTGAAAAATTAGCAGAATAGTACAGTATAAATTTAGAAAATTTACAATTTACAATTATCAATTTACAATCAATTTTCAAGTTACAATTTTCAATAAGAATTAATTGGAAATTGAATCATTGAGTCATTCACTGAAAATTGAAAATTGAAAATTAAAAATTAAATCAGCTATGTTAACTTTAAGCAATCTAAAACCAAACAAGGGTTCAACCCATAAGCGCAAACGTGTCGGCCGCGGTAATGCTTCCGGTCACGGCACCTATTCCACCCGCGGTCTCAAGGGACAGAAATCACGCTCGGGCGTGACTAATTTGAAGCGGCTCGGCATGAAAAAGATGCTCTTGAATCTGCCGAAAGTCCGTGGTTTCAAATCTCCGAAACCGAAAAACCAGACGGTTAATCTTTTTGACCTCAACAAATATTTCAAAGACGGCGCGAAAATTAGCCCGAAGACTCTAGTCGCCGCCGGCTTGGTGAAAGATGCCAATGCTTTGGTAAAAATACTAGGGCAGGGCGAATTGAAGGTGAAAAAACTGGAATTCATCAGCGTCAAAGTCAGCGACAGCGCCAAGACACAGATTGAGAAAAATGGGGGAAAAATTGTGTAATTGTCATCCTGGAGCTCCGACGCATAGTCGGAGCGATAGGATCTTATTTTTACAGGTAATAACAAGATGCTATCGCTGGCGCTCCAGCATGACAAAATTATGTTAGACAAAATCGCTCAAATCTTCAAAGCTCGTGATCTTCGCAATAACATTCTCTATGTGTTGGGACTGTTGGTAGTGTTCCGGTTGGCTGCCCATATTCCGATTCCCGGGGTAAATGCCGCGGCCCTAAAAGATTTATTCGGTTCGAATCAGATTTTAGGACTTTTGAACATCTTTTCCGGCGGCGGCATGGAGAATTTTTCCATCGTAATGATGGGCGTCGGTCCGTACATCACTTCTTCGATCATTTTTCAGCTCCTCGGAATGATTTCGCCGAAACTGGAAGAGATGCAAAAGGAAGAATCCGGGCGCCAGAAGATCAATATGTGGACACGCTGGCTGACTGTGCCGCTTGCCGGTCTGCAGGCTTATAGCATGATTACGTTACTCCAACGCTCTTCGCGTGGAATTTTAGGTGATCTTAGCCTTTTTCATACCATTTCAATCATCATTATCGTGACCGCCGGAACTATTTTCCTGATGTGGCTCGGCGAAATGATCAGCGAGAAAAAAGTCGGCAACGGAATTTCATTACTGATCTTTGCCGGCATCGTTTCGCGAATTCCGGTAACCATCCAGCAGACAGTTGCGACTTTTGATCCGTCAAAGATTTTCACTTTGATCTTGTTTGTTTTAATCGCGGTGGCGACTGTCATCGGCGTCGTCTATCTGACCGAGGCTCAGCGGAACGTGCCGGTGCAATACGCGAAGCAGATCCGCGGCAACCGCATGTATGGCGGCACTTCGAGCCATCTGCCGCTTCGCGTCAATATGGCGGGTGTGATTCCGATCATCTTCGCGGTTTCGGTCGTGCTGTTTCCGCCGATGATCGCGCAGTTCTTCATCCACGCCCGCACGGCGTTTCTGGCCAACGCGGCGCAGTGGGTGATTGAGCTTTTTCAGAATCAACTTTTTTACGCTATCATTTATTTTCTTCTGGTTTTTGCCTTTACTTTTTTCTACACCGAAGTCATTTTTCATCCGGGTCAGATTGCGGAAAATCTGCAGAAGCAGGGAGGCTTTATTCCTGGCATCAGACCCGGAAGAAACACCAGCGAATATCTGGCCAACACCACGCATAAGATTATTCTTGCCGGCGCGTTATTCCTCGGTCTGATTGCCATCTTGCCGCTGATCCTGCGCTACTACACCGGCATGCAATCGCTCGCCATCGGCGGCACCTCGTTATTGATTGTCGTCTCGGTCGTCATTGAAACCGTCAAACAGATCGAATCCCAACTGACGATGAGACAATACGAGGGAATGTGACCGCGACGTGTGAGTCGCGGTCATCCCGAAACTGCGAAGCAGTGAGGGATCTCTTTTGTGAGCGAATGTCATCCCGAAACCGCATAGCGGCGAGGGATCCCTTGTGAGTCGCGGTCATCCCGAAACTGCGCAGCAGTGAGGCCTGCCTGCCGGCAGGCAGGGATCCCTTGAATAAGCACCTATCATTTTATACATAAAACCGCCTGGTAGGCGGTTTTTGTTTTGACCCCAGTTTATGGTATAATATAGCCAACAATTGGGGACAACTTATACCCGATTTTTTTGGTATCTGGCTCCGCTATCATCCCTGCGCAGGAATCCAGAAAATTTAAAACCGCTAATAGAAAATTTATTTATATTAATTTATTTATATTTATGAAGAAATTATTGCGCAAAGCGTATTTCAAGACTTTGGATTTTTTTAAATCCATCATCTCAGACAAAAAGAAAGCCGCCATCATATTGGGGGCTTTAGTCGTGCTCGTTGTCGGTGTATCCTTCGGTTGGAAGTATCTGAAACCTCAGCCGAAAAAGGTCTACGAAGCCCTGATCGCCGTCCGCAGCCAAAGCAACGCGGACCCGGTTGAGGACGCCAAGAACTCTCTCAAAGCCGGCGACGTTATTCTGGTCCTGCCGGAAGGGCATCGCTGGTCAGACACCGAAAAGTTCAGCTACCTCCTCCTAAAGATGAACCTGACGGAAAAAGAGGCGCAAACCCTGGTCTCACCAGAAGAAAAGAAAGCCGTTATCCCCAAACCCAAAACCGACGAAGAAAAGAAGCAACAGGCAGAAAGGAAAAAAGCGGAAGGGGACAGGCAGCAGATGGAAACAGTCCGCGCCCGCCGTTACCGCATCAAGCTGGAAGAGCTGGACAAGAATTTCGACCCGAATGTCTTACTGAACGGTCAGCCGTATCTGGATAAGATTTATGATTGGAAGATCGTGGAGAAGAAACCGAAATTATAAATTTAAAATATAAAAAATAAAAATCAATAAAAATTAAACTGATTGAAATTAAATTAAAATTTAGCCTTTAGCCGTTCCCCAAAGTTCCCCATGCCCAAGTCTCTCAAAATCCTGATTTTTGTCGTCGCAATTGCGGCTGTTTTTGGGCTGGCAAAAACTTATCAAGCAATGGCCGCAATCTCACTGAGGGCGGTCAGCACAGCGGCAACAGGAACGACCTCGGTGCTTATTTCAGAGCCGACGGGGACTCAGAGTAACGACATTTTAATCGCCTTTATTGCGGACAGAAGAACCTCAACATTAGCAGCTTCCTCATCTCTGGGGTGGACAAGAGTTGCCGAGGGAGCCGGTACGGGCGGAAGGATCCAGGTTTATTGGGCTTATAAAGCTAATCTTTCCGGCACATCCTGGTATTTTAATAGTCTCACAACATATGGTCTTGGCAGAATCATCGGCTACTCCGGGGTAAGCTCTTCAACACCGATGGATGTTACGCCTTCCGCCAGGAGGAACGCGTCAACAGCCAGAGGCGCCGCTTCGATCACCCCGGTAACAAACGGGAATATGATCATCGGTGCCTTCGCTTCACTGGCCTCCGGGGCAACCTGGTCAAACGAACAAGTCGCCACCAATCCGGGCGCCTTAACAGAGCAGGCTGATTCGGCGTTTTCAACATATTTAAGCCTGGCTATTGCCGACGGTTTGCAATCAACGGCAGGCGCAACAGGAGTCAGTACGTCGACGATGTCGGGTACGGCTGGCAATAATGCTGGTGCCTTAGTTTCTTTAAGGCCCATCATATTGCCCACTGCCACAACCGGTGCCGCGACACTAATAGCGACATCCAGCGCTACCGGAAATGGAAATATCACTAACACTGGTTATGAATATAACGACATCAGGGGGTTTGTCTATGGTACAACTTCAACCTCAACCACGCCAGGCAATATCGCGCCGACCAGCACCATTTATGCTTCATACGCCGAGGATGCAGGAAGCTATGGCACCGGCGCATTCACTAAGGCCTTAACTTCACTTGCCACCTCCACCACTTATTATATGCGCGCCTACTCGCATAACTCTCTCGGCTGGAGTTACGGCGCTGAAGTCAGTTTTACTACCCTAAGTCTGCCGACCGTCACCACTCAATCTGCTTCGGACGTGGCAGTAACCACAGCCACCGGCAACGGTAACATCACTTCAATCGGCGGAGAAAATAACAATATTCGGGGATTTGTCTATGGCACCTCCACCCAAAGTTTGCCCGGGAATGTCGCACCAACGAGCACCAGCTATACTTCGTATGCGCAAGATGTGGGCAGCTACACCACCGGCGCTTTTACCAAAGCCCTGACTTCTCTTACCAGCGGTGCGACTTATTATATACGCGCATACTCACACAATACGACCGGTTACGCATATGGCGGGGAAACGCAGTTTACTACGAGTAAACCGATTGTGGAATTCGTGGCCATCGTTGATCCGGACAGCGGAGCGGGAACGGACTTCAGTTCGCTTTTTGCCTGGGAAGCAGCTACGCAGGTAGACTTGATTGCAACCAACACTATGGTTTTTTCCATCTCCTCGGCATCCGGCACCTTGCAAATCAACGGTAATGTTACCGGGGCGACTTCCGGCGCCACCGCCTCCTCAACCTACCACACCGCCACGCAGATGATGATGTATAACATCTCCGGCACTTTTCAGAACGGCGAACGGGTTTACATTACCGGTCAGGCATCCACTACTTATTATGTTGATCTTTCCAATACCGGTAATCCGGTCATCGCCGTGGCGAGCGTCCGCTCGACCGATGGCACGGCGGACACTGCGGCGGTAACCATCAGCGGTTGGACAACGGACGCGACCCACTACATAAAAATCTGGACCGACCCGACGACTGGAGCAAGGCATAATGGCAAATGGGACATGACAAAATACAGATTGGAAATGGATCCGAGCACCGCGATGCTAGCATTAGTGGGTGATTATATTTATGTCGACGGACTGCAATTTTACAGAACGGGCAGCATCTCTAACGATGACCCAATTATTTATATCGGGCATAATTCCGGCCATGAATATATTTCAAATAATATCATAAGGGACGATGGCGGACTGGGTGGAAATTATTCCAGTATAATCCAGTGGGGGTATGACATTTCTTGTGTCGTGCATGTTTGGAATAATCTTTTTTTGGGCGGACCCGGTTCATCGGGCGGTTATAAGACAGCTGCAATTTACACTCAGTATACCGATAGTGAACTTTATGCCTATAACAATACTTTTATTGATGCTGGTTATGGAATTGTAAATGATGACACAAACCCAGCCAGTGTCGTATTGGCTAAGAATAACATATTTTATTGGTACACATATCCTGCTGCGGGTGATTTTTCAGCCGGTACCGGTTATAATACTACGGATAATGCTTCGATCGGTTATACAGTTTCCGGCGGGGCGGTAGGTGATCGTACTTCGCAAAATTTTTCATTTGTAGACGAAACTAATAATGATTTTCATCTTACATCTTCTGACACCGGGGCGAGAAATTATGGCACAAGCACTATTTTATGGGACGCGAATTTAAGTTTCACTCAGGACATCGACGGCTCTTACCGTGGCGCGGCCTGGGACATCGGCGCGGATGAAGTTCCGACCGAGTTCGTGTCCACGGTGATGGAATCGGGCGGTAAATACACTAATCTTTCTGATTGGGAGGCGGATGTGCAAACCGATTTGACCGCCACTTCCACTAGAGTGTTTTCTGGAACGCAGACTCTCAATATCGCCGATGGGGCTACCGTAACTTTATACAGAAGCGGTGTTTCTCAGGGCATTATCGGAGATGTGGTTGCTACCACCTCATCGCAGATTCTTATCGATTCTATCGCCGGCACCACAACGCCCCTAGTCGTACGTTCTGGTGATTTATGGCGTGTTGACGCAACACACTACTGGACAGTCTCCGGCACCCTAGACCAGCTCGGCGCCAGCCCAATCGCCGTTGCCAAGATAGACGGCGCATGGACGGCTTCTGATACGGCAGCGGTGACGATTAACGGTTGGATGACCAGTCATGATAATTACATAAAAATTTATACTGCTCCCACAGCCCGGCATTCGGGGAAGTGGGACACAACAAAATATGTATTAGTAAACACTATTTACCCGTTACAAATCCGCGAAGAAAATGTTCGAGTTGATGGACTCCAAATTGAAGTAACGGACCAGACGGCCCAATACCCATTCGCAATTGAGGCTAATAGTATCACCGGTGAAAGCGATCTTTATATCTCCAACAACATTGTAAGGGGGTTGGGAAATTATAATAGCGTTGGTTATGGCGCTGGTATTGGAATTACCAGCGTTGGCACCAGTTCTGAAGCAAGGATATGGAATAATTTAGTTTATAATTTAGCCGGTTCTGGAAATATGGCATGTTTTATGGTTGATGATTCGAACGTGACAGCATATCTTTATAATAATACAGCTTATAATTGCGCCTATCCTTATCGTCAAGTTTCCGGTACGGCCATACTAAAAAATAATATATCGCAAGTGTCAAGCGAGATTGATGGGTTTATTGGTACCTTCGCCGCCTCTTCCGACTTCAACATCTCCGATATCGTCGGCGACTCGCCAAACGCGTCTTTTGCTACTACCAGTAAAACCGTAACTTTCGTCTCCACCTCGACTGGCGATTTTCATCTCACCTCTACCGACACTGCCGCGCGCGATGCCGGCGTAAGTTTAGCAAGCGACCCCTACCTCGCTTTCACCACCGACATTGAAGGTCAAGCCAGACCCGGCGAGATTCCGGCGCTCACTTGGGACATCGGCGCGGACGAATATCTGCCGCTCCGCACCATTTACCGTTCTGTCGGGCCGGGGGCGACCGCAGCACTTGATACTGGCTCAAGCACTACGTTGACTATCGCCTCAACCACCTCGCTCGCCACCTTCGGCGCCGAGATGGCGGATGAAATCGGCGTGGGCGATGTGATCCAATACGACTCCGACAACAACGGCAGCCTGGACGCACTCGCTTTCATCTCCGGCCGTGCTTCTTCAACCGTTTATACTGTCAAAACCGCCACCGGTACCCCACCCACAACCACTTCAGCCGCTGACTCAGATTGGTCCATCTTCCGTGCCTACACCTCACTGGCTAACGCCGAAGCGGGTATAGAAAACACCGGCATCGTTTCCGGCCTGCGCAACTTTGACGACTGGGAGGCCGGTGGCGATGCCACCGCCGACGACGTCGGCCGTGATTTAGTAACCGCCAACGAACAATGGAATATCGCCGCCTATGCCAATGGCGCCGCGGCGGATACTGAAACCGCAGATATCAATGGCTGGACGACCGGAGAGCAGAACTACATCAAAATATACACTCCGGTAAGTACTTCAGAAGTAGGCACATCACAGCGGCATGTCGGGAAATGGGATGAAAATAAGTATAAAATCGTTCCAGCCCTAGATTCATATCCCGCACACCCGATTTCAGTCGCGGATAATTATGTCAGGATTGAAGGATTGCAGGCAGTTATCGGCAGCAACTCGTATGACGGATGCTATGGCATTTCTATAGCAGGAATAAATTCAGCAAGCGAAGTTTGGATATCCGATAATATTATTAAAGGGGACACGGGAGCCACATACCGAAGCGGCGGTATCAATATAGATGAACAAGGAGAGCTCACGGCAAAGATATTCAATAATATTCTTTACGATGTTGGTTCGGATGGAATTTTTATCTATTCATATAATCCTCCAACGCCAGGCACTGTAGATTTTTATAATAATACTATTTCAAATTGCAGCGGTGATGGCTTAAGTCAAGGATATACATCCGGAACTCATCTGATAACTGCAAAAAATAATATAGTTCAGGGTTGCGCGGATGGTTATTATCAAATTGACACGCCAGGTTCTGATTATAATATATCCGATTTAGCCGGTGATGCACCTGGTTCTAATTCCAAAAACTCCACTTCCGTAATCTTCGTCGACGCCGCTAATGACGATTTTCACCTCGCCCCATCCGACACTATAGCAATCGACGCCGGTGTGAATCTGTATACAGTCAACTATTCCGACGACTTTTCAATCGACCCGGTCTCACGTTGGTCATCTCTATATAATGACTTTGAATGGTATAGTAATTCATTCAGGTCAGGAACTCAGAATATTAATGCAGCGGTATATAATTCTTCTTTTGGCGGAGCAACGCAATATGCGAAAGTAGATTTGGTCTATCAGGAATATGGCGTTAAAGGTGGGGTTGTGCTGCGGTCAACCGGAGTCGCCTCGGATGGATATTATGTTGTTACTTGCAATGGCACTAACTTAGCTGCGGAGTATTGGGATGCCGGTGGATGGGCAGATGATTATGCATCAACGACATCGTTTACCTGCGTGAACGGCGATGCTATCGCCGCTACAGTCACCGGAACAGGAATAAATACAACTTTCAGAATATGGAAAAATCCGACA